>Ga0070711_100001702_pt1 | contig 12186 bp, 8 predicted proteins | sample LARL53metaG_FD_65452 | JGI IMG/M metagenome (GOLD analysis project Ga0070711, IMG submission 65452) | Corn, switchgrass and miscanthus rhizosphere microbial communities from Kellogg Biological Station, Michigan, USA - LAR L5-3 metaG | ecosystem: Host-associated > Plants > Roots > Rhizosphere ... | reverse complement strand
CAGGTCACGCTCAACAAGACCGATCAGAAAAAGGGCAAGTACACCATGACCGTCTTCGTCGACGACCGCTCCATCGAAAAGAAAGACAAGACCGCCGGCGAACCTGTCCAGTTCTATCTCAAGGGCGCCGCCCGCATGACCCCCTACGAAATCGTAGTCTTCGATGTCGGCAAAAACGACATCAACGGCTACCTCTCCACTCCAAAAGAAGGCGGCGCCTCCTCCGGCTCATCCACACCAGCCGCCGCTCCAGCGACCGCGCCGGCAGCAACCCCAGCTCCGGCCTCCAAACCAACCTCCTAGCGCGAAGTCACGCAACACGTTCCCGGGTGCCGCATCCTCCTGGTGTTAGGAGGGTGCGGGTTTTCCCCTACCCAAGAGATCTTGTCGTCCCGTATGGCGCCCTTCGGTCCTCAGAGCTCCCGTCTCATAAAGCTTGTCATCAACGCAAACGCCACCTCCTACCGGAGATGCGCCTCCGATATCTGCCCCACTCCCCGCCGAATCCCCAATTCTGGAAACCGCCACGCCGCCTCCCCTTCTACCCTGCTCCTCTCTCCGCTACCCTAAAAACTGCACACTTCAATCTGGAGCCAGAAAAATGAACCCAGCGCCCCCAAGCCCAGTCATCCGCGCGCTCATCTTCGTCCTAGCCGCAGCGTTCCTCGCTCCCGCGCTCCACGCCCAAGCCCCTATCGAAGCCGCGCAACTCCCCGCCCGCACATCCTTCTATTTCCTGTGGCGCGGCACTCCCACCGGTGACGCCCGCAAGACCAACGCCCTTTTCGGACTCTGGGACGACCCCGACTTCGCTCCGGTCCGCTCCGCCATTTTCGAAAACATGGTTTCCGCTTCCACTGACAGCAAGGACAAAGACGCCTCCAAGCCCCCTCTCACCCGCGCCGAAGCCGAAGAGTATTCCACGCTGCTCGATAATGGTTTCGTCCTCGGCTACATGAGCAAGCCCGAATCGAAAATGACCGCCGGCGCGACTCCGCCAAAGCCCTCGACAACCCCCGTGAACGCATGGAATGGCCTCTTCTTCGTCTACAACCGCGTCGGAAAAGAAGCTCTCCTCAGCAAAGCCGTCCTCCGCATGCGTGCTCAGGAAAAAGATCTACCGCAGCTTTCGCAGGTCACTATCGCTGGCATTCCCGCCCTCAAAGTCGAACGCAAATCCGGTACAGCCTATTGGATCGAGCACGGCAAATACGCCGCCGGCGCCAACGAACCCTCCGTCCTCGAACAACTTCTGCCACGTCTCGAAGGCAATTCGAACGACGCGAATTCTCTCGCGCAGTCCGCCGCATACCAGGAAGCCAAACCCCACCTCGGCGGCGTCCTGGAGATTTTCGGCGCAATCCCCGCCCTAAAAAATCTCGCTCCCGACAACGCCCAGGGTTTCCGGCTCGGCCCCGTGCTCACCGCCATCAAGCTCGACGCCATTCGTTCGATCTCCGGCCACGTCGCTCTCGACGGAGCGAAGACCCGCTTCCAGGGCATCATTCTCGGCGACACGACACCCGGCTCGATCCTCGACTTCTGGTCCGCCGGAACCGACTCGCCGCCCTCGCTCGCCGTGATGCCCCCCAACGCCATCTCCTACAGCGAATCGCAATTCGACTTGCCTGCTCTCTATCAGGTTCTCAAGCACGGCGTCGCCGCCGTGGCTCCGAGCGGCCAGAATCCCGCGATGATGCTGGAAATGGTCGCCCAATCAAAACTCGGCATGCCCCTCGCCGACGCGCTCGCCCTTCCCACCGGCGAGTTCACCTCGATGCAGCTCAGCCCTGCGCTCGACCCGCAAAAATCCATCTACGTCTTCGGCATTCACAAGAAACCAGAAACGCTGAAACTAATGCGAACGATTCTCGCCGATCAAATCTCCTCCGAGCGCGCCGAAGGCGAAATCACCTACCTGAAAATTTCGTTGCACGGAAAACAAGGCGCCCAAGGCACCGCCCAGTGGGATTTCTACCACCTCGCCGTCACCCAAGATTTCATCTACGGCGCTCCCACCACCGACGCGCTCCACGAAGCCATCGCAGGACGCGACACCATGCACACCATGGTCGTCACTCCTTACCAGGAAGCGCGCACCGACTACCCCGCCAAAATCAACGGCCTCTACTTTTTCGACTTCCAGAAAGTCGACTGGACCGCCGCCAAACAACACTGGATCGACGAAGCCAAAAAAGCCGCCGATAAACAAAACGCCACCGCCACGCCCGCGCAAAAAGCCGCGGCATCCAAACTCCCCTCCGTTCTAACCAACGCCGACCCCAAAGTCTTCGCCCGCCACCTCCACTACATGGCCGGCGCGTCCTGGAAAGACGAAAACGGCATCCACTTTGACCAATGGCTGAACTAGCCAGTTTGCGGGGGTCGGAGCTTTCGCTCCGACATCAAGGATCATCTCTAAAGGGACTTTAGCCCCTGAGGAAACATCTTGCTGTCCCTCAAACTTCGCCGCCTATTCCTCTCGCTCACCGCCCTTGCCGCGACAACACCGCTCACCCTCGCCCAATCTCAGCAACCCACCCAATCCCAGCCCCCCGCGATCCAAGTCTCCGTTGACCGCGTCAACGTCGGTGTAATCGTCACTGATCCCCAAGGCAACTTCGTCCAAAATCTCCGCCGCGAAGACTTCCACCTCTTCGACAACGATATCGAGCAACCCATCACCGACTTCTCCACCATCATGGAACCAGCCGAAGTCCTGCTCCTGGTCGAAGCAGGCCCCGCCGTTTATTTCCTGGCTTCCACGCACATCCAGGCAGCGCACTCCCTCCTCGAAGGTCTCTCCGCCGGCGACCGCATCGCCGTAGCAAAGTACGACACCACGCCGCAGCTCATGCTCGATTTCACCCCGGACAAACCCGCCGCCGCAGGCGCCCTCGCCAACGTCCGCTACTACGTCGGCTTCGGCAATCTCAATCTCTCCAAAAGTCTAAGCACCGTCCTTGACTGGCTGTCCAAAACCCAAGGCAAAAAAACAATCGTCCTCCTCTCCACCGGTTTCGATACCTCCAGCCCGACCGAAATCGATTCCGCCCTGATGCGCCTCCAAACCAGCGACGTTCGCATTCTAGCGCTCTCTCTAAGCGCAGCTCTCCGCACGCCGTCACCAAACGCTAAAGAAAAAAAGAAACCCCGGAAGGAAAAATCCACCGAATCCGAAGCCCAATCTCAATCCGCCGCCGACAAAGCCGCCTTCACCCAACAAGGTTTCGCCGAAGCCGACCGCCTGCTCCACGTCATCACCGACGCCACTGGCGGCCGCGTCTACTTTCCCAACTCCGCCCAAGACTATTCCGCCGTCTACTCCCAAATCGCCCAACTGGTCCGCCACGAATACAGCCTAGCCTTCACCCCGCCCCAACACGACGCCAAGGTTCACACGATCGACGTCCGCATGACGTCGCAATCCGCCGCCGCGCCAAACTCCACGCCTGACGCAGCTATGCCCACATCGCAACCGGCCTACCGCATCGACCACCGCCGCGCCTACGTAGCCCCCGCACCCTGACGCCAAAAATCATCGTGGACCAACCTCAGGGACAACGCGCCCTCCCCGTATGCGAAGCCGAATGGGCACTGGAGTGACCGTAATCACAGAGTTCGTCTGAGCGATGTGGAGTCTATTCGGCCGGAAGACCGTCAGCGGGCGACGATCGGGAGCATGTCGCGCCTGAACGGCGGAGAAGCAAATGAGGAGTCCGATCGCTATTAGTAGAAGAGCCGCCATAGCATTGCGCGCGGCATTGTTATCAAAGAACGTCTGGTTTTTGTTGGCGCTGTTTCTCGATCGCCGCCAAGCACCCTACTCAAATTCCTTCATCACCCGCGCCATCTTCTCCAACCGCTCGTCCACCTTCGCAAACACCGTCCCGCCCGCAAACGACCCATCACCGTTCCGCACGCCGGCCGTCATTCCCGTCAAAATCTCAATCCCCTCTTCAATCCGCGCCACCGGCCAAATATGAAACTTCCCCGCACCCACCGCCTCCAAAATATCTTCCCGCAACATCAAATCTTCCACATTCGAAGCCGGCATCATCACGCCCTGCGATCCCGTCAACCCCGCGATCTTGCACACATCAAAAAATCCCTCGATCTTCTCGTTGATCCCGCCAATCGCCTGCACATCACCCTGCTGATTCATCGACCCCGTCACCGCAATATCCTGTCGCAGCGGCAACTCTGCAAGCGCTGACACCAACGCATACACTTCCGTCGAACTCGCGCTGTCCCCATCCACTCCCGAATACGACTGCTCGAAGCAAATACTCGCCGACAGCGACATCGGCTTATCCTGCGCAAACCGGCTCCGCAAGAATCCCGAAATAATATGCACACCCTTGTCGTGAAATCGCCCGCTCAAATTCGATTCGCGCTCGATGTTGATCAATCCCGTTTTCCCCAGCGCCGCCGTCGCCGTTATCCGCACCGGCTTGCCAAACGAATACCCGCCAATCTCCAGCACGCTCAGCCCATTCACTTGCCCGACGCGCGTGCCCTCGAGATCGACCAGCAGCGTCCCCTCCTCGATCATTTCGCGAATCCGCGTCTCGATCAGGTTATGCCGCTCCATTTTCGCAGACAGCGCCGTCCGCACATGCGCCGCGCGCACCACCGACTCACCCGCCGCCACCGCCGCGTACGCAGCCTCGCGCGCCAGGTCCGCAATGTCCACGAATCGGGCCGTAACCTTGTTCCGCCGCCCCGCCTGCCGCACGCCATATTCCAAAATCGCCGCGAACGCTCCGCGATCAAACGGTGCCAGCCCCTCTTTTTCCGACAGCGCCCGCAATCGCCCCGCATACTCCGCGATCACGCCGTCGCTCATGCGCATCTCTTCGTCAAACTCCACGCGCACTTTGAAAATCTTCCGGAAATCTTCTTCGTAGTCGTACAACATCTCGTACAACTCGCGGTCGCCAATCAAAATCACTTTCACGTTGATCTGCACCGCTTCCGGCTTCAGCACGCTCCCGCCAAACGGATAAAACGTATCCAGCGGCTGAATTTCCAGCCGATTGTGATTCAGGGTCCGTTTCAGCGCGCGCCACACACCGGTTTCCGACAACGCCTCCAGCGAATACATGATCAAAAATCCGCCGTCCGCCCGCAGCAGCGAGCCGCCGCGTAAGTCCATGAAATCGCTCGTCCAGCCGCCGCGCGCGTCGTAGGTCCTCTGAATCGTGCCAAACAAATTCGCATACGTCGGCGTGGTCTCAAAAATCACCGGCGACCCTTCATCATCCCCATGCGCCAGAATCACGTTCACGCCATACAAACGAAACGGATCCCGCTCCGACATTCCCGGCGGCTTCGTCAAACCATCCAGCGCAGACGCCGCATCACCCTCGGTCTCACCTTCCCCCTCGCGCTCCTTAAAAGGATCGAGGTTGTCCAGCAAATGATGCCGCACTTCTTCCAGATATTCCGACACGCCTGTGTTCGGGTATTTTTCCTTCAACTCCTCAATAACTCCGTCCACCAACACCGACGCCGCTTCCTGCTCCAGGTAACTCAGCTCGCTCGCTAGTTCGCGCGACAACGTCAGTGTCTTCCGGTACACCACCGTAAATTCCTGCCGAAACTGTTCGTACTTCCGCTCGATCTCTTCCGCGACCGGCGAATCTAGTTTCCCCTCGTGCACCATCTTCGAAATATCCTCGATCGGCACCATCTGCCCTTCGAGCACCGGGAAAATTTCCGGCAGCGCCACCGCGCCCACCTGCATATGCCCCAGCGCAAACTGCTCGCGCGAAATCCGCCGCGTGAAGTCGTCCATCAACTCCTTCTCGCGCACCGTAAATCGCTCGACGATCCTTCCCTTTTGCCGCTGAAATGGTTCACCCTCGAAAACCTGCGGAATCCGCCGCCGCAGAAAATCAATCCCCGCCTGCATTTCTTTTTTAAAGGAGTTCGCTTGCCCGCGCGGCAGCGACAGCAACCGTGGCCGATCCGCAATCTTGAAATTATTCACATAACAGCGATCCAGCGAAGGCTTCGTAGCCGGACGCAGCTCGCCGATCATCGACGCGATCGTTCCGCCGCGGCTCGTCCCCGCCAACCCGCATACAAACACGTTGTAGCCCGGCGCCGAAAGCTCCACACCCATCTTCAGCGCCCGCAGCGCGCGTTCCTGCCCGATAAATCCTTCGCGCAAATCCGCCTGCGCCGTCGTCTCAAACGGCAACCGCGAAGCCTCGCACCGCCACCGTAATTTCTCCAGCGGCAGCTCCACATGCACCCCAGCCGGCTTGAATCCGTTCACTCCCATCGTCGCCCGTTCGCTCTCCGTCAGTCCCATATCGCGTCGCAGTCGGGTACTCTAGCACACGCCTACGTCACACCACCGACTTTCGCCACCCCCTGTTCAAATCTCGCCAATTCGAATTTGCAATTCTCGCTGGATTGGTAGCGTCGGCGTTCCTGCCGGCGTGTCTTCGCTCGAAGATCTAGCTTTTGTGGTTCCTAGCTTTGTGTGTCGCGGCTTCAGCCGCGACAGTAAGACTCGCCTAGAAAGGGGCCCTGACGTAATTCCCGCTTACTTCCTCTTACTTGGCTTAGCCTTCAACGATTTGGCATACTCCAGACCAACTCCCAGATACTTCTGCAGCTCCTTCGTGTTCCCCAGAACCGCATCCGGCACCGCCACATACTCCTTCATCACCGCCCCATAAGCCTCATACAACTTCGCATTGTACTTTTTCAAAAACTCCTGGCGCACTCCTTCCGGCAACCTCATCGCCAGCACGCCGTCCGCCTGCATCAACAAAAACATATTCCCGTTAACCGCGGAATAGGCGTTATTCGCGCCCTTCCGCTCAATCTCCGGCCGAACCGCGATCAGCCTGTCAAACCGCTCGAGCTTCTCCTCCGGCACACCGCACTTCTTCGTTTTCGTTTGTGGGCTCATCGCGGATTTCACCATCACTGCTTCGAGTAATGTTGCACAACACACCCCGACTTGAAAACCTTCGACTCAACCAGATTCAACTGCAAGCTCTGCGGCAGGCTAACCCCTTCCAACAACCGCCGACCCTCCCCTGCCACAATCGGCGTAACGACAAACCGATATTCATCCACCAGGCCAAGCTCTATCAGTTGAGAAGGAACATCTACACCACCGACCAAAATATCTTTGCCAGGTTCTTCCTTCAATTTGAGCATTTCGTCGCGAAGGTTCGAACGAATAATTCTCGTTTTTCTATCTTCGACTCTGTCGAGCGAGCGTGACACGACAACCTTGTTGAGCGAGTCAAACACTCGAGCAAATTCGTTGGACGCTGGTGTCATCGACTGGCTTTTTGCCACTTCAGGCCAAAACGGAACCATCAATTCATAGGTTTTCCGCCCAAAAACGAGCAGGTCAACACTTCGCAGTAGGTCCGCAAAATATTCATGCGCCTCTTCATCAGCAATTTGTTTGGTGTGGTCGCAGCAGCCATCTACTGTGATGTTGATAGCAAAAATGATGCGTCTCATCGAATCTCTCCCCACGAACCAAGTTGTGACGAAAACCTATTGAAAGCCTCTACTCATCACGCAACGCAACCACCGGGTCAACTCTCGTCGTCCGCCACGCCGGAATCACCGTCGCCGCAAACGCCACGCCCGCCAGCAGCATCGGCACCAGAATAAACGTAAGCGCATCGGTCGCGCTGATCCCAAACAACAGACTCGCCATCACACGCGTCAGCGCCACCGCGCCAACAACTCCCGCCACAATCCCAATACCCGCCAGTTCCATCCCCTGCCGCATCACCAGCCCGATGACGTCGCCGCTCCTCGCCCCCAGCGCCACCATCACGCCAATATCCCGCGTACTCTGCGTCACCAGATATGACATCACCCCATACAATCCGATTGCCGCGAGCAGCATCGCAAATCCCGCAAACGCCGCCAGCATCGTGCTCGCAAACCGCTGCCGCGCCAGCGAATCATAAACGCGCTCCTCCATCGTCCGAACGTCGTACACGACGATCGTCGGATCCGCCCCATGAATTTCGTTCACAATTGCCGCCGTCAGCGCCGCAGGATCCCCAGCCGTCCTCACAACGACAAAAACGGTGTTCGCTGGCCTCTGCTGCTGCGGAAAATACGCTGCGATCTTGCCGTCGGCCTCCAGACCATACTGCTTCACCGTGCCGACAACGCCCACAATCGTGTTTGGTTTTTTGGGATCGAACCACAAATGTTTTCCGACCGCACCGCCATTCGGCCAAAACCGTTTTGCAAATTTCTCATCGATGATCACCACTCCCGGCAAGTCCGCAGTGTCATGCTCATTGAAAAACCGCCCGTCGCGCAGCGGAATCTGCATCGCACTGAAATAATCCGTGCTCGTATTGCGCAGATCGACCTGTAATTCCTGTCCCGGCGCGGGAGTAAACCCTTCGACGTTGATCGATCCCCATCCCACCGACCCAGTCAGCGGCAGCGCCGTCACTTGCCCCTGAGTCAGTACCCCGGGTAGCCGCGCGATGCGGTTATCAATCTCTCGAAACAACGCAGCGAGCGGCTTGTCATCGTGATACTTCGGCCCGCTGGCAGCCATCTGCATGGTCAACACATGATCCGCGCTGAATCCGGGCGGCACGCCTTGTAGCCGCACAAAGCTACGCACGAGCAATCCCGCTCCAATTAGCAACATCAACGACAGCGCCAGCTCCGAAATCACCAGCAGGCCACGCAGCCGATGCCGCCGAACCAGCAGCCCTCCATCGCTCTGCCCGGAGCGCCCTCCGGCTTTCAACGACGCATTCAAATCGACCTTCAATGCACGCCACACCGGTGCAAGCCCAAACAGAATTCCTGTCACCAGTCCGACCTCAAACGTAAATGCCAGCACGGTCCCGTTAATCCCGATGTCGTCCAGGCGCGGAATATTTCCCGGATTCATCGCGCCGACCACGAAAAGGCTCGTCTGCGCGACAGCCAAGCCAACGGCGCCTCCGAGAAATCCCAGCAGGATGCTCTCGGTCAGCAACTGACGCGTGATCTGCTGCCATCCCGCGCCCATCGCCGTTCGCACGGCGATCTCTTTCTCGCGCGCCGCTCCGCGCGCCAGCAGTAGATTCGCCACGTTCGCGCATGCGATCAGTAATACCAGCCCGACCGAACCCAGCAGCACCAACAGCGCCCGCCGCACGTCCCCGACCACCTCGTCCTGCAGCGCCGTAACATGCATCCCAAAACTCGCGTCGCGCTTATCTTTCTCCTGGATCCGGCTCGCGATGATGTTCACATCCGCCTGCGCCTGTCCAACCGACACGCCGCGCTTCAGTTTCACCACGATGTTGTAATTTTCGTCTCTTCGGTTCTTCTCCGCATCGGCCTCCAGCGGTAGTGGCAGAAATATGTCCACCTTCTCCATTGGCCACTCGGCAGGCATCACTTCCCCACTCAACATGAAGCCGCGCTGAATCACCCCGGCAACCGTATACGGCTTTCCGTCGAGGACAATGTCCTTACCCACAACCTGTGGATCGCCGTTGAACAACCTCCGCCAGATTCGGTCACTCAACAGCGCTGTGGGTGGTTTCCCCGGCTGGTCTTCTTCCGGTAGAAACAGCCGACCCAATTCGGCCTTCGCACCCAGCATCGTCAGCAATGTCGACTGGCTCCGCACTCCACTGACATGCTCCGGCTGCTCGCGGCCCGTCAGCGTCCACGGCCGTGTCTGCGCCAGCGCCATTGCGTCAAACGAATGATTCTCTCTCCGGAGATCGATGAATTGCCCGGGTGAGGGCCAATCGCGAAAAATTCCCAGCGCAGGCGAATGCAGCCACACGCCTGCCAGCCGCTCCGCATCGGGATACGGCAATGGCCGCAGCAACAGCGTATCCACCACGCTGAAAATCGCTGAGTTCGCTCCAATCCCGATTCCGAGCGACAGCAGAATCACGACTGTCGAGAAGAAATTCTTCCCCAGCATCCGCCACGCATACCGAAGATCCTGCACCCAGCTATTCATCCTCGCCTCCACATCAGGATGTCCGAGTTCACCATGCTACTTCACAAACGCCATAGGCCCCGAAAATGATGGCAAGACAACTCTCGCCGTCGGTGGCACAACGCATCGCCAACCCTGCTCTCCCCAGCACGATAAGCCTGAGCGCATCCGACTTGCCCTGAGTGTCTTTGCAAAGGGCGAGGATGCCCGAAGGATCTCAGCTTTCGGGACGACCCGCTGAGCTACAATGGTCGAAATCGACGTCATTCGAATGCATCCTATGCCGCGATATCCGTTTTCCTCGTAAGCTCGCCAGGAGGTCAACACCATGGAACGCGTAGCCATCGGCATCCGCGTACACTCCGGCTGGGGGGCGCTCGTCGCAGTCTCGCTTACCGGCAAAACTCCCGAAATCGTCGAACGCCAGCGAATCGCAATAACCGGAACCACGGACCAAGGCGCAAACCAGCCCTATCACGCAGCCCGAAATCTGAAACTTGACGAGGCTGAGGCATTCATCGCGCATCGTCTAGACGAAGGCGAGCGGGCCGCGGTCTCGGCGTTGGAAGCTGTGTTCATCGAACTGCGCACCCGAAAATATCGTGTCTCGGGCGCTGCCGTCTTGCTCGCTGCCGGTAGAACACTTCCACCCCTCGAAAAAATCCTGGCCGCTCACCCTCTCATCCACACAGCCGAAGGCGAATTTTTCCGCACGATCTTCTGCAAAGCCTGCGGAGACTTGCATGTTCCCGTTGTCAAAATACGAGAGCGCGACCTGGGAAGTTCGCTACAGGAAAAATTTGGAAGGTCGGCCGCAAAGCTCCACAAACAAGTCTCGCAGCTTGGAAAATCGGTAGGCCCGCCATGGACCACAGACCAGAAAAACGCAACGCTGGCCGCTCTGCTAGTCCTGGCAGCAAAGCAAACCCGTCCTACGGTGTCCTAACTTCCTGCGCAACCGGCGCCGCCCCAACCGCCACCGAATCCCGCCGATCCATATAAACGCGAAACACGCCCATCGCGGCAGCAACAATCGTCGGTCCCGCGACCAGTCCCAACAATCCAAATACCTCAAGCCCGCCCAGCACTCCGATAAACAACAGCAACTCATTCAGGTGCGTTCGGTTGCGCAGCAACAACGGCCGAATAATGTTATCTGCCGTCCCGGCAACAGCCCCGCAGATCACCAGAATCGCGGTGCCTTTGCCCCAGTGCCCGCTGAATCCCAGCCACAGCGCCGCCGGCACCCAGATTAATGCCGAGCCGACCACCGGAACGAGTGAGAAAAATGCCATCAACACGCCCCAGAATACCGCCGTCGGAATTCCCCCGATCGTGAACGCCAGGCCTCCGAGCAATCCCTGCAAGCACGCGATCACCAATCCCACCGCGACGCTCGCGAAAATCAAATCTCTCGATTTTGTCAGCATGTCCGTCTGGATCGACTCGTCGAACGGAATCAAATGTCGTACCCCGCGCACGATGCTCTCTCCATCGCGAAACATGAAAAAGAGCGAAAAAATCACGATGAAAAGATTTACAAAAAATGTCGTCAGATTCTTCAATAGCCCCGCAAAATTTCCGGCGAGAAACGCCGCCACTCGCTCCGCGCCTTGTTTGATCGGCTGCGAAAAATCCGCATCCTGCCACGCAGTTGGCAAATGGGCGCGTATCCATGCCACCGTATGCATCGAAAGCTCTTTGTCCGGATCCATTAGCGCGGTTTGCACGCGCGCCGACGCTTCGATCGCTTGCCGCGTCGCGAACACCAGAACGATGATCGCCGGCACGATCAGCAACACTGTCACGCTCAGCGTGCTGAGCAGCGCCGCCGAATTTGGCTTCATCTTTTTTTCCAGCCGTTCGTGCAGCGGATAGAAAAAAATCGCCAAAACCGCCGACCACGCCAGAGGAATAAAAAACGGTGCGACGATCCGGTAGACCAGATAAATCAGCAGCAACAGCGCGCCATACGACAGCACGGTCGTGAGCCGGTCGCTTGTGGACTTCAGTGAAAGTGGAGGTTGCATCATCTGAGGTCTATAATTGCACAGGATCGAAGAAGGATGCTCTCCCGTTCTGCCGACCCGTTCGAACGAGCCCCCGCCCGCAAAAATTTACCCAACCATCGGCGCGCACGGATCTCGACTGGTTTGTAGCGGCGACTTTACGTCGCCGGCGCTTAGCGATACGAATGGACAGCGGACGTGCCGCGA
>Ga0070711_100001700_pt1 | contig 12199 bp, 9 predicted proteins | sample LARL53metaG_FD_65452 | JGI IMG/M metagenome (GOLD analysis project Ga0070711, IMG submission 65452) | Corn, switchgrass and miscanthus rhizosphere microbial communities from Kellogg Biological Station, Michigan, USA - LAR L5-3 metaG | ecosystem: Host-associated > Plants > Roots > Rhizosphere ... | reverse complement strand
ATAAGAGCCACGCGGCATCCGGGGAGGGAGCAATGCTGGACTTTGTTCAGCAATTGGTGAGTGGCGTTGCGCTCGGCTGCGTCTACGGCCTGATCGCGCTCGGGTTCGTCCTTGTCTACAAGGCGACCGAGGTCGTGAATTTTGCCCAGGGCGATTTGATGATGCTGGGCGGGTTTTTCGCCTTCACCTTCATCGGTCTGCTCGGCCTCAACTACTGGATTGGTTTTGCCTGCGCCGTGCTGGCGATGGCGGCGTTCGGCATGCTGGCCGAGCGCGTCGTGGTGCGCCCCATCCTCGGCTATCCGCAATTCTCCATCATCATGGCCACGATCGGCCTTGGCTATTTCCTGCGCTCGGTCGCCGGCATGATCTGGGGCACCGACGATCTGAAGATCGAGACGCCTTTCAGCCAGGGCGTGCTGCGCCTCGGCAGTCTCGTGCTCGCCTATGACAAGCTCTCGGTGATCGCCGCGACGATCATCCTTTGCGCCATGCTTTATCTCTTCTTCAACAAGACCACGCTTGGAACGGCGATGCGCGCCACCTCCGAGAACATGCTGGCGGCCTATTACATGGGAATCCCCGTCAAGCGCGTGGTCTCGGTCGTCTGGGCCATCAGCGCCGCGGTTGCGACCTGCGCCGGCGTGCTGCTGGCGCCGATCACCTTCATTCATTCCAATGTCGGCCTGGTGCTCGGGCTCAAGGCGTTTCCGGCCGCGGTTCTCGGTGGCTTCGGTTCGATCCCGGGCGCGGTCGTCGGCGGTGTGTTGATCGGCATGATCGAGAGCATGGCCGGTTTCTACCTGCCGGAAGGCTGGAAGGACGTCGCGCCCTACATCGTGCTGCTGCTGGTGCTGCTGCTCAAGCCCGAAGGCCTGTTCGGCCATCGCATGCGCAAGAAAGTCTAGGGCATGATCCGGAAAAGTGGGCACCGGTTTTGCGACAAGATCATGCCCCAAGGGTAGACGAATGCGTTTCCTGTTCAAGACCGATTATGAAGACGACATCCGCCTGTTCCCGCATTCGGGCTATGTCGTCTCCTACGGCGCGCTGTTCGTGCTGCTGGCGATCGCGCCCTATGTGCTCTCGAGCTATCTCGTCAGCCAGCTCGTCTTTGTCTGCATCTACGCGACCGTCGGCGTCGCGCTTTTGATTCTGACCGGCTTCACCGGGCAGGCCTCGCTCGGCCATGCCGCCTTCCTTGCCATCGGCGCCTACACCGCGGCCTATCTGCAGCAGTTCAACGTGCCGTTTCCGGTCTACTTCCTCGCCGCCGGCCTTCTGACGGGCGTTATCGGGGCGATCGTCGGCTTTCCGGCGCTGCGGCTGCAGGGGATCTATCTTGTCATCGCGACCATTTCCTTTGCCCTGATCGTCGAGGAGATCCTGGCGCGCTGGGAAACCGTGACGAACGGCAATGAGGGGATGCGGGTCAAGGCCATCCAGTTGCTCGGCACGCAGGTGTCGCGCGACAGCCCGACCTTCTATTTTCTGTGCGTTGGGTTGCTGGCGCTGACCATCATCGGCTCGCTCAACCTCCTGCGATCGCCCACCGGGCGCGCCTTCATCGCCATCCGCGACAGCGAGACGGCCGCGCGCAGCATGGGCATCAACGTCTCGCTCTACAAGGTGAAGTCGTTCGCGATCTCCGCGGCCATCACCGGCTTTGCCGGCGTCCTGTTCGCGCACAAGCTCTCCTTCATCAGCCCGGAAATGTTCACGCTCCAGCTCTCGATCGAGTTCATCATCGTCATCCTGATCGGCGGAACGTTCAGCCTGCATGGCGCGGTATTGGGCGCAATGTTCATCGTCATGATCGATCCGTTCCTGACCTATCTGAAGGACGACATGCCCGGCGTAATCGGCAGCCTTGCCGCGACGCTCGGGGCCGGCAGCGACCGCGCCATGCACATCAAGGACGGCGTCGCGGTGTTTGCCTCCGCCAACGGGCTGAAGGGTGCCATCTACGGGGTGATCATCGTGCTGTTCGTGCTGTTCGAGCCGCTCGGCCTCTATGGACGCTGGCTCAAGATCAAGTTGTTCTTCCAGCTGTTCCCGCTCTACAAGCGCGCCACCTTCAAGCGGCAGAAGATCTACGTCAAATCGGAGCGGAACAGATGAGCTATTTCCGCGCCGAGAACATCTCGCTGCATTTCGGCGGCCTGAAGGCCGTCGACGCCGTGTCGTTTGCCGTGGAGAAAGGCGAGATCCTCTCGATCATCGGTCCGAACGGCGCAGGGAAAAGTTCGATCTTCAACCTGATCTCGCGAATCTACACCCCGACCGCGGGCAGGATCTTCTTCGAGGACCAGGACATCACGGAGGTGCCGGCCTACGGCATCGCCAAGCTCGGCATCGCCCGCACGTTCCAGAATATCGAGCTGTTCGAGAACGCGACCGTGCTCAACAATCTCCTGGTCGGACGTCACCGCCATTCGACCACGCGGCTCTGGCAGGAGCTCCTGTTCCTGCCGAACGTGCGCGCGAACGAGAAAGCGCATCGCCGCCGCGTCGAGCAGGTGATCGAATTTCTCGATCTGGAGCCTTATCGCGACAAGCTGATCTCGGGCCTGCCCTACGGCGTGCGCAAGGTCATCGAACTGGCTCGCGCGCTGTGTTCCGAACCCAAGCTGATCCTGCTCGACGAGCCGTCTTCCGGGCTGAATGTGGAGGAGACCGACGACATGTCGTTCTGGATCCGCGACATGAAATCGGAGCTCGGCATCACCGTCGTCATGGTCGAGCACGACATGACGCTGGTAGGTCGCGTCTCCGACCGGGTGATCGCGCTGAATTACGGCCGCGTGCTCGCGATGGGAACGCCGGCCGAGGTGCAGGGCCACCCGGACGTGGTCGCCGCCTATCTGGGCGCATAGGGGATGTTGCGATGAGCGCGGACGACATCATCCTGAAGGTCAGCAACATCGAAAGCTATTACGGACCGATCATGGCGATCCGTGGCATTTCGCTCGAGGTGCCGCGCGGCAGGATCGTGACACTGCTGGGCGCCAACGGCGCCGGCAAGACCACCGTGCTGAAGACCATTTCGGGCATCCTCGATCCGCAGAAGGGCTCGATCGATTTCATGGGCAAGCCGATCCAGCGCATGGAAGCCGACAAGATCGTGCGGCTGGGCCTCAGCCATGTGCCGGAGGGACGCGAGGTGTTTCCGTTCCTGTCGGTGCGCGAAAACCTGATGATGGGCGCCTATCCGAGGAGCGATCGCGACGGCGTCGTCAGGGACCTCGATCGCGTCTACGGTTATTTCCCACGGCTCAAGGAGCGGCTCAACCAGCCCGCCGGCCAGCTCTCCGGCGGCGAGCAGCAGATGCTCGCGATCGGGCGTGCGCTGATGAACCGGCCGACGCTGCTCCTTCTGGATGAGCCTTCGCTCGGCCTGTCGCCGATCCTGGTCAAGGAAATCTTCGAGATCATCCGCCGCGTCAACGAGGAGCAGGGGATGTCGATCCTGCTGGTCGAGCAGAATGCCAAGGTCGCGCTGGAAACCGCGCATTACGGCTATGTGCTCGAGATCGGCCGCATCGTCATGAACGACACTTGCGACCGTTTGATGCATTCCAAGGACATTCAGGAGTTTTACCTTGGCGCCAAGGAAGCCGGTGCACGCGGCGAACGGCGCTGGAAAAAGAAGAAAACTTGGCGCTAAATGGCTTTCCGTTCCGGACGAGAAGACCGGCACAAGCCGGCAGGACGGGCGGGACACGACAGGGAGGGAAGAGGCATGGCCAGGCCGGCGGTGCTGACGGTCGCTGACACGATCGCGAAGAGCTTTCTGCTTGCCGTCGAGACGCGCGGCGACAGACCCGCGATCCGCGAGAAGACGTTCGGCATCTGGCAGCCGACCAGCTGGCGCGAATGGCTGCAGATCTCGAAGGACATTGCCTACGCGCTGCATGCGACCGGCTTTTGCCCCGGCGACGTCGCCTCCATCATGGCCAATGCGGTGCCGGAATGGGTGTTTGCCGACATGGGCATCCTGTGCGCCGGCGGCGTGTCGTCGGGCATCTATCCGACCGATTCCGCCGCGCAGGTCGAATATCTCCTGAACGATTCGCGGACCCGTGTGATCTTCGTCGAGGACGAGGAACAGCTCGACAAGGCGCTCGCCTGCCGCTCGCGCTGTCCCGCGCTGGAGCGGATTGTCGTCTTCGACATGGAAGGCCTGTCAGGCTTCTCCGATCCCATGGTGCTGTCGCTTGCCGAATTCACCGCGCTCGGCCGCAACCACGCCCAGGGCCGCGAGGCGCTCTGGGATGAAATGATCGCCAGCCGCTCGGCGAACGATCTCGCCGTCCTCGTCTACACCTCGGGCACCACGGGTCCCCCCAAGGGGGCGATGCACGCCAACCGCAGCGTCGTGCATCAGATGCGCTACGCCAACGATTTCGTTCCCGCCAGCGAGAACGAGGAGCGTCTGGTGTTCCTGCCGCTGTGCCACGTCGCCGAACGGGTCGGCGGTTATTACATCTCGCTGGCGCTGGGCTCGGTGATGAATTTCGCCGAGAGCCCCGAAACCGTGCCGGATAATTTGCGCGAGGTGCAGCCGACGGTGTTTCTGGCTGTGCCGCGCATCTGGGAGAAATTCTATTCTTCGGTCACGATCGCATTGAAGGACGCGACGGCCTTCCAGAACTGGATGTACCGGCAGGCGCTCGGGATCGGCAATCGCATGACCGATTGCAGGCTGGAGGGCAGGGCGCCGCCGCTGTGGCTGCGGCTTGCCAACCGCGCCGCCTATTGGCTGGTGTTCCGAAATATCCGCCGCATGATCGGGCTCGACCGCTGCCGCATCGCCTTCACCGGCGCGGCCCCGATCGCGCCGGACCTGATCCGCTGGTATCTCGCGCTCGGCCTCGATATGCGCGAGGTCTATGGCCAGACCGAGAATTGTGGCGTCGCGACCATGATGCCGTCCGACGGCATCAAGCTCGGCTCGGTCGGCAAGGCCGTGCCCTGGGGTGAAGTGAAGCTGTCGCCTCAGGGCGAGATCCTGATCAAGGGCGATTTCCTGTTCCAGGGCTATCTCAACCAGCCGGAGAAGACCGCCGAGACCATCGATGCGGCGGGATGGCTGCATACCGGCGATGTCGGCGCGCTTGATAATGAGGGCTTCGTCAAGATCACCGACCGGATGAAGGACATCATCATCACCTCCGGCGGCAAGAACATCACGCCGTCGGAGATCGAGAACCAGCTCAAATTCTCACCCTATGTCTCGGACGCCGTCGTGATCGGCGACAAGCGGCCCTATCTCACCTGCCTCGTCATGATCGATCATGAGAACGTCGAGAAGTTCGCGCAGGACCACAACATCCCCTTCACCAATTACGCCAGCCTGTGCCGCGCTGCCGAGATCCAAGATCTGATCTGGCGCGAGATCGAGACGGTGAATGCCAATTTCGCCCGCGTCGAGACCATCAAGAAGTTCATGCTGATCGAGCGGCAGCTCACGCCCGAGGACGAGGAACTGACGCCGACCATGAAGCTGAAGCGCAATTTCGTGAACAAGCGCTACGCGAGCCAGATCGACGCGATGTATGGCGTGCGGGCGGTGGCCTGAACGCGAGCTGCGATGAAGAAAGGTTTTGAAAAACGGCGAAGGATGTTTTCAGGGCCCCGCCTTCGCCAGGTACGGGCCATCAAGGGAAAAGGAGACTGCACATGTCGAAAACGCTGAGGGCGTTCGGCCTTGCGATCGGCGCGCTGGCGCTGACGCAACTCCCGGCGATCGCCCAGACCAAGGTCACCAACGAAGGCATCTCGGCCAGCGAGATCGTGATCGGAACGCACCAGGACCTGTCCGGTCCGATCAAGGGCTGGGGCGTGCCGGTATCCAACGGCATGAAGATGGCGGTGGAGGAGATCAACGCAGCCGGCGGCATCAACGGACGCAAGATCCGACTGGTCGTCGAGGACAGCGGTTACGATCCGAAAAAGGCCGTGCTCGCCTCGCAAAAGCTGATCGAGCGCGACAAGATCTTCGCCATGGTCGGGCCGATGGGGTCGCCGACCGTGCTCGCCGCGCAGGACGTGCTGTTCGATGCCGGCGTGCTGCAACTGTTTCCGCTCACGGCAGCCGAGTTCACCTTCAAGTTCGATCCGGGCAAGCCGCAGGAGCGGCTCAAGTTCAACAACCTGCTTCCCTATGTCGAGAGCACGCGCGCCGCGCTGAAATACATGATTGACTGGAAGAATCCGAAGAAGCCCTGCATCATGCATCAGGACGATGAGTACGGCAAAAACGTGCTCGACGGATTCAACCAGCAGCTTGCGGCCATGAAGTTGCAGCCGGCATCCATCACGAGCTACAAGCGCGGCGCCTCCGACTTCTCGGCGCAGGTTGCCAAGATGAAATCCGACGGCTGCGACCTCGTCCTGCTCGGCACCATCCTCCGTGAGACAATCGGCGCGATGAACGAGGCGAAGAAGCTCGGCTGGGACGTGACGTTCCTCGGCGCCACCCCGACCAACGTGCTCGAAGTGCCGCTGCTGGGCAAGGAGGCGGTGGAAGGCCTTTATGCTGCCTCCGGCTTCGAGATTCCCTACGAGGATACGGCCAAGGGCAAGGTCAAGGACTGGCTTGCCAACTACAAGAAGATGTTCGGCACGGACGCCAACACGCAGGCGATCATCGGGTACAACTCGGTCGAGACCTTCGCCTTTTATGCCGACAAGGCCGGCAAGGACCTGACGGGGCAGAAGATGCTGGACGCGCTTGAGTCCGGCGACAAGTTCATGGACATCTTCAACTCGCCGCCGACCAAATTCTCCAAGACCGACCACCTCGCCAACACCATCACCCAGGTGCAGCAGATCAAGAACGGCCGCTGGGTCCTGGTGAAGGACAATCTGATGTTTTGAAGGCGGATCGCGCAAGAAGAAAGGGCTGCGTGATGCTCTCGCGCAGCCCTTTTCGTTGGGTCATTCCGGGGCGCATTGCGTGCGCCCCGGAATGACGTCGTGACTACGTCACGACGTCACTTCTTCGGCCGTACCGCGTCCGCTGTTCCCTGAATGAACGCCTGCAGCTTCGGGATATCTTCCTCCTTCAGCTTGCCGGTGAAGTCGGGCATGCCGCGGTCCTTGAAGGGACCGTTGAACACGATGTCCTTGAGGTTGATGATCTCCTCCTTCGGCACAAAGCCCAGATTGCGGACGTTGCCGCCGTTGTCGACGCCGGGTACGCCGTGGCAGGTGGCGCAGGCGGTGACATAGATCGCGGTCCCCTCGTCATATTGTTTTTGATCGTAGGGCACGCCTTCCAGCAGGTTCTCGGTCTGGTATTTCACAAATTCCGGCAGCTTCGCCTTGCCGCCAAGCGCGAAAGTGTAGACCGTTCCCGGGCTTCGCAACTGCGTGGCGCGGTCGGCAATGCCGAACACGCCGCCCCATCCGACCGCGACCGAAACATATTGGACGCCGTCCACGAGGTAGGTGCTGGCTGCCGCCACCACGCCGGTGCCGGTCGGCGTCTCCCACAGGCTCTTGCCGGTCGTCGCATCATAGGCGACGAAGCGGCCGTCCGCGGTGCCCTGGAAAACGAGATTACCCGCCGTGGTCAACGTGCCGCCATTCCAGGGCGACGGATATTCCACGCGCCAGGCTTCCTTCTGCTTCACAGGATCCCAGGCGAGCAGGCGGCCGAACGCGGGTGCCTTGGGCGGCGTGCCGTTCAGCACAAAGCCGACATTCCAGCCGGTGGTGCCGCCGAACTTGCCGGGTGTCGCCGCGTTCTGCTCGAAGGTTTTTTCCACGGTCAGGTTCAGCGGTACGTTCTGCGCGGGCAGATAGACCAGGCCCGTTTGCGGATTGAACGACATCGGGTGCCAGTTGTGTGCACCGTAGGGACCTGGCACTGAGTCAAACGGCTCGTCGCCGCGCGCCGCGGCCACCTCGATCGGACGACCGTTCGCGTCGTAGCCGGTGGCCCAGTTCACATCGACGAAATTCTTCGCGGAGATGAACTTGCCGTTGGTGCGGTCGACGACGAAGAAGAAGCCGTTCTTCGGCGCATGGAGGATCACCTTGCGCGGCGCGCCGTCGATATTGATGTCGGCGAGAATCATTGGCTGGGTCGAGGTGTAGTCCCAATGATCGCCGGGCGTTTCCTGGTAGTGCCAGATATATTTGCCGGTGTCGGCGTTCAGCGCGACCAGTGAGGCAAGGTAGAGATTGTCGCCGCCGGAGGGACTGCGGATCTTGCGATTCCACGGCGCCCCGTTGCCGGTGCCGATATAGACCATATTCAGGTCGGGATCGTAGGTGATGGTGTCCCACGGCGTGCCGCCGCCGCCATTGAGCCAGTACTTGCCTGACGGATCCCAGGTCTTGGCCGCGGCCTCCATCGAGGAATCCTCGAACGGCTTGGAAGGATCGCCGGGGACGGTGAACCACCGCCAGAGCTGGTCGCCGCTCTCGGTGTCGTAGGCGGTGACATAGCCGCGCGCGCCATATTCCGCGCCGCCCTGGCCGATCACGACCTTGCCGTTGAAGGCGCGCGGCGCGCCGGTGATGGTGTAGGAGTGGTCGTGATCGATCAGCGTGTCTTTTTCCCACACCTTCTGACCGGTCGCGGCATCGAGCGCGATCAGCCGGCCGTCATAGGCGGCGACGAACACCTTGCCCTTGTAGACGGCAACACCGCGATTGACGACGTCGCAGCAGCCCTTGTAGCCCTTCTCGCGGTCGACCCCGGGATCGAAGGTCCAGATCTTCTTGCCGGAGCGCGCGTCGATCGCATGCACGATGCTCCACGGGCCGGTCTGATACATGATGCCGTCGATGACGACCGGTGTTGCTTCGATGCCGCGCGAGGAGTCGAGGCTGTAGGTCCAGACCAGTCCGAGCCCCTTGACGTTGTCGGACGTGATCTGGTTGAGCTTCGAGAAACGAGTCTCGGCATAGTCCAGGCCGATGGTCGGCCAATCCTGTGAGCTAGCCGTGTTGGCCTTGACCATGGCGGTGTCGACCACCGATGTCGCCGCCTTGATGCGGGCTGGCGTCAGCTCTTCGGCCAGCGTGCCCTGAGCTGAAAATGCAAGGCCCAGCAACAGCGCGCTGGCAGCCCCGAGAAAACGGTAACGGCAAGCAGAATTGTTCCGCGGCAAGCGTGTCATCCCTTCCTCCCAACGATCTCTGTTCGAGCATCATCTCTTCGGAAAGTGGACCCCACTTTGCCGGATCATGCGCGCGTGGATCTCTGGAAATGGTATCGCCGCCAAAAGCGATGCGTCAATCAAAGGCTGGGGCACCTGCAAAAAGAGAAAATTCGTATCGCCCAATTTTCGCCAAATGAAATGTTTGGCGCCGCGGTCAGTGCGATCGGGAGGTGTTGATAGGGAGCCCGCGGAAGACTTGCGTCAACACGCCGCGACTTCGGCAGTCGCTATCGACTGCCGAAGAACGCCGTGCCGGAAAGAACCGGCTTCAGCGCAGTCAGATCGCAGCGCCAGCGGCCATTCTCGGTCTTCTGGAACGCGAAGTTTTTTTCGATCCGGACGCGGTTCGTGACGCCAAAGCTGTCTCTGTTGCCGGGCTGCGCCGGACCCGGCTTGCCCGCTTTGATGTCCCAGCAGGTACCGGTGCAGTTCGACGCGACGGGGCTGCACACGGCGAAGGGAGCGAGCACGACCATCTCGATCTGGGCCGTTACCAGCGCGCTCTGGTTGGTGACCTGGATTTCAGAGTCGTACACGCGCCTCACGCGCAGGAAATTGCCGCAGGCGTTGGCCGTGTGAATGCGCGTGACACAAAGATCGACCGCGTTCGCGTTCGGTTGTGATGCCGCCAGTTCCCGCAGGAACACGCGCTTCGGATCGCCCTTGGCTGCGAGCATCCCCGCCGTCATCTCCTTCAGGTAGCCTTCCAGGCAATCTTGCGAGGATGAGAGTTCAGCGAGCGGCACGTTGTCCCTGCCGGCCAGCCTGCATCGGCGATCGCGGTCCCTGATCCATCTGGCGTATTCCGCCGCCGCGTCCCTCGCCTCGTCGCCCTTCAATTTTCCGATCAGGCCGCGCACCAGTCCGCTGAGTTCGCTCTCGGCCTCGGACAGAGACGGGTCGCTGCAGATCAGCGCGCTGGCCGCGGTATTGCTGGCCAGGCAGTCGAAATTCGGATCGCGCAGGATTGCGAGACGTTCCTCGGTCTCCTTCAACAGGCAGGCGGCGGTCGATTCGACGTCGTTGGCGCGAAGAGGCGTTTCACCTAGAATGCCGCAGCTCTGATTGCGGTCCCGAATCCACTGCGCATTCTCTTCAATCGCTGGCAGGCGGTCGGGAAGCCGGTCCAGCCGTTCCTGGATCGCGCTCGCGAGATTCGCCGCCATCGCGTTCAGTTCGGGAGCGGCGCAAAACAACTGATTGGCCGGATTTTTGTGCGTTTCGCAATGGTTGGTGGCAAACAGCGGATATTTTGCGCTGATCGCGTTGGCGGCTGGTGACGGTGGAGTGGGAATGTTTTGCGCCAGCACGGAATGCGCAAGGGCCAGTTGGATCGTAACGACCGCCACCCGGAACGCCCGCATATCGAAGCCCCGCCCCCAAAATGCCCAAGAAAACTTCGGCATGTTAGCGGCTCGCGCCGCGCAGCGAAAGCAGTCAGCCCGCAATCGTTTGCTGCGCCGCGGTGCCAAAGCGCAATCATCGCGCTTTAGTTTCTTGTTTGGGCATGGTCTCCGCGCAAACGCAAGCGTCTGTCGCGAGGGAAAACCGCTTCACACTTGTGCTCGCGCAGCCGTTCCGGAGCTTAGTCGGACGCCGCGATCGGGCCGGATTCGGAATTGAATGCGACGACCGGCACGGCCTTGTGCTCAGTCGCGGCCGCCATGGCCGGCCTGTCGGAGTATCTCATCACCCCGGTCTCGCCGATGACGAACAGCGGGCGGTAGTTGCGGACGTATGCATCCTCGACCATGGCCATGCGCCGGTTGTCGAGCATCAGCCAGTGGCCATCCAGCCGCACAGCTGCAACCGCGTGGCCCTCATGACTGATGGTGTCGGTCATGACGACGATGCGCAGATCTTCCGCGGCAATGCCGGCCATGCTCAGCGCCACATATTTCGCGATCGCGTAATCCTCGCAATCGCCGGCGCCCCGGTAAAACGTCACCAGCGGCGAGCTCCAGACGTCGAACTCGCCAAACTGGGCGAAGTCGTCGGCTGCGCGGATCGAAAGGTTGATGGCGCGATTGATCTGGCCGATGCGGGCGCGGCCTTCATGTTGTCTGCCGTTGTCCACGATCTCGAGAAACTTCAGCGCGGCCTCCGAAGCACAATGCTCACGGTCGCCGTCACACAGGGCGAGCTGCACCCGTTCGTCTTCCAGCCTGCGCGCGACCCCGCTCCATTTGACATGCAGGTCGCCGCGATCGACCGGCGAGGCGGAGAGCCCAAACGGCTGACCGGCCTCGGTCGAAAATCTAAGGCCATAGGGAATACCGGCCGGCCCCGCGAGAGCGGCCGGTCCGAGCGAAAGCAAGCCGCAAGCAAACGCCGCGGCCCGCAGCGCATGGCTGTGGTCGAAGAAACCCATTTTGACACCCCCCGTCCAGGCATCGGCGAGACTTGTCGCTTCAGACTCGTGCCTGGATCATTTCCGGGGGCGATCATCGGAGGTGGGGCTTTTCGTCTCCTTAAAACCGGCGCCGGATGGTCCGAAATCGGCCGGAAAGCGCCGGACAGGCTGAAATCCGCCTCACCGGATTCGTGACAATTCGAACGATCGACGGGCAGGGGCTCCCGGTCCGGCTTGGAACCGTGGCCTGGCTGGCACACGGGCCGTAAAAGTTGCGTCAGTTGCAATGGCGCCGGAATTCCGGCCGATATGGCTAATGCGTCAAATTTGACGAATTTGTTATCGAAATCACAGTATTAATACGGGACTCGGGGCAGTATGCTGCGCTAGCTGGAAACCAGCAGCTGATTCGAGTATTGATTTTCAAAACTATACCTGCGGATACCTGATTCACGTCAAATGTCATATGTAATTACGTTTTAATACTGTCAGAGATTGAACAAATACATGCGCCGGCTTCCGTTTCGACTGATAGAGACGCCCGTCACCGGCTACGAAATCTGACATCACACAAGCAACAGATGGTTCCGTGACGCTCGTTCCAATGATATGCAGGCGCCAGCCTTGAATACACAACGTTTTATTAACCATTTCACGGTGGCCCGTT
>Ga0070711_100001698_pt1 | contig 12202 bp, 11 predicted proteins | sample LARL53metaG_FD_65452 | JGI IMG/M metagenome (GOLD analysis project Ga0070711, IMG submission 65452) | Corn, switchgrass and miscanthus rhizosphere microbial communities from Kellogg Biological Station, Michigan, USA - LAR L5-3 metaG | ecosystem: Host-associated > Plants > Roots > Rhizosphere ... | reverse complement strand
GCGTCCACGATTCGGTCATGGCGTCGAGCACAAAGGCTCGCGCTATACGCTGATCGGCTGCTACCACCCGAGTCAACAGAACACGTTCACGGGCAAGCTGACCGAGCCGATGATCGACGCCGTGCTCACGCGTGCCGGGGAAGTGGCCGATCAAAGTTCTTAGTTGACATAACATAGATTATCGAGCATTGAAAAGCCCTTATGCCAGAAGGCCCTATCAGAATGCGGCGTCCCGTTCACGTGGGACGGCCTTCCCGCGGACAGTTTCGACATGACTCGCAGCTCAGCGAGGCGAGTCTTGGTCCAAGGTGGACTCGATGTCGCTGTCAGCGTCGCTGCACCGGCGGCGGTGCGACCTCCTGAGCCATAGAATCGTGGCCGTGCCGTTCACGCTCAGGAACCTCAGGGAGGATCTGGAGGATCTTGGGTCCAACTTCGACGGCGCGCCGGACCTGGAGTTCCGCATGGCGAGCAAGGCGCTCGAGCTCGAGCAGTCCGGTCTCAGCTATCAGCGCATTCCGCCCGACTATCGCTTCCCGTACGGCCATACGCACAAGGAGCAGGAGGAGGTGTACGTGGTCGTGGGCGGGAGCGGGCGGATGAAGCTCGACGACGAGATCGTCGAGGTCAAGGAGTGGGACGTGGTGCGCGTCCCGCCCGGTACGTGGCGAGGCTACGAGAGCGGGCCGGAGGGCCTCGAGATCCTCGTGTTCGGTGCGCCCAATCTCGGCGAGAATCCGCGAGAAGACGTCGATGGTCAGCGGGACTGGTGGGCCGACTAATAGCGCTTCGCGTCTCGTGCGGGCGCACTCCCTGACCGCCCGCCGTGGCTGGACCAGTTGCTCGCCCGCGCTCGCGGGTGGTTGATCCGTGACGAGTCCAATCGGTCACGATACGAGTCTCGCACCACCACGGCTCGGCATAGGAACCGCCTCGGCATAGTCAGTCGGGGCAGCGCTCTGGCGACGCTCGCGGCGGCCGAGTGTCCCTTACCCACCAGGCCGGAGGCGTCGAACGCACGTTGCTGCGAAGTGGCACGGCTCGCGGAACCTGATTGGATCGAAGCACGAGCACACAGTCTCACATGGATGAGACGGTCACGGTCCAGATTAATGGGACTGGGCCGTCTCAGATCGGCGAGACGCCGCACGAGGAGGCGTGCTTGGTCGCTGATCGGCCAGGGGCGTCTTGCTCGCGGGGGCGTTCCCCAAGAGCACGAATCTTAGAGTTTACCTGAATAGCTGAACGGATATGCAGCTACTGTTCTCGAAGTGAGTCATGGCCATCTACGCAGTGCGGAGGTTCTCTACGACCTGCACGATGACCACGTCGCGCATCTGCTCGAGGAGGCGATCTCCCACGTCGAGCACGTCCAGCTCGGGCTCGCCACCCGCACAGAGTCCGCCCGGCGGACGCGGTGAGCGCATGAGCCAGGCCAGCGAGACCGCCGTTGCCCACGGGAATCCACGCGAGCAGCACGATCATGGCCACGCCGGGAGCGGTCACAGCCACGGCCTCGTCGACCCCTCGATCAAGCGCTCCCGCGCCGGACTGCGCGTGGTTGCCGTCTCGCTTGCGCTGCTAGCGATCACAGCGATTGCGCAAGCCGCGATCTACATCGCTACCGGCAGCGTCGCGCTGCTCGCCGACCTGATCCACAACGCCGGCGACGCGCTCACCGCCGTCCCGCTTGCCGCCGCGTTCATGCTGCGCTCAGAGCGCGCCGAGCGCTGCGCCGGGATCGCAGTCGTGCTCACGATCCTCGCCAGCGCGATCACTGCCGGCGTGTTCGCGATCGTGCGGATCGTCCACCCCCTCTCCCCCACGCACCTCCTCGCGCTGGCGCTCGCCGGGGCGATCGGCGTGGTCGGCAACGCGATCGCCGCAAGAGTCAGGCTCAGCGGCGGACGGCACCTGGACAGCCCCGCGCTGATCGCCGACGGCAACCACGCCCGCTCGGACGCGATCGTCTCAACCGGCGTGATTATCAGCGCCGGCGCGGTCGCCGCGGGCGCACCGATCGCCGACCCGATCATCGGGCTGCTGATCACCGGCCTGATCCTAAGGATCACGGGGGAGAGCTGGAGAACCGTCCGCGAGCACGACCATCACCACGATTGAAAAGCCTGCGCGCCTCGCTGGCACGATCTCGGGTTCGCCATAACCGAGCAGGCAAAGGTAGGAAGCGTGCGCGAGATGCGTCTGAGCCTTCGGCTCAGCTCGCCTTCGATGGCGGGATGTTCTGGTTCAGATGGAACAGGTTGGTCGGGTCGTAGCGGTCCTTGAGCCCCCGCAGCCGGTCGAACTTCTCCGCTCCGTGGGCGGGCTGCACCCGCCCTCGCCCTCGGCGGAGAGGAAGTTGATGTCGCGCAGCAGCGTCGCGGCCTCGGCCAGCTCGCGCTCGCGGCCGACGAAGCTCGTCAGCTGTGACGGCAGCTCGGGCCGGCCGGCACCCGCCCGGCGCGGCTCGGAATCCCGCTCCAGATCAACCAGCTCTGCCTGCAGGGCGATGCGAAGCTGGTCGAGGGAATCACGCCGCTCGGACGCGAGGGCGAGCAGCTTGATCAGCGTCTTCGCCTTGCGCAGCCGCCAGGCATCATCGGCGATGACGCTGTCGCCGGCGCTGATCGAGAACACCCCGAGGAGGCCGATGCACAACACCTCATCGCCCATCGATGTGCCTTTCGTGCCCGGACTCGCTGCCAACTCTCATGCGGATTTCTTGAGGGCGGCAGCCAGCTCGTTGCGCGAGTGGATCCCGAGCTTTTGGTAGACGTGCCCGAGGTGGTATTCCACGGTCTTCGGGCTCAAGAAGATGGCTGCGGCGGTCTCCCTCGTGGTCATCCCATCGGCGAGTAGGCGGGCTATGCGCAGCTCTTGGGGAGTGAGCTGGTCGAGTGTGCTCACGTCACGGCGTCGCGCAGTCTCGCCCGTAGCCGCAAGCTCTGCGTCTGCGTGGCGGACCCACGGCTGCGCGCCGAGGCGCTGGAAGATCCCAGCCGCCGCCCGGAGCTCCTCCCGCGCCCGTGCGCGGTTGCGAGCCCGGCGCAGGCATCCCCCGTAGGCCAGTCGAGTGCGGGCGGTCTCGAAGGCGTCCGGTGTCCGTTCGTGGAATTGCAGCGCTTCCTCGAAACAGGCTTCCAGTTCGCCCGCCCCGGCCAGGAACCCGCTGCAGCGGGCGGCGCGGGCCAGCGCCCACGGTTGCCCCTTCGCTGTTGCTTGTGCAACGAAATCGCCAGCGACCCGGGCGGCGTCCTCGTTGCGGCCGAGGCGTAGGTACGCGTCGACGAGCTCGGGCGCGGGTGAGAGGTCGACGTCGGCGATACCGTGCGAGCGCAAGGCGTCCGTCTGTGCCTGATAGTGCTCGATCGCCTCCGCCGGGCGGCCGAGTCCGAGCTCGAGGTCACCGAGAGCTTGGATTGCCCAGATCCCGTAGAGGGCGATGCCGAGCTCCTCGCACATCCTCAGCGCCTCGGCGGCTCGTTTGCGGCAGCTTGCCTCGCGCCCCTTCCGTGCTTCCACGCAGGCTAGCCCTGCCATCGACGCCGCCACCTCGACCCGCTGGCCGGTCTCCCGCGCCAGGCTGATCGCTTCGTCATAGCTCGTCTCGGCAGCTGTCCACTGGTCCGTCGTCGCCTGGTCGCGCGCGAGCAGATGGAGGAGATTCGGCAAGGCGCCAACGGCCGCCATCGCGCGGGCCAGCTCGGACGCTCGTTCGATCAGCCCGCGTCCCGTGTCGGCCTCGCGCAGCCATAGCGGCCCGAGCGCGGCCCAGGCGAGCAGCTCCGGGTCATCGCGCAGCTCCTCCGACTGCTGCAGGATCTCGACCGCTTGACGTGCCGAGGCGGCCCCAGCTTCGCCCTGGCCCTCAGCGACGAGAGCCATGCCACGTGACATCGCCGCGAAGAATGTCGCGCGATTAGAGTCCTGCCCGTTGGCCAGCGCGACAGCCCGCTCAGCGGCCGTGATCATCGCCAGCGTATCTCCCGTGCAGAAGCATACGTGGACTGCCTGGGCGAGCATCTCGACGGCGAGCTCCGGGTCGGTGTCGGCGATCTTCGCGGCCGCTCCGACGATCAGCGGGTACGCGGTCATGACCGGGCCGCATCGCATCGCCACCTGGCCGCGGAGGTGGTCGATGTGTGCCCGGACGGCGGGAACAGGTTCTTGGGCCTGTGCTTCCTCGAGCAGCCCGAGTGTGCGCTGCACATCGCCTGCCAGCCACGCCGCCTTCGCGGCTGCCACCAGCAACGGGTCGCGCGTAGCGTCGGTCGAGCACAGTTCAGCGGCCCGCGCGAACGCCGCCGCGGCGACCGCGTAGGCGCTTCGCTCGTGCGCCCGGGCGCCGGCCTGCGCCAGCGCGTCAGCCGCGCGGTCGTCAGGGCCGACGCTCGCCGCCGCCAGGTGCCACGCCCGCTGGTCGACGTCTCTGTCGGGGAGCGCCGCTGCCAGCGCCGCGTGCGCCTCGCGGCGCTCCGCTGCGGACGCGTTGGCGTACATCGCCGCACGCGCGAGTGGATGGGTGAACTCGATGGCGGCGTGACCGACCCTGACGAGACCTGCCTCCTCCGCCGGCGCGAGATCGCTGAGGCTCAAGCCGATCTGTGAGACGGCGCGCGCGAGCACCGCAAGGCTGCACGGGTCGCTCGCCGCCGCGATGACCAGCACTCGACGGGCCGGCTCGGCGAGGCGGCCAAAGCGACGTAGGAACGCTGTGGCGATGCTCGTCGAGATCGGTACCGGCGCATCGCTTGGCAGGCTGAGGAGCCGAGAGGCATCCGGCGCGAGCTCGAGCAGCGCGAGCGGATTGCCGCCAGTGGCGCGATACAAGCGCTCCAACAGGTCGTTGGGAACATCCGCACGAGAGAGCAGTTCCGCCGCGTCTGAGCGGTCGAGCCCAGCCATTCGCAGCGTTCGCAGGTCGGTGCCGTCCAGCAGCGAAGCCTGGCCCTCGCGTACCGTGAGGACGAGCGCGATCGGATCCGCCAGCAGGCGCCGCGCGGCGAACAGCAACGTCTCTGCGCTGGAGCGATCAAGCCAATGCGCGTCGTCCACGAGCAACGCGAGTGGACCCTCTTCTGCGCTTGCAGACAGCAGGCTTAGTGTCGCGGCTCCGATCGCGAAGCGATCCCGCGCGCTTGCCGGGCCGAGCGCGAGCGCGCCGCCAAGCGCGCTCGCCTGTGGCGCCGGGATCCGATCCACCATGCCCAGAACTGGGCGCAGCAGCTCGGCCAGTCCCGCGAACGGGATTACCGCCTCGGCCTCGATCCCGCGGGCTCGCAGGATGCGCATTCCGTCGGTGCTCTTGGCCGCATGTTCGAGCAGAGCGGTCTTGCCGATCCCAGGCTCGCCGACGAGCGCGAGCACGCCGCTATGACCCTCGCGGGCCTGCGCAAACAGCCGATCGAGCGCCAGCTGCTCGTCTTCACGGCCAAGCAACATCAGCCGATTCTTACGAGTCTCCACCCCTGGTGCGGCCGGGGCCCGCGTGCCGAACGACTAGGTGGGGCTCCCTGATGCGATCTCGAGGGACGCGGAGTTACCGTCACGGCAGTCCATCCCGTTACGGCAGTCCATCCAAGGAGGTCATCATGGCAACCGTTCAGGTGCCCGTCGAGGTCGAGCCTGAGAAGCTCGAGCAGTTCGTGTTCCGCGCCGTCGAGGAGGTCGGAGCAACCCTGGGCGCGGCGCTGGTCGTGATGGGAGACAAGCTGGGGCTCTACCGTGCCCTGGCAGGCGCCGGGGGACTTACACCCGTCGAGCTCGCGCGGCGGACCGCCGTCAGCGAGCGCTACGTCCGCGAGTGGTGCAATGCGCAGGCCGCGGGCGGCTACGTGGAGTACGACCCGATTGGCGGCACATACACGCTTCCGCCCGAGCAGGCAGTCGCTCTCACCGACGAGTCGAGTCCCGCGTTCCTCCCCGGCTTCTTTCAGATCGCGCTGGGCACCGTGATCGACTCGCCGCGGATCACCGAGGCGGCCCGCAGCGGCGAGGGCGTCGGCTGGCACGAGCACAACCACGACGTGTTCGACGGCTGCGAGCGCTTCTTCCGGCCCGGCTACAACGCGAGCCTGATCCCCTCGTGGCTGCCGGCACTCGACGGCGTCGTCGCGAAGCTGCAGGCCGGAGCCAAGGTCGCGGACATCGGCTGCGGGCATGGTTCCTCGACGATCCTGATGGCGCAGGCGTTTCCGGCCTGCACGTTCGTCGGCTCCGACTACCATGAGGGCTCGATCGAGACCGCTCGCCGCCGCGCCCGGGACGCGGGCGTCTCCGAGCGCGTGCGCTTTGAGACGGCCGCCGCCGTCTCCGACCACGGCGAGGGCTACGACCTCGTGACGATGTTCGACTGCCTGCACGACATGGGCGATCCGGTCGGCGCCGCCCGGCAGGTTCACAGGATGCTCGCGCCAGACGGCACATGGATGATCGTCGAGCCGATGGCGGGCGACCGCGTCGAGGATAACCTCAACCCCGTCGGGCGTGCCTACTACGGGTTCTCGACATTCCTCTGCACCCCCGCGTCGCTGTCGCAGGAGGTCGGGCTCGCGCTCGGAGCACAGGCCGGCGAGGCCAGGATCGGCGACGTCGTCGCGGGGGGCGGTTTCACTCGCTTCCGCCGCGCCGCGGAGACGCCTTTCAACCTCGTCTTCGAAGCGCGGCCGTGAGCTCTAGGATCGACTCGAGGGGCAACGCATGAACACCGTCATCACTACGGCGCTCGCACCCGCGCCAGCCGAGCGAGCGATCGGCCGTGACGGTGAGCAGAGCCGCGCGCGCTACCCCGACATCGAAGGCTTCGTCGAGCGCGGCGGGCAGCGGCTCTTCTACGAGGTCTACGGCGAGAGCGAGGAGACGATCTTCCTCCTGCCGACCTGGTCGATCGTCCATTCGCGCCACTGGAAGATGCAGATCGCGTACTTTGCACGCCACTTCCGGGTGTTGAGCATGGACGGTCTCGGCAACGGACGCTCTGATCGCTGCCGGAACCCGAAGCGCTACGCACCGGCGGAATTCGCTCGCGACTGCCTGGCCGTGATGGACGCAACCGGCACCGAGCGAGCGGTGATGGCAAGTCTCTCCAGCGGCGCGCAGTACCAAATCGAGATCGCGCGACTCGCCCCCGAGCGCGTCCTCGGCGCTGTCTTTATCGGCCCGCTGTTCCCCTACACCCCATCGCAGAACACGATCCTGACGGACCCGCTCGTCCAAGCCATCTCGCGCTCGCTTTATCTACCCAAGCCGCGCTTGTGGGCGCACATGAACCCGGTGTACTGGCGCCAGGATCACCGCCGGTTCGCAGACTGGTTCATCCCGCGATGCTTGCCTGAGGCTCACTCGGCGAAGGCCATCGAAGACGGTGTGGGATGGATGCTCGACACCGATCCCGAGACGCTCACAGCCACCGTCGGACATGGCAAGTTCATGCGTGGACGGCGCAACCTGCGCAGGGCGGCCCAGAGCTTGCGCTGTCCGGTCTTGGTCGTTCATGGCGACCGTGACAAGATCGCGCCGCTTCGCGACGGCCGGGCGCTGGCGCGACTCAGCGGCGGAGAGCTGAATGTGGTGCCGGGCTCGGGCCACCTGCCGCACGCCCGCAAGCCCGTCGGGTTCAACCTTGCACTGCGCGACTTTGCCGAGGACGCGTTCGGGCGCGAACGCACGCCCCGGGACCCAACCGTCTACCGGCCTGATGGGCGCCCCCGCGCGCTCTTCATCTCCTCGCCGATCGGACTCGGTCATGCGCAGCGCGACGTGGCGATCGCTCGCGAGCTGCGAGGACTGCATCCGGACCTGCAGGTCGATTGGTTGGCGCAGGATCCGGTCACCAGGATGCTCGCGGCGGAGGGTGAGCGTATCCACCCCGCGAGTGCTCATCTCGCGAACGAGTCCCAGCACATCGAGTCGGAGTCGGCCGAGCACGACCTGCACGCATTCCACGCGATCCGCCGCATGGACGAGATCCTCGCCGCCAACTTCATGCTTTTCCACGATGTCGTGCGCGAGGATCGCTACGACCTCTGGATCGGCGACGAGGCGTGGGAGCTCGACTACTACTTGCACGAGAACCCACGCGAGAAGCGCACGCCGTACGTTTGGCTGAGCGATTTCGTTGGCTTCCTGCCAATGGACGACGGGGGCGAGCGGGAGAAGTTCCTGGCTGCCGACCAGAACGCCCAGAGGGTCGAGCACATCGCCGAGCACCCCGAGGTCCGCGACCGCTCGCTGTTCGTGGGCAACCCGGAGGACATCGTCCCCGAGCGCCTCGGACCCGAGCTCCCGATGATCCGCGAGTGGACGGAACGCAACTACGACTTCACCGGGTACGTCACCGGCTTTGACCCCGCGGATCTCAGTGATCGCACGAAGCTGCGCGCCGAGCTCGGCTATGGCGACGACGAGCGTGTCTGCATCGTCACCGTCGGCGGCTCCGGCGTTGGCGCCGACCTGCTGCGGCGCGTGATCGCTGCCTTCTCCGAGGCGAAGGAGCGGGTTCCGGAGCTGCGCATGATCGTCGTTGCCGGCCCGCGCATCGACCCCCGGTCGCTCCCCTCACATGACGGCCTCGAGGTGATCCCCTACGTGCACAACCTCTACCGGCACCTGGCCGCCTGCGACCTGGCCGTCGTGCAGGGCGGCCTGACCACCTCGATGGAGCTCACGGCGCAGAAGCGGCCGTTTCTGTACTTCCCGCTACGCCACCACTTCGAGCAGAACTTCCACGTCCGTCACCGTCTCGAACGCTACGGCGCAGGCCGGCTCATGGACTACGAGGACTCCCCACCGGAGGAGATCGCGGCGGCGATCGCGGAGGAGGTAGGCCGCGAGGTGGACTACCGCGACGTAGAGATCGACGGTGCCGCCACGGCGGCCCGCCACATCGCCACGCTGCTCAACTAACAGAGGAGGACACATCATGCGATCCATCCCACGTGAGGACGTCCCGGTCGTCATCGACGACAACGGCGTCGAGGTCCGCCTGCGCGACGAGGACGGCCTGTCCGTCGGGTTCGTGCGGCTGCCGGCCGGCGCCGACCTGCGCCCCGCCACCAAGGGCCTGCCGAACGACCTGTGCCCATGTCCGCACTGGGGATACATGATCAAGGGCCGCGTGCGGATGCACACACTGGACGGGCATCACGACTTCGCTGCTGGCGAAGCGTTCTACTGGGCCCCCGGCCACGCCCCCGAAGCGCTCGAGGACTCCGAGTACGCTCATGATGCGCTGCTTCGCGTGCGGCGTGGCTCGTGCCGCCATCAGGTGGACTCCGCTCTGACAATCCGCTCACGCAACCCCTACAGAAAGGTCGCCTCCAATGCATCCGTTCCGCAGTGCAATCGAGCAAGGCGAAGCCGACAGCGTGCTTGAGCTGTTCTCCCCGGATGTTGTGTTCAACAGCCCCGTCGTGTTTCGCCCCTACCACGGACGCGAGGCGCTCGGCGTGATCCTCCGCGCTGTCATGCGCGTCTTCGAGGACTTCCGCTACGAGCGCGAAATTGGTGCCGAGGGGGCCAGCGACCACGCGCTGCTGTTCAGAGCGCGCGTCGGGGATCGCGAGCTGCACGGGTGCGACTTCCTGCACACTGATCAGGACGGGATGATCGACGAGCTCACCGTGATGGTCCGCCCGCGCTCGGCAATGCTCGCGCTTGCGGATGCGATGAGCGCGGAGGTTCTCGCGGTCCAACGCGAGCTGGGTGTGTAGACGCTCGCGTGAGCGCCTACAGCCCGCCGGGAGCCGGGCGCTGCATCCGCTTTGACAACCTGAACGAACGCTGCGAGCGCGCGCGGTCGCAGCATCTCACCTGCGTCGCTGTGTCGCGGTCGAAACCGCCTGTTCAGACTTTGAGATCCGACTCGCAAACAGCCGGCGGATCATGTTGTGGTGCTCATCCAGCCACCCAACGAGCCGCACGTCCGGACCAAGGGACTTCGATCAGCGCTCATCCGTACCGCGCACAAACCGTGTCCTATCCCCCTGGCGCTCGTATCCGGCGGCCTCCCAGAAGCCCATTGCGGCAGAATCGTCCTCGACGACGATCGAGGTGAGCCTGAGGGCTCCCCGTTCGCGCAGACGACGCTCGCCCGCTCGCAACAGCGTTGTGGCGATCCCCTGTCGTCGTCGGTCGAGATGCACGGCGAGTCGGTAGAAGCTGCCGCGCCATCCATCCCAGGACGCGATCAGCGATCCGATCACCATGCCGTCTTCTGACTCGGCGATCAGCAGCGCGTCGCGGTCGGTGGTCAGCAGGCGCGAGACGCTCTCATGCGTATCGCTGACGCTCGGCGGGCTGCCCGCCGTCTCCCATAGGCGCAGCACGGGTGCGATGTCGCTCTCGGTCGCGTTGCGGATTGTCCAGTCGGGCAAGCCCAGACGCATAGCATGAGCGGCGGCTGGGTCCTGTGGACGCGGCTCAGCCGGCGGCCAGCCGCACGATCGCGGACACGCCCACCACCACGATGAGCGCCCGTAGCGCGTCCGGGGGCAGCCTCCGTCCATAGCGTGCGCCCAGCTGGGCGCCGAGGATCGAGGCGCCGGCGATGATCCCAGCCGGCGCCCACTCGACGTGGGCGGCGAGCGCGAAGTACAGGCCCGCGACGCCGTTGGTCAGGCCGGCGAGGACGTTCTTGAGCGCGTTGGTGCGATGCAGATCCTGCGTCAGCGCGACGCCGAGGATTCCCAGCAGAAGGATTCCCTGGGCGGCGCCAAAATAGCCGCCATAGACCCCGATCGCGTAGACCGCGAGCGCGGTCACGACGGAGTGCCTGCCGTCGAGGTCGACCTCGCGTCTGGCCAGCCACCGGTTCAAGCGTGGCTGCAGCACGGTGAGCACGAGCGCGATCGCGATGAACACGGGCACTACAGCCTTGAACGCCGCCGCGGGCAGCACCAGCAGCAGCACCGCTCCGGTGATGCCGCCCAGCACCGACATCGTGCCTAACCGGATCGCGCGGGAGCGCTGGCCGGCGAGCTCGCGCCGGTAGCCGACCGCGCCGGAGACCGACCCCGGCACCAGCCCGATCGTGTTCGAGACGTTGGCCGTCACGGGGGCGTATCCGAACGCCAGCAGCACCGGAAACGTGATCAGGGTGCCGCTGCCGACAACAGTGTTGATCGTCCCCGCCGCCAGCCCGGCGAGGGCGATGGTGACCACCTCGCCGATGCTCATGTGCGATGCCCGATCCTATCCGCCCGACGGCGGCTATCCGCGCCGATGCGTCGCGCGCCTCGCCACCGTTGGAGCGACGGTCCGCTGCTAGGCCTACTGCACGGTCAGCGTCCCTTCCATCCCGGCCTGACGGTGCCCGGGAACGGAGCAGAAGAACTTATAGGTGCCGGGTTTGAGGTTCAGCGACAGCGTCTTCGAGCCGCCCTGGAACGTCGGCGTGGCCCCGACCTGCGCGCCGGAGGACGATTCGATCGTGACGTTGTGGGACAGCGAGGACGCGTTCGTGAAGTCGAGCGAGACGCTGCCGGCCTTGGCGCTCAGCGACGTCTTGTCGTACTTCAGCTGTCCTTCGCTGTTGGCGGCCAGGCTCAGTGCCGCCCCTTTGGCCGCACCGGAGGAGGAGGGCGAGGAGGTGCTCGTGGACGACGAAGTCGTGGCCGGAGCAGCTGGCGCGGCCGGCGCGGAGGACGACGAGGAGCTGCTCGACGAGCCGCCGCAACCGGCGGCCAGCAGCGCGGCCAGCGCGACGCTTAGCGCAACCGATCGGCGGACTATCCGCACGCTCGGCCTGTTGGTGGATGTTGCACGCATCATCGTGTTCTCCTTGTCGTCGCCGTCTCGACGGTATCCGCCAGGGTCATACTACGCCTACGAGTTGTCGAGCTTCTCGCCGCTCGGCTTCAGCACGTACCAGTCCGCGCCGAAGCTGTTGATGCCCTGACCATAGGCGTCCCCCGCGTCCTTGTCCTTGACGTAGAAGTAGAGCGGATGGCCCTTGTAGGTGACCTGCTTGGTGCCATCCGGGCGCGTGGTCGTACCCAGGTCGGCGGCGACCGCGGTTCCATGTGCGGCGGGAGCGCCGGTGGTCGTCACCGGCGGCCACACCTGCGCGCATGTGCCGGAGCAGGCCGATGTCGAGCCGTGGTCCCCTTCGAAGAGATAGACCGTGAGCCGCTTGGAGCCAGCTGCGAGGATCGTGCCGTCCTTGCCGTGCTTGCTCACGATCAGCATCCCGGAGCCAGCGGGG
>Ga0070711_100001696_pt1 | contig 12205 bp, 11 predicted proteins | sample LARL53metaG_FD_65452 | JGI IMG/M metagenome (GOLD analysis project Ga0070711, IMG submission 65452) | Corn, switchgrass and miscanthus rhizosphere microbial communities from Kellogg Biological Station, Michigan, USA - LAR L5-3 metaG | ecosystem: Host-associated > Plants > Roots > Rhizosphere ... | reverse complement strand
GCCAGCCGTTCGTCCTTTCTTTTCCAACAGCTCTTTAACGATGCTTGAATCCGCAGAAGTCCATGCCACTAATTCCTTTACCTTCCGCAACATACCTAGTGATTGTGGATTTTCCGGTATGAGTGTGGCGCGATATTTTTTAGTGAGATTCAAGTAGGTCAAAGTTGCAGTCGCCGAGGACGGCACGTTCACGGTCCCCCTAATTCTGACTACTAGATACGCCAATTTGCATCACCCAGTTACGTACGTACGGCGAAGAGCTGCAAATATTGCCTTCGTTGTCGATGACATCGTACTAGTAGAGCCGAATGATTTGGTCCATGCATCCTTTATGCCAGCTAGCTTCAGGAGGCCCTTTATATTCTCGCCTGCTACTAAGCTCAAACCACGCGGCCCTGGAATAATTTCAATAGCTACACTTCCGCCCTTCCCTTTGACTTTAAATGGTATGGAATGAAGTTGATTGCATCTACATTCCCAGCTTCCGCAGCCTAACTTAACAGGAATAACGTTTAGATGTGCCGCCGTGGTCGCCTTGTCAATAGCAACACGCATCTGCGCTGCTTTTCCCTTCCCTATTCCAAACCAACCTGCTTCATTTCCCACCGCGACCAATGCATTAAACCTAGTCATTTCACCTGCGTCTGTCTGTTTCTGTACTATGCCCACGTGAATAACTTGGCTCTTGATGTCTGGGAGCAGATGTTTGACAATTTCTGGCTCCTGAATTCTCATCCCATTTTCAAAAATTTGATCCATTGAATTGATTTTACCGCTCGATACCATCATGCCAAGGGTGGTACGAGGCTGCCATTCTACGTGCTGTTCCTGTTGTCTAGAATACCTGCTCATAATTGTTTCTCCTTTCCAACCATAATTCTGTTAAATGCCAGGAGCATTCCTAGCATTAGATTTATCCGATACCGTTTTCAAGTTATTAGCAATTCTGCTTCTAACTTCTTCAAAATGTTGTGGATAATTCTCAGGTAGCCAATCATTTTTCAAAAGAGAAGAGAAGTGTGAGTTATATTTTTTCTCATCTTTTTTTAATAGCCCTGCAAATTGGGCAATATGTCCTCCATTTAGACGGTCAATTTTCGGTACTGAATCTTCAGACACCGGTATAGTGACCCCGGCATCAATTATACCTTTCAAGCATGCAGCAACCCTTGAAGTGAAGGAGCCTTTGCCGGTATAAAGAACTAAATTATTTATTCCTTTTTGCATTGTTCGTTTTCCTAAAAGTAAGCCTGTCAGATAGCATGTCGGTATGCTGTTCATAGAGCCTTTCCATCCATACTTCACTAGTTCTCTACTACGAACGGCGGTTAATACGCTGTCCCCTATAGCCAATGGTTTCAGAACCTGAGCCATGACATTCTGATTGCTAACAGCAATTGAAACAAAAGAGCGCCTTCCAATAAGCATAGCTACCCTTTTTCGGTAGTTGGTCCGATTTTGTCTGTTTCTCCTAAGAACAGCAGTATAAGCCATGAATCCTTTTCCTCCTAATCCTGACGGTTGAAAGACGACCAACGGAATCACTTATAAACGTTTTAGCAGGATTTTTTCTCTATTCCCGGTCTCACGTTTGTGACCTTTTTGCCCTGAACATGTTCCACTGAATTCTATTTGCGATCAGCGCTGCAAATGCACCGGCTCCCACGCCATTATCTATATTAACGACTGCAAGACCGAATGCACAGCTTTGGAGCATACAAGAAAGTGCTGCGATACCGGCCGATCCGAAACCATAGCCTACAGAAGTTGGTACACCAATGACTGGGACATTCACCATTGACGACACTACTGATGCTAGAGCCCCTTCCATCCCGGCAATGACAACTATTGCGCCTACGTCTGCCGAAATCATTTTCTTCATAGCCGGGAGAAGTCTGTGCAAACCTGCTATTCCTACATCGTAATATGCAATTGCAACACATCCCATAGCTTCTGCCATCAAGCGTGCTTCCTCCGCGACGCCTATGTCGGAAGTGCCAGCCGACAGGATTCCAATTCTCCCACCCGTGTATTGTTTCAGTCTCGATTTGAGTTTGGCTTTAACGAGAATGGTTGTACTACTCTTTCCTACTTCAACATGCAAATTTTTTTTTTTTAGAGTTTTACAAATATTTGACAGGTCTTCTCTTCGTATTCTACTTACGACCACATTTCCTTTTATTCTTACTGCCGACAGTACTATCCTTACAATATCTCTGGAGCGTTTGCCTTCACCAAGGACAACTTCCGGCACTCCCTTTCGGAAATCTCTGCAGATATCCAATTTAGCTAGATTATTTCCGACATGTTCTATAGAGTGGATTGAAATTTGTTTGTGCACTTCTTCTAGTGCAAGCTCGCCCTTTGCAAATTTTTCCAAAATGGTTTTTAAATCCATTCCGTCAATAACAATAGGACCTATTGGAATAAAAATTTAAGGCATAATTACGCTTATAGCCTCACCGACGCTATTTAGTCCCCTTTGAAATATTTCACATTCAACATTATTCAACTTGAGCTCAATTATTCGTTCTATCCCATTTTCACCTATGACCGCCGGAACTCCAATGCAGATATTACTTGCGCCGTATTCACCATCAAGAAGTGCCGATACTGGAATTATAGACTTTTTGTTTTTGATTATTGCCTCTGCCATTGTTGCCACGGCATTACCTGGTGCATAGGTAGTGGCGCCCTTTAAAGCGATGACGTCGGCTGCCACTTTGCGGGTATTGTCAAAGATTCGAGATTGTTGTTCAGCGCTAATAAAGTCGTTCAGCGGTATACCACCGATACAACAGAATCTGATCAACGGCAACATATTCTCACCATGCTCACTTATAACCATGGCCTGAATCGATTCACTAGATACGTTCGTACTTTCTCTAATAAAGCTCTTAAATCTTGACAAGTCCAGCAAGCCGCCCATTCCCATAACTTTATTTTTGTGCATTCCTGTTGTTTTTAGCGCAAGATAAGTCATAGGATCGAGAGGATTTGTCACTACAATCAATTTGGAATTTCTTGCAAAAGACGCCACCTTCATTGAAACCTCCCTTACGATGTTGGCATTGGTCTTTAAGAGATCCATTCTGGTCATGCCAGGTTTTCTTCCGAGGCCGGCAACTAGTACGACAATACCAAAGTCACTAATATCAGCATAATTATTGCTGCCGCGAACTAACCGATCTATCCCCATTTCGGATAATTGGTGATTTATATCCATGGCTTCACCTTGCGGGAGTCCGTGGACAATATCAACTAACATTATGTCATCTAAATCTCTTATTGCACAGTTTAAAGCGATTGAAGCTCCTACTTTGCCTGAGCCAATAACGGTAATGGTCATTCTTGAAGAAAAGAGATTGTGTATGGTTAAAACTTTTCCATATGGAAGTCCATGGTTAAAATGATCCCATTTGAAGCAAATCATATATTGTCACTTGAGTCATCTCATACCCTTGAGTAAGATAGCGATAATTGATTCTCAAATATCAGGAATTTCCGGGGACATGCTATTGGCTAGCCTGGTCGACGCAGGAGCGAACGAAAGGAAGATCATCGAAGCTGTTCTCGGATCTCAAAATTTTTTGAGTGGAAGCAAGATCGAGAGTGCTTCCTTTTCCAAAACGATATCTCACGGCTTCTCCGCATTGGCTTTTAAATTGGAATATATAGATAACATCAGTCAACGCAAAGGAATGGAGATGTACCGTTCACTAGGCCTTTGTTGTGATTCCTTGGACATAGACCAGCGTGGTAAGGTATTCGCCCTCGAATGCCTCAAAACAATCATTGCAACCGAGGCGTTCATTCACGGGGAAGAAACTAACCGCGTGTATTTAGATGAAACCTCTAGTATAGATACTTTTGCTGACTTAGTTGGTTGTGCAGTTGCTTTACAGGATCTGAATCTTTTCGAATCTCGAATCTTAGCTACAAAAGTTGCTATTGGCGGAGGGACCGTAACATTCTCGCATGGAAGTGTCCCAAATCCAACTAGTGTCGTCCTTGAAATATTCAAGGGTAAACACTTTATTCTAGGCGGAGGTCAGGTCAACGAAGAGATAACGACTCCGACAGGCGCTGCCATATTGGTTAATCTTGCGAATGAAAGTATTAACTACTATCCAACGTTTACACCACTAAGAGTAGGGTACGGCACGGGACAGAAAATATTTGATCATCTCCCAAACATTTTGAGGTTAGTAATTGGTGAATCTTCATTGGTTAGCGAAGCCTACAAAGAGACAAGCTGTCTCATAGAGACCTCCGTAGATGATGTCTCTGGAGAAATTATCGGAGCTTTGATAGAACAGTTATCTGCAGGAGCCGTGAATGACGTCATTGCGATACCAGCCATAGCAAAAAAAAACCGGCCCACCTATTTGATTAGAATTATATGTGAACATGCGAACCTAAACAATGTCTTGTTGATTCTTTTCAGGGAAACAGGCACAATTGGTGCAAGATTCCAGGAGATACAACGATTGGTCCTCCCGAGAAGTATTGTAACTATTCCAGTAAATATTTCTGGCGTTGATTTCAATGTCCGCGTCAAAATCACTAGGGGACTAAATGCTGAAGAATTGGGATTTAAGCCTGAGTTCGACGACGTCAGGCTAATTGCTTCAACTACCGGAGTTTCGGTCAAGAGAGCTCTGGAGTTAGCAAGTGCTCAGATAATTCACAAAATAAATGGTGGATAGAGAGTGTCGCAGGAACTTGATCGTTTTCCAGAGCTGGTACGATGGATTTCAAGAAATGGTACTCGAGTAATTGTGGCACTTTCTGGCGGGGTCGACAGCGCGGTTGTGGCCTCTGCGGCAAAAAAAGCTCTCGGAGACAATGCGATTGCTATTACCGCAAATTATAGAACACTATCAGTGGGAGAGCTGTCCTCTGCTTTTTTTGTTGCAGAAGAGATAGGTATTATGTTCAAATTGATTCAGTATGACGAATTGGCAAATCCCGACTTTGCGAAAAATGATGGACTGCGGTGTTATCATTGTAGAAAAGAACTCGGAATGAGGTTGTTGCAAGAGGCGAGTAAACTTGGGGCAAACCTCATCTTGGATGGAACACATTTGGATGATGTTGGCCAGAGCAGACCCGGAGTTAAAGCATTAGAGGAATGTAATGTGAAAAGCCCTTTACTTGAATTAGCCATCTCCAAGGCACAAATACGCGAAATTGCTAGGAGATTGAAGCTTTCAGTACATGATAAACCGTCAAATTCATGTCTAGCCTCGCGTATCCCAGTCGGCACTAGAGTTACGTACGAAAAACTTAGGAGAATTGAGAAGTCTGAGGATATCGTGAGGAGGTTGTTTAATGTCAGGCAGGTTCGAGTTAGGGATCATGGAGACATTGCAAGAATCGAAGTTCAGAAGGAAGAGATTAGTCATTTGTTTGATGTAGGGAAGTTAGAAAACTTGGACACGCTTCTAAAGGAGCTTGGCTTCAAATATGTTTCGATAGACGCAAAGGGATATCGGACTGGAAGTCTGGTCTTGACTCCAAACTAAAGAAGATGCCCATCACAGATTGCACCTCCTCTCCAATTTACCTTGATAATGCCGCATCGACACCGATACTGGACGAGGTTATTACAGAAATGCTACCATACTTTAAAGAACACTATGGGAACCCGTCTTCGTTACATAGATTTGGGAGGGTAGCGATGAGAGCAATAGAGAATGCTAGACTGCATGTTAGTTCCTTGATCGGGTCTAGGCAGCACGAGATAATTTTCACTTCAGGAGGAACCGAAGCGAATAATCTTGCGATAAAAGGGATAGCTGAACTTGTTCGAAAAACGAATCCAGAAAAAAATTGTATTATAACTAGTGCTATTGAGCATGAATCCATTTTGGAGGCTGTTAGAGATATGGAAAGAAAGGGGTTCGATGTGAGCTACCTGCCTGTGACCAGAGAGGCCCAGGTCGAAACTTCTGCTCTCAAAGAAACGATTGTAGATGGCAGAACAGCCCTAGTGAGCATAATGTGTTCAAATAACGAAGTAGGCACGATACAGCCTATTAGCGAACTCGCAACAATAACTCACCAGAAGGGAGGGCTATTTCATACGGATGCCGTTCAGGCAGTTGGGAAAATGCCTATTGATGTCAAAAACTTGGGAGTAGATCTTCTTTCGGTATCCGCCCATAAGATTAATGGGCCGAAAGGTGTAGGGGCGTTATACAAACGAGAGGGCTTGAATTTAACAGCAACAATCCAGGGCGGAGGCCAAGAATCAAATCTCAGGTCTGGTACTGAAAATGTTCAAGGAATCGTAGGTTTTGGAAAAGCCTGCCAAGTTGCTTCTCAAATGTTAGTTACCTACGAAACAGAAGTTCAGGCACTTAGGAACTACATGATCGACAAAGTCCTGCGTGACATACCTAACTCTCGTTTAAACTGTCAGGCCCAACGGAGAATTTGCAATATAGCCCATTTTACCTTTTTGGGAGTCAACGGCGAAGACCTGATTATCAAACTCGACGAGCTCGGGATCGCTGCATCCACGGGATCCGCTTGTTCGCTAAGACGTCAGAAGCCATCTCATGTCCTAAAGGCTATGGGATTCTCCTACGCAGAGTTAACTGGATCTCTTCGTCTAAGTACCGGAATCCTAAACACCAAGGAGGAGATAGAACAAGCTGTTTCACTTTTGTCAAAGGCAGTGCGCGAGTTGCGAAAACTTTCACCATTCGAATTAGTATCAGATAAACGAAATTAATCAAAAACATTGTGGGTCTCCGATCCGGCAGTTTCATCTCCGTTTTGGTAACTGACAATCTCGAGTTCTACATTCATATCGAGGTCTCAAATATTGAGTTACCAAGATAAATATGAAAATGATCGATCTGAACATGAACAGGGACTAACATGTGTATGATGTGTAAGATGTGTAAGATGTGTAATTTCGCCAACCTACATCCACAGCCAGGAACTTCAAGGCACCATTCGACGACGCACACTTGAATAAATTGATTCATCGGGATTCATCGATGTTTCATAGCAACATACCAAATAGATATAAATTCATTACTCGATTATTGCGACAATGTCGTACCGGGCTACTGTCATCCCTTTCTTCACTTTTATTTCTCGTATGTTGCCGTCTTTGTGTGCTTTTACTGCTACTTGCATCTTCATAGATTCAAGTACTATTACTGAGTCACCGGACTTCACAGCTGTTCCTGCATTTAGTAACACATTTACCACTCTACCAGGTATTTGGCTGGTTAAATTGTTATTACCTACAGATACCGTCGAAGACAAGGTCTTGTAAATCAAGTCTGCAAATTTGAAATGTTTTTTTATTGTCATTGGGTTCCCGTCGAGTAAAATCGTAATTTCAGAGCTGTTAGATCTAACAATCTTTATATGATGAAATGAATTCTCAAACATGAACTCAACATCGTCAGTGCCTAATCTCACTAGCCGAACTTGATATTCTTTTTGATTTATCGCTAAAATGACCGATCCATCGCTAAGTGAATGAACTACTTCTCCATCTACTTCCTGTTGGGTTTCTGCTACCTTAAATTCCAATTCGGCTCCGTCCCAGATTCTTCCAGCTCGAAGCCCCGGCATTTTTCTTGATATGTGCGGGATCGCTCCCTGATCTCCTAACTGATTCTGATTGCAGGAGTATCGCAGCTATTGCGATCAAGGCGTTCCTCCTGGACATATCACTATGTTCTTTGCGCATTAGATCTAGCATGTTCAACCTATCAAGAAAATCTGTGGAGAGATCTCCTCTGATAAAATCTGCATTATTCATTATTGTCTCGTGTAAAGGAATAGTCGTGCTAATGCCCTCGACCTCAAACTCTCTTAAAGCATTTTTCATTCTCGAGCGAGCTTCTTGATGGTTTTGGCCCCATGTGATTATTTTTGCGACCAAGGAGTCGTAATAACCTGATACAGTACAGCCCGGGTAAAGGTAGCTATCTACCCTAATTCCCGGGCCATGAGAGAGGTTGCAATTGCCGACCGTACCGACTGAGGGTGCGAAGTCATAAAACGGATCTTCTGCATTGATTCGACATTCAATTGAACATCCATGCATTTTAAGATCGTCCTGTTTAAATGGAATTTCTTCCCCTTGAGCTATTGAAATTTGTAGCTTCACAAGGTCTAATCCAGTGACAAGTTCTGTGACTGGATGTTCAACTTGAAGTCTCGAGTTGATTTCGATAAAATAAAAATTTCCATCCTTATCTCGTAAGAATTCCGCGGTGCCAGCATTTAGGTAATCTACAGTTTCGGCAGCCCTGATCGCAATTTCTCCTATTTGGATCCTCGTCTCTTCGTTTACTACCGGAGAGGGAGACATTTCGATCAGTTTTTGATGCCTCCGCTGAATAGAACACTCTCGTTCAAATAGATGTCTAGTGTTTCCATACGAATCTCGAATAAGTTGAAATTCTATATGCCTTATCCGTTCGAGACCCTTCTCTACATAGAGCGAGGCCTTCCCGAAAGCGGCCTTTGATTCTGCCGCTGCAATCTCGAATTCCTGCCTTAACTGCTTTTCGTCTTTTGCCAGTCTAATGCCCCTTCCTCCGCCGCCAAATGCTGATTTTAAGAGGACTGGATAACCAATATCACGAGCATTGCTCTCAGCCTTATCTATGTCATCAATAATTCCGTCACTGCCAGGAATAACCGGGACGTTTGCCTTCTTCATCAGTGCTTTGCATCTCATCTTGTCACCTGTCACAGCCATGGCTCTACTACTAGGCCCGATGAAGATGATACCTTTCCTCTCGCATGTGTCTGCAAAATTTTCATCCTCAGACAAAAAGCCGTAGCCGGGATGAATCGCATCAGCTCCAGCTGTAATTGCAGTTTCAATAATCTTTTTCGTATTAAGATAGCTTTCTGAGGCAGCAGATGGACCGATGTGATATGCTTCATCGGCTCTTCTTACATGAATAGATCGAGTATCTTCGTCTGAATAAACAGCAATAGTCTTGATTCCAAGCTCTCTGCAGGCACGGATAATTCTAAGAGCTATCTCGCCTCGATTTGCAATTAAAATAGTCGAAATCACTCGGCCCATTCTTCTCGACTCAATTTACAAATTTATATTCCCGTGTTTTCTTAAGGGACTAGAATCCTTCTTGTTCGCAAAAGCGTCTAGTGAACGGATTATCATTGGCCTAGTCTCCATAGGATCAAGAACCGCATCAATGATTCCTTTCTCGGCTGCTATGTATGGATTAGCAAACTTATCACGGAATTCTTTGGCCAACTTCTTTTTAGCACTTACAGCATCAGGAGATTGTTTTAAATCTCTTCTATGTATAATTGTAATGGCTGCCTCTGGACCAAGAACAGCGATTTCAGCAGTGGGCCATGCACAATTCAAGTCAGTACCTAAATTTTTACTTCCCATTGCAATATAAGCTCCACCATATGCTTTGCCGACTATGCAAGTTATCTTGGGAACCGTTGCTTCACAGTATGCGAAAAGTAGCTTGCTGCCATGTCTAATTATTCCATTGCTTTCTTGATCTGCTCCAGGCATATAACCCGGGGTATCTACAAGAGTAACAATTGGAATATTAAACGAATCACAAAATCTAATAAAGCGCGCTGCCTTACACGATGAATTTATGTCTAATGCACCTGCCAGGTACATAGGTTGATTAGCGACAATTCCCACAGATCTCCCACCCATCCGAGCAAATCCTACGATTATGTTCTCTGCAAACAATTCGTGGACCTCAATAAATTCTCCGTTATCGGCAATCGACTTTATTATTTGCTTCATGTCGTACTGCTCATACGGATTTTCAGGCAATACGTTCAAGAGGTTTGGATCAATCCTATTGATATCGTCGGTGCTATCAACCATTGGAACTTCCTCAGCATTATTCTGTGGAATAAAAGACAATAGTGTTTTAATTTTATCTATACAATCATACTCATTTTTGGCCACAAAATGTGCGACCCCTGATTTTGATGCGTGGGTTTTAGCACCGCCTAATTCTTCGAATGATACGTCCTGGCTCAAGACTTCCTTTACAACTTCCGGGCCGGTTACGAACATTTGACCAACGTTTTCCACCATTATGACAAAATCAGTCATTGCTGGAGAGTATACTGCTCCACCTGCACATGGGCCCATGCTGGCTGTAATCTGCGGAATTACACCTGACGCCAAAGTGTTTCTAAAAAAGATATCCCCGTATCCATCTAGGCTCATCACCCCCTCCTGAATCCTGGCGCCGCCGGAGTCTATTATACCCAAAAGTGGCGCGCCAGATTTCATTGCGTGGTCCATTAATTTGGAAACCTTTCTCCCTGCCATTTCACCCAGAGAACCTCCTAAAATTGTAAAGTCATACGCATATACGAAAACTTGACGGCCATTCACATAGCCAAACCCGGTGACAACACCGTCTCCATAATACCTTTTTTCGTTTGCTTGTTCTTCACTCCGTTGTGTAACATATTTGTCTATCTCAACGAATGTATTTGTATCCAATAGAATATCTATTCGTTCTCTGGCTGTCAACTTACCTTTAGAGTGTTGAGCTTCAACCTTTTCTGGGCCACCTCCACCTTCAGCCAATTTTTTCAGATTGTACAGCCGCTTGATTTTTTCTTCGTGCATTTAGAAATACGTTTAATGCCAATCCTGGCTATATAAATTAATTACAGTAGATTGCAAAACTCAAATCTTTCTTTTAACTGACTGTCCAACAATTGCTGATCCTTCGTAACAAGCGGTGAATCAGTTAGAGCAATTAAAAAGGGAATCGATCCTTGAATTCACTCTCTAAGTCCTGCCCTTCCGCCCCGAGCTCTTCGAAAATAGTTCATACCTAAATTGTAATTTTCAAACAAAGCCTGGAGAGCCTCTATTTCTTCCATAACCGACCGGATCCTTAAGCTGTTCCCTTCAGAATTTTTCCTTAACTTTTCCAACTCTTCGTTTTTTTCTACAAGAATTTTCGCTATGTCCCGCTCATAATCACTTGACATCCTTACATGCGTACAATTAATTCCGATTTTAATATTTGCTATTATATTCATATTCTCGAAATATCGTTTAGGACAATATCGTGTAATTGGCTCAGAGCACAACTGCTATCTACTAATCAGAAAGTGGCCTTGAACCATATTCCTCAATTGTATCAAACTAGCAAATCTAAGAATAAGATCACTCGGCATTCTTTATCTCGTTATGCTGCGAAATATATGCATATTATTGTAAAAAAAATCTTATGGATTCTGCAAACTCAGATTATCATCACGAGTTTATTGAAGGGTGACTATAAACCGAACCTACGCTTTTATCGTCCCATTCATGTTTTTTTGTAAGAGGGCAAAGAGATCTCTTCGGTTTAGTTCATTATACCAATATTGATTATAATGGCTGACAGTCAGAAGCAGAAATTCTAGGAATGGTTTATGCTCAAAATCCTGAGGAAGCATGTCTAGAGCAAGCTTGGCTTCATCTAGGTAATTTTTCCCTTTTTTTATTGTAAGTTCAAACCCCTTCTTGACATCTCCACTCAAGATCGAAAAAAACAGAGGCCATGATGGAATCTTGATTCTACCATTTCTAATTGCGTCTTGAATTTCATTTCCGCAGCCTACAGATTCGCCAGCCTTTGCCATGCCCAAATGAAAAATATCAGCTAATGGTCTACGATTTAGTGCCATGTTTCTACCAGCTGTTCCCATTATTGCTCGGTACTTCTTGTAACATCCTATCATATTTTCGTCGCTTATCGATTCAGGTTTTGTTTTCAGCTTTGCATCTATATATTGACCGATTCTTGCGTCCTTAAAGCCTTCTTCAAAGGCCTTCAAGATAGATTCTCCGCCTTGTGAAATTTTCTGTCTTGCGATTTCGAGGATGTACGGGTTCATCAACTTGTAATCATCCAGGTAGTCGAGGTCCTCATCTTTATCAATTATCCTGTCCATCGGTTCGCTAAGATCAATAGCAATAATATGCCCATCGATAATTGCGTTCCGCAATTCGGTCGGCATCGTTTCTTTTTGATATTGCGAGGCACCGTCAAATAATGCACGTAATACAGGGAATGTCATGGCTACAAAATTAGAATTTAAGAGCCTGTCCACTCGATCAGCCAGTACCTCGGGCTTCGATATTCTTACCTTCACCTCATCGATTTTGTGATCGTCTAGGCCTAACTCAGGCGAACCCATT
>Ga0070711_100001695_pt1 | contig 12207 bp, 13 predicted proteins | sample LARL53metaG_FD_65452 | JGI IMG/M metagenome (GOLD analysis project Ga0070711, IMG submission 65452) | Corn, switchgrass and miscanthus rhizosphere microbial communities from Kellogg Biological Station, Michigan, USA - LAR L5-3 metaG | ecosystem: Host-associated > Plants > Roots > Rhizosphere ... | reverse complement strand
TCGTGGCCGTAATTGTCGTTGATCGACTTGAAATAGTCGATGTCGAGCATCATCAGCGCGAGCGGCTTGCCACGGCTGGCGGCCTGCTCGGCGAGCATCGCGAGATGGGTTTCCATGTAGCGGCGATTGTGCAGCCCGGTGAGCGCGTCGGTGATCGCCATCTCGATCGAGTGCTGCACGTTGTCGCGCAGATCGTCGGTATAGCGGCGCTTGCGGATTTGGGTGCGCGCACGGGCGAGCAATTCGTTCTTGTCGACCGGACGCAGCAGATAGTCGTTGACGCCGATCTCCAGCCCGCGCAGCAGCCGCGTGTTGTTGTCGCCGTCCGCGATGGCCAGGATCGGCACCTGGCGGGTCCGCTCCAGCGAGCGCGCCTGGCTGCAGAGCCTGAGGCCGTCGAAATTATCGAGGTCGAGCGAGACGATCAGGAGATCGTAATTGCCTTCGGCGGCGTGAAACAGCGCTTCCGCCGCATTGGTCTCGACATCGACGCTGTGCTCGGCGGCGAGCAGCGGCCCGAGCCGTTCATAGGAGGACGGCCGGTCGTCGACCAGAAGCACGCGGCCGCCCTTGCCGGCATCGGCGATGGCGCTGCGCTCAGGCGCCTGCACGCCGATCTCGAGCGAGGTGAGCGCGCGCATGCGCAGCTCGTCGGTCATCATCTTCAGCCGCGTCAGCGAGCGCACCCGCGCGATCAGCACGACATCGGTGACCGGCTTGGTCAGAAAATCGTCGGCGCCGGCCTCGAGCCCGCGCACGCGATCGGATGGGCTGTCGAGCGCGGTGATCATGACCACCGGAATGAAATGCGTCGCGGGGTCGGACTTCAGCCGACGGCAGACCTCGAAGCCGTCCATGTCCGGCATCATCACGTCGAGCAGGATGATGTCGCACTCGGCACGCTGGCAGATCTGCAGCGCCTCCGTCCCGCTGGACGCGGTCAGCACGTCGAAATATTCGGCCGAAAGCCTTGCTTCCAGCAATTTCACATTCGCGGGGACGTCATCAACGACCAGGATACGCGCAGACATCGAAACTTCCCCCTACCCGATGAACCGGCGAACGGTCTCGATGAACTTCCCCACCGAAATGGGTTTGGACAGATAAGCCTCGCAGCCGCCCTCCCGGATGCGCTCCTCATCGCCCTTCATCGCAAAAGCCGTGACCGCAACCACCGGGATCGTGCGCAACTCGGGATCATCCTTGATCCAGCGTGTCACTTCCAAACCCGATACTTGCGGAAGCTGGATGTCCATCAGAATCAGATCGGGCCGCGTCTTGCGGACAAGTTCGAGCGCCTCAACGCCATTGCTGGTCCCTGAAGTCTGATAGCCATGCGCTTCCAGGAGGTCGCGAAACAGCTTCATATTCAGTTCGTTGTCCTCGACGATCAGGACGGTTTTTGCCATCCCGTCCTCCCAATTCTGACACGACAGCTCAGCTTGCCGTACATCAGCCCCCGCGGCCAAGCGCCGACATGTAACTTCAAACTAGCGCCGAATTCGCTCCAACCGGTTAAGCACAGGATCCAAGTCGTTCGGATTGGTTTCCATTGCTTGAACAGCTTTACGGGACTCGGGCATGATCACCAGCAAACTAGAGACCATAAGTTAACGGAAAGGCAAATCCGACCTTTGAAAAAGCCTGTTCAAAACGCCCGTGAAGTCGCTGAAATCGTTGCGGTTCAGGCGCTGGGTTTCCTCGCCGGCGATCCCTCGCGTCTGGGCGCATTTCTGGCCGAGACGGGCATTGGCCCGGAAACCCTGCGAAAATCGGCTGCCGATCCACAATTTTTGATCAGCGTGCTCGATTTCATCCTGCGTGACGATGCTACCGTCAAAGCCTTTGCGAACGCTTCGCAACTACATCCAACCAACATCGCCGCGGCCCGCGAGGCGCTCGGCGATTCTCGATGGGAGCGCGACGTGCCGTGAGCTTGCCTGAGGGGAAGCCCGTCTGCTTTTGCCGGGACTGCCTGACCGATCTGGCATCCGCGGCGAAGCGATGCGTCGACTGCGGTTCCCCTCGCCTCGTCCGCCACGCCGCGCTGCCGTCGCTTGCCATGGCGCATATCGACTGTGACGCGTTCTACGCCACCGTCGAAAAGCGCGACAACCCCGACATCGCCGACAAGCCCGTGATCATCGGCGGCGGCAAGCGCGGCGTCGTCTCAGCCGCCTGCTACATCGCCCGCACCTATGGCGTGCGCTCGGCGATGCCGATGTTCAAGGCGCTGGAGCTGTGCCCGCATGCCAGCGTGGTCCGCCCTGACATGGCGAAATATGTCCGGGTCGGCCGCGAGGTCCGCCACGCCATGCAGGCGCTGACCCCGCTGGTCGAGCCGCTGTCGATCGACGAAGCGTTCCTCGACCTCTCCGGCACCGAGCGTGTCCATGGCATGGTGCCGGCGAAGGTGCTGGCGCGCTTTGCCCGCGAGGTCGAGCGCGACGTCGGCATCACCGTGTCGGTCGGGCTGTCTTGCAACAAATTCCTGGCCAAGATCGCATCCGACCTGGACAAGCCGCGCGGCTTCGCCGTGCTCGATCAGGAGGACGCCCGCACGATGCTGGCCGACAAGCCGGTCGGCTTCATCTTCGGCGTGGGGCCTGCGACCCAGGAACGGCTTGCGCAGCGGGGCTTCCGCACCATCGCCGATCTGCAGCGCGCCGACGAGATCGAGCTGATGAAGCAATTCCCGAGCGACGGCCGCAGATTGTGGCGGCTGGCGCGCGGCATCGACGACCGTCGCGTCGTGGCCGACCGGGGCGCCAAGACCATTTCCAGCGAAACCACGTTCGAGACCGACATCCGCGATTTCGCGACGCTCGAACGGTTGTTGTGGCGGCTGTCCGAGAAGGTCTCCGCGCGGCTCAAGACCAGTGAGCTTGCCGGCTCGACCATCACGCTGAAGCTGAAGACCGCGGATTTCCGCCAGCGCACCCGCTCGCAATCGATCGCCGCGCCGACACAGCTGGCGGCAAAGATCTTCGCAGTGTCGCGCGAGATGCTCGTCAAGGAAATCGACGGCACCGCATTCCGCCTGATGGGCACGGGCGTCAGCGCGCTCCGCCCCGGCTCGCAGGCCGACGACAGTGACATGCTCGACCGCCGCGCGGCGCATGCCGAACGGGCGATGGACAATCTGAGGAAAAAGTTCGGGCAGGCCGCGGTGATCCGCGGGATTGCCTATGAGGGGCCGGAGAAGGCGGGAACGGAAGAGGGCTGAGCGTCGCGCGAAAGCAACGGGTCATTTGTACTGCGTCATTCCGGGGCGATGCGTCAGCATCGAACCCGGAATCTCGAGGTTCCGGGTTTGCACTCCGTGCGCCCCGGAACGACGGCAGGAGAGAACCGCGCGCCCTCGCCTATTTACACGGCTTCGAATCCTTCGCATCAAACTTGCCGAGCGCGCCGGAAATCACGAAATCATTGTAATCCAGCACCAGTGCGCGCGAGACGCCGTTCTCGTAAAGCTCGAACGACATCGCATAGACCGGCGTCTGTTCGCCTTCCTTGGTCTTGGCGTCGCGATCGTAATAGCTCACGGTGACGGGCCAGCGCGTCAGCGATTTCATCTGCTCGTTGCTGGTCGACGGATCGGGCGACGCGGGGGTCTTGTCCGAGTTGATCGGTTGGCCGATCACGGTCAGCGTATTGTAGACTTTCTGGCCGTTGTCGGAGCCGTCATAGACCATCAGCTCAAGCAGGGGTTTGCCGGCCTTGGCAGCATCGATGATGCGGTGGATCTGCTCGGTCGGAAACACCGTTGCGCCGTCGAGGTTGAATGTCTTCGCCTCGGGCTGTTTCAGCTTCACCGTGATGTGGTCGCCGTTCCGTTCCGCGATGCCGTCGACCGGGCTCGAATCCGAATCGTTCATCCGCGCATCGATCTTGAAGCGGTAGCTCTTGCCCGCGCCATCTTCCCAGGAATTCGAGCGCAGGTCGCTGAGCGTGACCTTGCCCTCCCCGACCTCGAGCTCGGACACCTGCCGGAATTCAGACGTGTAGCCCTCGCAGGCGCTACCGGAGAAACTGTAGAGAATACGGCCGCGCGCGCTGTTGATCGGGTTCGATCCGCGCGATTTCAAAAGATTGAGGTCGTAGAGCGCCTGGTGCGGCAGGAAGGCTCCGCCGGCGGCCTGCGCCGGCCCGCACGCGACCGCAGCCATCGCCAGCACACCGAGCGAAGTCCGGAACGGGTAAAACATGGCCTGTCCTTAAGGGAGAGCGGAGAAGATTCGACAGCTTAATAAGCGGCCCATTACGTCGCAACTGGGGCTGTCTCACAGAAAAGTGCGAATCGCAGAGCGCCCCGGGTTCTTCCGGAGCTGCTTCGCCAGGCACCGCGGGACGTAACGAGGCGGACCTCGCTTGCATGTCACTGCATGATGCGCGAAACAAGGCTCCGATCGATCGAATACCGATCGAAATCGAGGCACATTAGAGCGAGGACGACCATGGCGGGCACGATTGAACAGAAACTGGCGTCACAGGGCATCACGCTGCCCGCGCCCGCCGCCCCCGTGGCGAACTATGTCGGCTTCGTCCGCACCGGTAACCTGTTGTTCGTGTCCGGCCAGGTCTGCTTCGATCCCCAGGGCAAGCTGATCGCCAAGGGCAAGCTCGGCGCGGGCGTGACGGTGGAGCAAGGCAACGCGGCCGCCCGCGGCTGCGGGATCAACCTCCTGGCGCAGATCAAGGCCGCGCTGGGCGATCTCGACAAGGTCGTGCGCGTAGTTCGGCTCGGTGGTTTCGTCAATTCCGCGCCGGACTTTCTCGACGGACCGAAGGTGCTCAATGGCGCGTCCGACCTGATGGTCCAGGTCTTCGGCGACAAGGGACGGCATGCCCGCACCACCGTCGGAGTCGCTTCGCTGCCCGCCGACGCAGCGGTCGAGGTCGAGGGCGTGTTCGAAGTTTCCTAGAAATACGGGAGCAAAGAGGTGCGCGCTCCGGAGTGGCTGACCGCGCGGCCGGTGGCCCATCGCGGCCTGCATGATATCGCGCGCGGCATCGTCGAGAACATGCCGGCCGCGGCGGAAGCCGCGATCGCGAGAGGTTTCGCGATCGAATGCGATATCCAGCTGACCTCCGATGGCGAAGCCATGGTGCATCACGACCACGTGCTCGGCCGTCTCACCGAGGGAAGCGGGCCGCTGCTCGAAAAGACCGCGGCCGAGCTGAAGGCCGTGCGCTTCAAGAACACCCCCGAACGGATGATGTCGCTTGCTGATCTCTGCGCGCTCGTGGCCGGTCGCGTGCCGCTGGTGATCGAGGTCAAGAGCCACTTTGACGGCGACCGCAAGCTCGTCAAGCGCATGGCCGAGATATTGTCATCCTATGACGGCCGCGCTGTCGGCATGTCCTTCGACCCGGACCAGGTCAGGGCGCTGCGCGAACTGATCCCGGACCGCCCGCGTGGCATCGTCGCCGAACGTCATTACACCGAAAGTGACTGGCCCGACGCGTCCGCCGCGCAGCGCCATGACATGACGCATCTGCGCCATTTCTTTCGCTCCCGGCCTGACTTCGTCGCCTATCGGGTCGATGATCTGCCGGCGTTCGCGCCATGGATCACGCGCAATCTGTTCGGCTGCCGTCTGTTGAGCTGGACGGTGCGCACGCCCGCACAGCGTGCACGCGGCGCGCAATACGCCGATCAGATCATCTTCGAGGATTTTGTTCCGGAACCTTGATGCCGACGTTGCACCTTGAACTTCGTGGTGCGATGCACGATCTTGGGGAAACGCTCACGAAAACTTGGCGATGGCGTCACCTGAAATCAAACTAGAAGCCGTTCCATCTGTCGGCGATATTCCGCCAAAGGAATGGGATGCATGTGCAAATCCCGCGCTCGTTCGCGCCGATGATGCGGCCCCGCTGACGTTGGCGGCCGGTTCGGCCTGTTCCGGCGCCGATGCAAAACCCTACTATAACCCCTTCGTCTCGCACGCCTTTTTCCTCGCCGCCGAAGACTCCGGTTCAGCGATCGGACGAACCGGTTGGGTGCCGCGCCATCTCGTTGCGAAGGTCGGCGGCCAGATCGCCGGTGTCGTGCCCTGCTATCTGAAATCGCACTCGCAAGGCGAATACGTCTTCGATCGCGGTTGGGCCGAGGCCTATGAGCGCGCGGGCGGCCGCTACTATCCGAAATTGCAGGCGTCAGTTCCCTTTACTCCAGCGGCCGGGCCGCGGCTCTTGATCCGCGACGGCGTCGACCGCGAAGAAATCGGCAGCGCGCTCGCGACCGGGCTCGTCGCGCTGTGCGGCCTCAGCAAGGCTTCATCGGCACATGTGACCTTTGCGCGCGAATCCGACTGGCGCTTCCTAGCAAGCCACGGTTTCCTGCAGCGAACCGATCAGCAGTTTCATTGGCAGAACCAGGGCTATTCAGGCTTCGATGATTTTCTTGCCACACTCAATTCGCGTCATCGCAAGGCGATCAAGCGCGAGCGGCGCGAGGCGGTCGCTGCCGATGTCAGCATTCACTGGCTCACCGGCAAGGACATTACCGAGGACGCCTGGGACGCCTTCTTCATGTTCTACATGGAGACCGGCTCGCGCAAATGGGGCCGGCCCTATCTCACACGCACGTTCTTCTCGCTGATCGGCGAAACCATGAGCAAGGACGTGCTGCTGGTGATGGCGAAGCGCAACAATCGCTGGATCGCGGGCGCGATCAACTTCATTGGCTCCGACACACTGTTCGGCCGCAACTGGGGCGCGATCGAGCATCATCCCTTTCTGCATTTCGAGGTCTGCTACTATCAGGCGATCGAGTTCGCGATCAAGCACGGCCTCAAGACCGTCGAGGCCGGCGCACAGGGCGAACACAAGATCGCGCGTGGATATTTACCGCAAACCACTTATTCCGCGCATTACATTGCCGATCCCGGCCTGCGCCGCGCCATCGCCGACTATCTCAAGCGGGAGCGTGCGTATGTCGCGGCGGCCGGCGAGGAGCTTGCCGCAACAGGCCCGTTTCGCAAGAGCGCCGACGAGGCGCCTTGACGTTCGCGCGCGGCCGTTGACATTGAGAGACAGATATTTGGGAGCCGGCCATGACCGCTTATGACACCAGCAACATCTTCGCAAAGGTCCTGCGTGGCGAACTGCCCTGCCACAAGATCTACGAGAACGAGCATGTGCTGTCCTTTCTCGACATCATGCCGCGCTCGCCCGGCCACGCGCTGGTGATTCCGAAAGCCGCTGCCCGCAACATCCTCGACATCACCGAAGAGGATTACCTGCATGTCGCGCGCGCGACCCGCATGATCTCGCGCGCCGCGATGACCGCATTCAACGCCGACGGCATCACCGTGCAGCAGTTCAACGAAACAGCCGGCGGCCAGGTGGTGTTTCATCTGCACGTCCACATCATGCCCCGCCGGAACGGCATCGCGCTGTTGCCGCCGGCAAGCCGCAAGGAAGACGTCAAGGTGCTCGAAGACACCGCGACCAAGCTGATCGCGGCGTTGAAGGGCTGAGGCCCTCTCCTTCGTCATTGCGAGCGCAGCGAAGCAATCCAGACTGCTTTCGCGGTGGGATACTGGATTGCTTCGCTGCGCTCGCAATGACGGACGATGGGTCCGACACGCGCGAAGAAGAAACCTACTCCGTCTCGAAATCGCCGGGCTGCGGCGCAGCCAAGGGCGTGAACTCGCAGCGGTCGGGCTTGATGTCGAGCAGCGGGGTTTCGTCGAGGCAGTCGAGACCGCGCACGAGAACCGTGCTGCCTTCGATGCCGACCAGTTTCACGACCGAGGTCCCGATCGGGTTCGGCCGCACCGGCGAGCGCAGCGAGAACGTGCCGCGGGTCGACTTGTTGTTCTTCGGGCTCTGCAGCACGAGATCGCGGCGCGACTGGTGCAGCCAGTAGATCACCTCGAGATTGGAATAGAAATCGACACCCTTCAGGGCCGGCACCCAGGGCTCGAAAATCTCCAGCCGGCAGACCGGTCCGTCATGGCGGCCCTGCCGCGGCGTCGCCAGCCGCGAGGTCCAAGGCGTGCGGATGCGGCCAATGAAATAAAGCGATGCGTCGCGCGGCGGCGCCGCCTCCACTGCCACTTCGCCTTCGCGGACTTCGCTCTCCCTTACCATGATCCTGCCATCACCTAATCCAGTGAAATCTTCAGTTGCTTGATGACACCCGACCATCGGGCACGGTCGGCATCAATGAATTCCTTCATCTCGGCCTGGCTCTTCGAATGCAACGGCGGAAAGCCGACCTTGTCCAACGATGCGCGGAATACATCGTCGTTCAGCCCCCGCGCGAGGCTCGCGCCGACCTTCTGGGCAACCTCGTCCGGGATCGCCGCGGACGCGGCGACTCCGTACCACACGCTGACGCGATAGTCGGGATAACCGCTTTCTGCAAGGGTCGGCACGTCGGGCAGGTCCTTGATGCGTTCGGCCGAGCTTACCCCAAGCGGCCGCAGCAGTCCTGCCTTGATCGGCGGCAGCGCGGTGCCGAGCGTATCGAACATCAACTGGATATTGCCCGAGAGCAGATCGGTCAACGCGGGGCCTGCGCCCTTGTAGGGCACATGGGTCATCTCGACGCCGGCCATCTGCTTGAACATCTCGCCCGCCAGATGAATCGTGCCGCCGGTGCCGGCCGAGCCGAAATTCAGCTTTCCCGGATTCTGCTTGGCGTAGGCAACGAACTCCGCGACCGTCCTCGCCGGGATCGAGGGATGAACCTCCATCAGCACAGGCAGATCGGTGATCAGCCCGAGCATCCTGAAATCCCGCTCGGGATCATAAGGCAGCTTCTTGTAGAGCAGCGGATTGAGCACGATGATCGAGGCTGCCGTGAAGAACAGCGTGTAGCCATCCGGATCGGCACGGGCCACCGCCTCCGCGCCGATCGCTCCTTGCGCACCCGCCTTGTTCTCCACGAACACGGTCTGCTTCAGGTCGCGGCTCAGATAATCGGCGACCAGGCGCCCGAGCACGTCGGTCGGCCCGCCCGCGGCATAGGGCACGACGAGCTTGATCGGCCTCGACGGATAGTCTGCGGCTTTCGCCCGGGGTTGCACGATCGCCAGCGACACCGAGGCGAGACAGATGAAGAGCGCCGAACGAGCGCGCATTGCGATTTCCTCCCGGTCTTTCTTGTTGCGCCGAGAGTACCGGATTATCCACCTGCCGCAATCGCGCTGAGATAGTGATCAGCCCAGCCACCACCTGCCCGCCAGCATCACGACCTCGCCGCACAGCACGCCGGCGAAGATCGACCGCCGTGTCAGCATGAATGCCACGAAGCCCGCTGCGACCGCACCATAGCGCAGCGCGCCGGGAACACTCGCCAGCGCACCGGGCGGCTGCACCACGATCTGCGCGATGACGCCTGCGAGAATCGCGGTCGCCACCGCCTTCACCCACATCAGGAGGTCCGACCCTTCGTCGATCCCGGCGCCCAGCCACAGGCCGAGCATCCGCCAGATCTGGTTGGGGATCACGCCTGCGAGCAGCAGCACCACCAGCGCATGCCAGTCGCCGATGAAATCGCGCATGACATCGCTCACGAGATCTCTCCCGGCTGGTCGCGCCATTTGTGGACCAGGAAGGCGATCGTGCCTGCCGCAACACCGCTGACGAGGATGTCGAGGCCGCTGTCGAGCAGCGCGGCCACTGGATAGAACGCAAGGCCGAGCCCCAGGGCAAGGATATCGGCGAGTCCCTTGGAATTGCTCGCGGTCGAGAACAGGAAGGCGAGCGGTGTCAGCAGCAGGATCGCGGAGGCAAAGGTCTGCGTGAGATTGGCCGCGAGCAGATAACCGATCACGGTCGCGCAGAGGCCGATTGCAAGCAGGCCGCAGCCAAGCCCGTGCACGAAGGCGACCCGCCGTTCCCGCGGCACATGCGGCAGGAAACGGTAACATTCGACCCAGAGCGTCACCGCGGTGAAATGCGCGATCAGGATGAGATGACGCCGCTTGGTCCCGGGGTTGCGCATCATCGGCAGCACGGCAACAACCATCGGGAACAGCCGGATCGCGCTCATGGTGACCGCGACCGCCGACTGCAGAATGCCCACGCCGGATGCGAGTGTCGTGATCAGGATGATCTGCGCCGGCCCCGCCCATACCAGCGCGGTGCTCAGGATGGCCCAGGCCAGCGAGAAATGCGTGTCATGCGCCAGCGCGCCGATGCCGATATAGGTGACGAACAGCACCAGCGAGAGCACGGTCGAGACAATCGAACTCATCCCCCACCCGAAGGCGCGAAGCGAGCCATGCCATCTGGGCGAGTCGAGCGGTGGGAGCAGCAAAAGGCGACCGGGACTGGTTGAAACGTGCGGGGATAAGGCTGATGAAGGCCGCGCGCGTCAAGCAAGGCTGGCTCAGGGCAGTCATGCGGTGACGCCTGCTGCAACGATTACACTGTCCTTCCGGGGCGATGCGATAGCATCGAACCCGGAATGACGGCAACCAACTCACTCCCGTCAGCCGCGATTCCGCAGCACGAAGCAGGCGCCGTCGGCGCGGCGGATACGGTTGCAGAGATCATCAGCCTCGCCGCGCGTATCGGTACCGATCCGCACCTGATAGAAGGCATGGTTGCCGCGGGTGCGTAGCACGCTGCTCAGGATGCTCGGGTCGCGGTTGCCGATCACCGAGCTCAAATTCCTGGTGGCGCGGGCATACATCGCGAGCGCCTTGTTGCGGTCGAAGCCGGCCGCGAGCTGCACGCCCCAGAGCTTGGCGGCGGCAAGCTGCACGTGCTGCTCGAGCTGGGTCACGAACGGATTGGGCGCCCGCTTCAACAGCGCGATCAGGTCGCGGCACGAGGTCGCCGGCGCGGCCTGCGGCGGCTTGCTGGCCTTGTCTGCCTTGGCCCAGTCTTCGACGGTCGATCCGGTGATGGCGACGACATAGTTGCGCGTCTCCTGCGGCATCGACCCCGTGCGTGCAAGCCATTCCTGCACGCGGCGCGGACCGGCATTGTAGGCGGCGGCGGCGAGGCCGAGATTGCCGAACTGGTTGCGCAACTCGGCCAGGAACTCCGCCGATTTCGGCAGAGCCTGCACGGGATCGAAGGGGTCGAGCAGCCTCCGTTCGCTGGCGGTGCCGGGCATGAATTGCGCGATGCCCTCGGCGCGCTGACCGTTGCGCGTCATCGGGCCGACAGCATTCGACTGGAAGCGGCTTTCCTGCCAGATCACGCGCGCGAAAAATTCCAGCGGCAGATCATTCGCCCTCGCCGCTGCCTCGAGCATCAGGCAGATCGATTCACGCGTGCCCGCGTCGACGGCGGTCTGCGTGTCCTTCTGTTCGCCATTGGGGATCGCCAGCTCTTCGACACTCGGCGTCGCCACGCCGGTCTTCGCGGGCGAAGGATCTTCGGCCAAAGCCGCCCCCGTGAGCGACAACAACAGGATGGCGGCAACGCAGGGCGGGGCACGCATACACGTCAACGTCTGCAAGGCCAACGTCTGCAAGGCAAACCTCAGCAAGGTCATGGCTGTTCCCGAAAGGAGCTGCTTGACACACCGCATGGACGATTTAGCTACATCATAAAGCAATCACTGCTTTGTTGGGAGGGCGTGAGATGGCCGCACTGTCCGATGACCCGCTTGGATTTGCGCGCGACGACGACGCGCCGATCCCCTATATGGCGCGCACGCGCGCCTATTATCAGGCAATCGGCTATGCGACGCCATACCGCTGGGCTCACTACACCGCGGCTCCCTTCCAGCCGCTGCGCAAGCCGCTGAAGGATTCCCGCATCGCCATCGTCACGACCGCGGCACCGTTCGATCCCGCCAAGGGCGATCAGGGCCCGGGGGCGAAATACAATGGCGGCGCAAAATTCTACTCGGTCTATGATGGCGACACGTCGAAGACGCACGACTTGCGGATTTCCCATATCGCCTATGATCGCGCGCACACCTCGGCCGAGGATTCCGGGACCTGGTTTCCACTGCCGCAACTCATTGGGCTCGCGCGCGAGGGACGGATCGGCAGCGTCGCGCCGCGCTTCTTCGGCGCGCCGACCAATCGCAGCCAGCGCGCCACCATCGAGACTGATGCGCCGGAGATTCTGGCACGCTGCCACAGCGACGATGTCGATTCCGTCGTGCTGGTGCCGAACTGCCCGGTGTGTCACCAAACTGTGAGCCTTGTTGCGCGCCACCTCGAGGCGAACGGCATCCCCACCGTCGTGATGGGTTGCGCCAAGGACATCGTCGAGCATGCG
>Ga0070711_100001694_pt1 | contig 12214 bp, 10 predicted proteins | sample LARL53metaG_FD_65452 | JGI IMG/M metagenome (GOLD analysis project Ga0070711, IMG submission 65452) | Corn, switchgrass and miscanthus rhizosphere microbial communities from Kellogg Biological Station, Michigan, USA - LAR L5-3 metaG | ecosystem: Host-associated > Plants > Roots > Rhizosphere ... | reverse complement strand
TGTTTATTACAATTGTAAGACTCGTAAAGAACATCCAAAAGCAATCAAACACATGCTAGGAAGCTAATCAACCAGAAAACTAACTTAAAAAATGGTGATTGAAATTATGCCCCACTCTCAGATATCTATAGCATATATTACTATCGTAATTTATTTATGCTCACGTAAACAGTTTTGATAAAGACGATTGAGTCTAAGGATCATGTCAAATTGATTCACAACCCATTTCAGTAAGGTCGGAGAATTGAAACAATCATTCCAATATCAGTGACTATTATTATAGATTCTGTCAAAATGTAAACGCTGTTAGCTTGACGGAGATTTATTCTCTTTTCCTTCAACCGTCTTATTGCCCCCTTTGCATCAAACCTCCTTATTATGACATTCCATTTTCAATTAATAAATACTGTAAGTAATCTCCATTTTTCACACAGTTTTTCCCTAACTTCTTTTGGCAGAGTAACTCACTTACTCACTCTCTCCTCCATTGCTAATTATTATTGACATTTCTAATATGTTCTCAGGCATATTAGCTGTATAATTTTGAGTCTAAAAACTCTTGAGTTAATAGAGCCAAATGTAACGGTGGTGTTACATTTATCTCCATATGTTGCTATAATTGTTGTGGTTAAGCGAAAACCAGTTCTAATTGTAGATGAGTCCGATGATTCTATGAAGGCCATTGATCTTTTAAAAAGATTAGACATTGAATATGTAGAATATGATATAAAGAAATTTGAAGAAAGCTGTTGTGGTGAGCTACCTACTACTAAAGCTCCTTCGCTTTTCGCGGTTGAAGGGATCTTTAAAGGTTTACAGGAAATTAACGAATATACCTTCTTAAAAGGAGACGCTGCTTCTGATACCGAGTCTGAAAGTGCATATTGGTAGGAATTGAAACTTGTGATGGACAGATGTTATGTTCATCACCTAGCGGCAACGAATACTTAATCAATCAATCAAAATCTAAAGATATGAATCAACTGACAGAACTAGAGTTGATGCTATAAAAGGAAATCTAAGATCTTAAAGCTAACCTTGTTAAAGTCCATTATGCTTAGGAGAGACGAAGGAGTAACATATTATACAGACTCGCAGATCATAGCAATCTGCGATCTGATAAGAACTAATACATGGGAATATGTTTTAAAAATAAATAGAGTTGGAAGTGCATGCTTGATCGCATGATACGCTGCAGAAAAGAAAATATTAAGCAGATATCAAAGACTGCATCATAGTCATACAGGAAGTCTCGAAAGTCAGTCCTGAAGTCTACTATTACTTCTTCATCTGCTCCTAGCATTTCTCCAAACCTCTTATCATCTATACATACTGTCATTGCTACGTATGCAGCCAAGTTGTTAGCAAGTTGGATGGCAATTGATCATATTCTTCCTGAGCCGCCATGAATTAGGATACTTCAGCACTTCTGGATACCTAATCGATGATGATTATTGATATCTGGCAAACATAGCATGTCTGAATCACATGATCCAACTCTTCAATAGCTTCAGAAAGTGTTTTATCGCCTTCGTCATGCTGTTTTGTAGACTAACCTGGCCCGCTAATGTAAAACTCCCACACTGACTAGCGGTTAAATCGTAGTTTGGGCTGATAGCAGCTGATCCCTAGACAATCTTGCTGCTAGAACTTTTCCTGGACGAGATTTGTATCCTGGAATTCCTATACCAACTGCAATCATTGTACTTTTATCTTTGGCATGAGGCGAGAAAAACTCCATTACTGCATCATCAAAAAAAGTTGAACCGGATGCTCCCAATTGTTGGGCGTAGGATGCCAGGTAAATTTTCCCAGCAATAATACCAGCTTCAAACTGCGATGCTCTGTAACCTCTATTCCCGCAAGTGCTTAACAGGGTTATCAAATCAGCCATTAAAAAGAATACTACGCTAGCATCGCTGAAAAGAGCCTGCCCTAAACAAAGATAGCCAGACGTATTTCTGGATACCTTATTTTTAAGTAGCTCAACTGAGAATGTGGGCCGGTTGAAAAAATAGCCTCCGCTCGGCAGGCCTTCTACATCATTCACTACCATGTAAATATCGATCTTGGTTGTTGTTGTTGTATTGCCTTCCTCATCTCCAAGGAAATCCAATGGCACTCCTGTCGTTGAAGCTTCAAGTATGGTAGATAGCTGCCTAAAGGAAATCGGACTCCTAGCGAATCTACGAGAAGAACCGCGCAAAAGTATAACTTCTCCCAAAGTTGGCTGGAATGATTTTGGCGGTGGTGATTGTGTGTCCTCTAGTGGCCTAGAATCCAAGATCTCTGCTTCAAGCGGCTCTCGTCTTTTGAACCTAGTCCCGCAATTAACCCAGTGCTTGGCCTCTTCCAAATCAGAAATATAAGATGCCCTGTGTATTTTCCAAATTTCAGGATAGTCTGCCTCCCCTTTTGTTGACAATGGCAAAACTTCTGGAAGAGGCAAAGAACTAATTTCTTTATGCTTTATAGCAGGCTCCTTGGATAGTCCTGCACCAATGGCAGCTATTGCTACTGCGGCTTCTCTTTTATCATCCAAGCGCAATAGGCGGTTTACCATATCGTCTACAAAACCCAAAATTATGAATGATTGAAGGTAGCTGGAAGCAGTTGTAGCAAGAAGGTTAGCGGCTATAACCCCCGAATCCCAAAACCAATGGCGATATGAACGAGATTGATACTTCCATGCATTTCTCCATGCAAGCGAGGTAAATATGACGGCGATTGGCGAGGTTATTATATTCCTGCTATCTCCTGCAGCCGCTGCCAATCCGGCTCTATAATCGCCACTACGAAGTTCAGTAAGTGTAAAATCTCCTGGACAAAAGTGGTATACTCCAGCCTTCAAACCATCTATATCCTGACAAACAATATACAGCTCGATGGGATATAATGCACCGGTAGCAGATGCGGCACGCATATAATAACTGCCATAAGGGTTCTTCATTTCCCTTGTGATCCCAGAAGAAAAGAATAGTATCTCCGCTAGTTTTTTTATGTCTACGGTAGTAGCGGCTGCTGCCATGGGATTGACTTGCTTAACGGCTCTGATAGAGGTGATGGCATTTGCCTTGGGTTGAGAAAAATCAGATGGAATATGCATTGATGGTAATTTAGTATATACTTTGAAAGGTCCAGGCTTATTATCCCAATCAAGGGAATGGCGGGATAGTCGTATGCTGATTTCTGAATGTTTTGTTGCTTGATGATAGTCTAAGGCATATTTTATATCGTTTTCCACAGTGTGTAGTTATGCAAGGTTTGGTAATTAACATGATGGTTGATGATGATGGTTATCCATTGATCAGATGTTAACCACACTACTTCGATCGCGTGATATAACAATATCATGGATTGTAAGAACGATAGCTTAGAGATAAAAAAAGAGAGGACTAGTATTATTATTGCCTAAGGCCAAAATCTGTGTCGATGCCTCACAAACCACCCTTGCAATTTACCGATTCTTAAACAATCTCTCAATACCAGATAATAGGAATCGTAATTCCTAACTAGTGTTTCGTTAATCCTTTTTTCAGCTAAGTTACCTTTGTAATATCTGCGAGTCTTTATTAAATAGCCACCCTTGCTCAAGTAGTTATGTCTAAAGGTGCAATGAGGAAGACATCATCTATCGGTCGCCGAGGAGAGCCAAATCTATTGTGAAGTCATTCTTGTAAATATCTGCTCTAAATGTTTAGGTACCTCACCTGTACAGCTGGAAATAATGAGAAATTTCAATGACCAAAGAGATTGATTCTGTAGAATTTACCAAAAAAAGGGAATTAGCTTTTCTGAAGGAGCAACGATTGGGCAGAATTGCCACTGTCTCTTCACAAGGACAACCTCACGTAGTACCGGTGGCATTCGAATTCGATGGCATCTGTTTCTACTTTGGAGGATGGAAACTCAAGAACAGTCTAAAGTTCAAAAATATACTACAAAATAACAAAGTAGCGTTTGTAGTAGACGATTTGATCTCAGACAATCCATGGACACCAATTGGTTTGGAGGTTAAAGGAATTGCTGAGATATTGCGTGGAGGTGACTATGTGAAGATTATGCCTCAAAAAATCAAGCTGGGGACTTGAAGGATGGAAGATCGTGTTAGTGAATATGGGATCACTGAGTGAGGATTCGAGGGTCATATTTCCAATTTCTTTTTTACTTGCACTGATACCTGGATATGGTGATATATATTCCAAGATTCTTCCCCAGTAATTTGCAGGGAAGATGACTCAAGTTATCTTTATAACAATTTGAATCAACCTGCCATACTACACTATTTTTTCTTTTAACCATTTTACAAAAGTAAACCGTGCAAAAGAGTTATTCCAGATACTAGGTGCGAAAATATGTCATCTCCATATAAACTCGTATTCATGATCTCCCTACCCCATCTCCGTGTTTTGATATATGCACTCATTGAAAATTTTTTCACCAGCTTTGCCAGGTTGCCGCTTATCACATGATTGTTAAAAAATCCGACATAATCATCATTTCCTAAAGACATTAATTGTACCTTGGTAGCATGTTTAAATTTTTCATCCTTTGGTAAAGGAGTCACATCGACAATACAATTAACAATCAAGTGTTTTAGTATAATCTTTGAAAGGCATTTTGCTTCTCTAACTGCAATATGAGCTAAATGTGGGTACAATTTTCCATCCCAATCCTTGACTGCAGCTATGTCGCCAATCGAAAAAACATTAGGATAGTGATCAATCTGACAGAATTCATTTACAATTATTTTGCCATTTTTAGTCCTTTCAACTTCTGGGTTTACCGGTATGGTATCTTTTAACTCCTGCAGTCCAAATGGTAAGAGATGATGAATCTTTGATTCGCCATCACCACTGAGACAAACATCACTGCCATCACCGCCACCATTTTCACCTTTAGACTGGAGAACTTGTCATTATCCTTATTCCTTTTTCACATAATACTTCTTCCACCTTGTTAACTAAACACTCATCCCATCCAGAGAGAATGGTCTGTAGTGCTTCTAGAATTGTTATGTAGACGGAGTCTGATTTTTTTGTTCTCTTTTATGAAGTCTGGTAGCGCACGCCCAAGGCTCACACCCGTGGCTCCGCTTCCAACTATTACGATGCCTTTTTTTTGCCCGAATTGACAGCTGAACTTACCTTATTATGAATCAACGATGCATCGGTGATAGAGCGCAATGGCAGACTAAAGAATTAAATATTATGAGCCTTGAAAGATTCTAGCTGAGTCAATGTTTTACGATCTGGCGAAATTGTTAGCATAAATTAGATTTTTTTGTCTTCTCTACATCACCATAAAAAGCATCTTGAATTGGCTTAGGTAGGAATTCTACAACTATTGACAACTTCATTTTGATCTCTTTTTTCAGAGATGCTGTGAGATTTCTTTGATCCTTTTAGTTTTGAAGTCATCTTATCAATTATATCGTCTGACCACTCGCCAACAGTTTGGTTGTTATGCGTTAGAGTCCACGTCATTTAGAAATTTCAGAGCCTCATGTTCGGAATTAAACATTTCTTAAAAAGGTGGATGGCTTAAAGAAGGAAAATAGTGTTTTGGTCTAAGGTATTTTTTACCATGGAAGTTACTGGATGTATTTCAGCCCATCCTCCATGTTGATTATCAGATACATATGAACCTGTGACTCGTACATGACTGCCAACCGTAGCAATACTGATATTTTCATGGAAATTCTGGCAGGCTGAAACTGCATCTGGTTGAGTTACTGGATTTACACAAATCGGTTCTAACATCAAATCGTCGAGTTGACCCTTTACATTAGCAGAATTTACGAAGTTAGCAAATTATGGATCTGCCTTCAATCTTATATGATAATCACCGTCTTTTTCAACCTTTTTGCTTTCTATTATCCCTGACACAGTTTTACAAGGATCGACTACTTGTAATCTGGACGGGTAATAGACATGATTCCATAATGATTGGTCACATTCTCCTGATGAAGTACCAACATTGTTAGTAGCCGATGAGGATCCTGTAGATGGTTGTTGTTGTGATGGATCTATCTTTTTGCTGAATAAATTCTTAAATGCACCTAAGAGCGAAAGGCCTTGGCATTATGTTGCGTTAATGGCAGAATACTTGTTGCAATGACTAGAACAGTTATTACTGCTGTTAATATTACTCGATATCAGCTTCCTGTATTCGTGCATTTGTCGATGGTTATTATATCGATGAATTTAATTTTACGACTCCCATTCCGCATTTTTTGCCATCACTGTATCTTTTGTTGCTCTTATGATGGCTATTATTATTACAGCTATTGCTGAAGTAGGCAATCTCATAAGAAATTTAACCTTAGGTGGGAGAATTTCAAAATTTTTCAATAGGGGGTAATTATGTTACATAATAGATTATAACTAGAATGTCGTAATTTATGTCATACTTGAGCGCCAGTGTGTCAGATGGTAGCGATCCCCACCAATCAGTCGCAAATGATGATGCCCCTCTTTTACAATATCACAAAATTGCCGCTACCAAACCAAAACCACGATCATACAAAAGAGTTCTTATCGTAGATGATCATTCTGATACTTCTCTTACATTCAAAGTAGCTTTAGAGGGTGGTGAAAATAATAAAGAATTTGAAGTATATACCTATAATGACCCTTTATCTGCATTATTTGAGTTTAAGCCTGACTTTTATGATCTATTGCTTATTGATATTAATCTACCATATATGAACGGCTTTGAATTATACGAGAAGATCTCAAAATTAGATATCAATGTAAAGGTCTGCTTTATGTCTGCTGGAGAAGTAAATCATGAAGCAATAAGAGAAATACACCCCTCCCTGAACATCGGATGTTTTATACAAAAACCAGTTACCGTTGAATATTTGATCAAACGAGTGAAAGCAGAATTAGAGTAGAATTCGATGACACCATGATAAGAAATGAAGTTTTACCGGAAGATGGAGTTTCTTGACAAGACATAATCAATTTCTTTTATTGCAGTGCTCAATTTGGCAAATTGATACCCTTCTTTAAAGCTCTCGTTTACCAATAAAGGGTTCATAATAGTTCTTATTTGATAAGAGGTTTGAGGGCAAAGACTCCGGAAGAGTTTGATAAAATCGATGCCGATCTGGATTTTTATTCATGATGTTTTGAGATGAATCCATGCCGTACAAGGTCTATGCCAATCTGCCAATTTAAATAACATGCGTACTCTCTTTATTGCTGGCTGGTTACACTTGTTCGAACTATTCTGAATATATTACCTCCAAAATGGGAAACGATATACAGGTAACCATTTGGACATTTGGACCCATCTTGTTATCTGTGATTCTGTTGAACCCCTTTTCCAAATATCGTATTTTCAGCATAGTCTGACATACATGTATTTGAAAGAATAATCTTGCATGATGATTCGTTATGCGTCCCTGTTGTATTTTTTTAAATCGACCCATTGAGTACTAAATCTGTACGATTTCCATTAGTCGAGTCATAGATCCTTCCATTATTAAAATCTCCCACTTGTCTTATCGATATGATACACCCGTCTAAATACGTTATAATATTTTTCTATCCCACCAGTGTGGTAGTCGTGGATTAGACTTTTTTTGTGCTCTAAAGTGTATTCTTTTTTTGGTATTACCATTCATTAAGCAAATTATGATAATAATCCAATGATATGAAAGGAAATAAACAATAAGTACATTTAGGCTTGCAGTCAAATATTAAGTTACGCGGACTGTGGTTAGCTATTGATTTTAATTCTTCTTTTCTTATTTGGGATATGAAATCTATTATACCAAAACAGAGCGCCTGCCATGATTATAAAATCCAGCACGTAAAACGTATCCCAAAACAATAGATTATGTAAATGACCATTTACAAAATCACCTACATATCCATCATCTGCTATCGCGTTTATTAATAATGAAAGTGAAGAGAGAAACCACGGGACGGATTGCATGTAGTCTTTTCGTAAGTTAACAAGTATCAAGACAGAAGGGATAATCAATATCAAATCCAAGACAGGATAAGCCATGGTGACGACAAAATCTACAAAATCACCTACAGCGAGGAAGTGCGACGACGAGGATACTATATAAAAAACATTGTAACTAATGAACAAGATTGCAGCAACCAATGCTATTGCAAGGGTAATGAAATTAATTTTGCTGCATATGAAGCGAAGTACTGAGAACAAATGTAACGCAAGGAATACATAACCAGCAAACCATAAGACATCCGTAACTGATACAAGTATTTGTTCCTCTATACCTAAAGCAAAATAGTAATAAGCAAGACTAAGATCTGCGGAGAACCAAAAAATAAGGCCCGTTGTGAGAAATAAATATGATTTACCGTGAAGACCATGTAGGCCATGGCGATATACTGCAATTATGCCAAGACAAGAAGCAATGGCAGCCGTTATATTTAAAATTATAAGAGTGGAAGACCGTTTATTATGTGGTTCTGAGAAAATTATTATGGAGTTTGCAATAACTGACGAAATAATAATTGCTAAAATGAAGTATCTTAGTGTTATCTTGTATTCTATTTGCTTCTCTGCTGACAGATCAAATCACTGGAATATCTTTTTATGGTATAAAGATTTTTGTAAGTGGTCAATGCCAAAATAGGCACAAGTCTGATAAAATAGGACATTACGCTTGTTAAAGCTGCAAAACGAACCCTGATATAGATCCTTTTATGATGCGAGAGCACAATTTGAAATGATGCTGTTTTGTATCTAAGATAATAAATGGACGTATCTATCTCAATTTTTAGATTAACCATGCTTGCTGGCGGCAATACTATCGTAGAAGGAACAATATTATTAATATTGGGAATTTTCATGTACCTTTGGGCCATTAATACGGCGCCTTTGGCCAATCTAGCTCAAATAGCGTGCAATATTCCTGCCGTGTCAAATGTGTTGTCCCAAACATGCTCAAAGGTAAATATCAACGGAAATATTATATCATATATGCCAGACATAGCCATCATGGTGGCTATTTTTGGAGGGATTCTGTTGATTATGGGAATAATCATCTCTACTGGAAAAGAACAAAGTGGAGAAGGAAATGGATCATGGGGAAATGGATACTACTAGCAAGGTTATTGCTTTAAGAAATGCAAGCCACAAATGTATATCTATATATTTATCGTGATATCAGAGAAAATTCTCGTTACTCTTTTCCAAAAATGACAAGATTTATCTTAACAATAACATCTACGGCAGAATCAGACCCCAAACCGAATGATAAAAGCGGATAGAACTTTTTCATCATCACATTAGATCTATTGGAACAGTTGCCATTACTTGCCCCTTGACTAGTCTATGATGATCGACAGGGGCATGAGCAAAAATGAATACTGGCTATTTGTATCAGGCCTTAGCATAGAAGCCAGATTTTCTCTCGTATATTTGCCCGTTTTGCATTGCTTTTCTAATGAATGTTCTTGCCTCGTCTTGTGTAAACTTGCCTGTTTTTATAAGCTCATTGATGAAATTGTTTTCCTCTACATCGTTTCTATCTTGTCCGGACAAGGCATTGAAAATTTCGATGAACATCTTCAACTTCGAAACTTCACTATGAGCTTTGCCATGAAGAACACCAAGATCTACTTTACCTGTATTGACATCGACGCCTGCAGTTTCCAACATTCTCTGAACGAGATAGATTGCGCGTTCTGCATCCTCTGCTTCTACCTTGTCTCTCAATAACGATCTTGCACGTGCCGTGGATAATCTTATCAAGCCTTCAAGCTGTCTGGGAGTAACGGTGATCATGCCCTCAGAGTCCACGTTTCTCATTTTCATATAGTAATTCCGAATAATATTGATAGCTTCGGTAGTCAGTCTTGGCTCGATTTGCTTTGAGAATGCAAGGTATTTGCTGAAGAGATCGATCTCGATAGCGGGCTGTGCAGCAAGTTCCGAATCCTGATGAATTTCTAAAATGTGACTTGCGATACGACTGTCCTTCTCTTTTTCCGGAGAATCTCTTATCACGTATATGAGGTCAAACCTGGTCAGAAGCGGGACCGGTAGGTTCACATTTTCAGTGATGTTTTTGAAAGGATCGTATTTGCCGTACATTGGATTGGCTGCTGATAAAATGGAGGTCCTCGCGTTTAAAGTGGCTACAATGCCTCCTTTTGCAACAGAACATGTCTGCTGCTCCATTACCTCATGCAGTGCAGAACGGTCCTCAGATTTTATCTTGTCAAACTCATCAATACACACTAATCCTTGATCGCCTAGGACTACAGCTCCTGCTTCAAGCATCATGATTCCGGATTTATCTCGAATCACAGCAGCGGTTAAGCCAGCCGCGGTTGAACCTCTGCCGGAAGTATACAGGCCTCTTGGAGCAATTTTAGCGGCAAACTTTAGCATTTCAGATTTAGCGGTACCCGGGTCGCCGACTAAAAGTATGTTGATATCGCCTCGCCGGGTAGAGCCGTCGTCTAGTTTTTTTGCCACCGACCCTATGATCAGTAATAGGATCGCCTCCTTGATTACTTCATGGCCATATACATGTGGGGCAAAAGAAGCAATCAGCTTGTCATATGCATCCGGTTTGTTTGCGATAGCTAGAATCTGTTTTTCATTTTCAGTGCTAATGGCTATTCTTTCGAGAGTCCGGGTATCTTTGGTACCTGCAATTCCGCCAAGATATTCGATATTGTTTCCTTCCATTCGCAACCTGAAAAGACTGGTTTTGATTTGTGGCGAGAGCTGTTCCTGCTCTATTCTCACTATTCCCGTCAACATAATCCTGTCTCCTGGACGGCATCGATCTACCAGATCTCCCATTACTGTGACTTCCACATAATGTGGAAGCTGACCTGCTGGTAGATCCTCCGGCAGCTCTTGAAGCCTTACCATTTGAAAGTCTGTGAAAATGCTATTATCGGGATCCATTTCAAGTTCCTTTTCAGAACAGTTTATGCATTTCAAAGGTTTTTTCAGAACCAGTCCTTTGAGCTGCGCTTCATTAATGGTATTGCAGTTAAGGCAGCGATATCCTATTTTCTTGGCGAGTGGTTTTACTTCAGATGATCTGACTACCATGCCGGAAACTCCAATCAGCTTGTCAATCATCTCCGCATTGATATCGCGCAGACCCTTCTGTACAGTATAATTTCCTATTCTGACTTTGATTTTGTCGCGGATCTCTTGTGCATAGTCTGGATGAATTTCGTTTAGAACGTATAATACTGCCTCATTAAAAGCTTCTAGCATCTCATCCGGATTATGAGTAATCCGCTTAGCGAGGCCTGGATTAAAGGTATCAAAATCTATATAATCTACTACGAGCGAATTAGAATTCGCTACCATCATATGATTAATTCTGTCAAAATACCTGTACTTTCCTTCTCTATCCTTGAAGGCACGTAGAAATTTTTCCAGATCATTCGCTAATGCCGCTGTGGTTTGCTGCTCCTCCTGCTCCCGCTGCTCAGTCAAATCTTTAGTACCCTCTGTTTGAACTCGGAAGAATAACGATGGATCATGAGGTACAGTTCCTTTTCTTCAACTGAGAGTCTTGATTCCAATTCAGGCGAAAGAGGCGAAGAAGCTGCCAATTTTACAATCTTCTCAAGACGGGAAGCCACAAACGAGAGCAGAGAAACTGTGATACTTTCCTTTTCCCTTTCCATTAATCCTTCCAGATAATCATGGACTCGAATATAAAAATCAGGATCCAACCCTGAAAGATCATGAGGTTTGGATATCCTCTCACGATTAAAAGCCCTTGAGACGTATGCAGAAATATCACTATCTTGAATTTCAATTATGCCTTGCTCAGCCAAAAGTTTTGCCAGCCAGCGTGGAACGGATGATATGTCGCCTTCTCTCGCATCAATTGTCATGCTTCCCACCGAGACCTTTAAGTCACGTTTGTATGTTACCCGCATATCTTGCATTAAATATTCAAAGTGGTATGCGCTCTGAACAGTTTCTATTTTATGGTGTGCAGTCATCGCGATTGATATATGATATCAAGCCTCGAACAGTTATATCTTTTGTCAAGATAGCTTTTGTTAATCTAAATGAGAGAATTTTTTAGTTAAGAAAGCAACATGAGCGTTGTGGTGGTTAACTAATTGTAGTACTTACACACAAGGGTTACAATTTCACATACTGACATAGGTTACAGTTTTCTGCTTGGTATTATTTCTGTCACGCGATCTATTGAATGTTTGTAGAAACATTTCAGATG
>Ga0070711_100001690_pt1 | contig 12227 bp, 14 predicted proteins | sample LARL53metaG_FD_65452 | JGI IMG/M metagenome (GOLD analysis project Ga0070711, IMG submission 65452) | Corn, switchgrass and miscanthus rhizosphere microbial communities from Kellogg Biological Station, Michigan, USA - LAR L5-3 metaG | ecosystem: Host-associated > Plants > Roots > Rhizosphere ... | reverse complement strand
GGCTTGGGCTGGCCATCCTTGCCCGCGGCCGCCGTCGGGTTGGGCGGCCCGTCCGTGGGATCTGGATCCGCATCGCCCTCGGGGAAAATCATCCCCTGTCCGGTCTCGCGCGCGTAGATGCCGAGGATGGCGCGAACCGGGACCTGCACCGCAAATCCCACGCCGCTGAAGCGCGCCTCGAAGCTGACGAAATCGTTGCCCAATTTGAGCATTTGAGTCGCCGAGAAACTCACGTTGAGGACAATCTTGCCGTCTTTCACGTATTGCCGGGGGACGGTCACGCCCTCCGCGCCTGCATCGACCACGATATGCGGGGTCTCACCGCTGTCGGAAATCCATTCGTGCAGTGCACGCAGCAGGTAGGGTCGGCGCGGCTTCAATGGCGCATCCTGCGTTCGGCGTCGGTCAGGCAGGAGCGGAACGTCGAACGCGCAAATATTGCATTCATGTACTTCGTGATCGGCAGCGCCTGCGCCGGCAGTTCTATGCCATAGCTCGGCAAACGCCACAGAATGGGTGCGATGCTGGCGTCGACCAGCGAGAATTCATCGCTGAGGAAGAACGGCTTGGCCTTGAACACGTCCGCGCTGGCGCAGATCGCTTCGCCGAGCACCTTGCGGCTGTGTCCCGCGGTCTTGCTCTGGGGATCCAATTCGATGTCGCGCGCCAGGGCATACCAGTCCCGCTCCACGCGATACAGCGCCACCCGAAATTGGGCCCGGGTCACCGGGTCGATGGGCATCAGCGGCGGATGTGGAAAGCGCTCGTCCAAATACTCGATGATGACGCGCGAGTCGTACAGCACCAGGTCGCGATCCACCAGGGTCGGCACGCTGTGATAGGGATTCAGGTCGAGCAGATCTTCGGGCAGATCGTTCGGGTCGACATTGACCAATTCGATGGCGATCCCTTTTTCGGCAAGCACCAGGCGCGTCCGGTGACTCCAAGGGTCAGTTGGCGCAGAAAACAGTGTCATCACCGAGCGACGTGCCACTAACGCGGTCTCCTAGCAGCAGCAACATGGGCAAACGGGACATCCCGCTGCTGCGTCAGTGGACGTCCTTCCAATATTCTTTCTTCAGCAGGTAGGCAAACACGAAGAACACCAGCAAGAATAGGGTTACAAAAATCCCCATCGACTGACGTTTGTCTTTGACCGGCTCACCGGCATAGTCGAGGAAATTCACGATGTCCCGAACGAACTGATCATACTCCTCTGGCTTCATGGCGCCGGGAGTCATTGCTTCAACCCCCTCCAGCACCATCCTGGCACTGCCCTTCTCGTCCGCCACGTTCTTGAATACCGGTTTCTGCAATCCGTGCAGCGACGCCAGCACATCTGGCATTGCAGCACTCGGCAGGTACAGATTATTCACGCCCCACGGCCGGGTCTTGTCGACGTAGAAACCGTGGATGAATGAATACAGGTAATCGGGCCCCTTGGCCCGCGCGATCAACGACAGATCCGGTGGTTGCTTGCCGAACCAGGCCTCGGAATCTTTCGGCATCGCCGAGTTGATGGTATCGAAGGCCTTGTCCGTGGTGAACATCAAATTGCCGAGTTCCGACTCGGGGATTTTCAGGTCCGTCGCCAAACGGTTGAAGCGCAAATACTTCAATGAGTGGCAGCCCGAGCAGTAATTCATGAAATTGCGCGCGCCGCGCTGCAGGGACTCGGTGTTGGCGATGTCCGTGCCGGCCGACAGCAGCGAAATCCCCCCTTCCTCGGCCATCACGGAACCCGCGGATAGAAGCGCCATGGCGATCAATACCGAGCGTTTAAGCATGTCCTGTGACCCTTTCCGGCACCGGCTTCACGCTGTCGAGTTTCGTGTACCAGGGCATCAGCAAAAAGAAAGCAAAATACAAAACCGTGCAGACTTTGGCCAGCGTCGGGTAGATGCCCGACGGAGGCTTCAAGCCGCAGATGCCTAAGGCAATGAATGATAGGACGAAGATGGTCAACATGAACTTGTATATGGGACCCCGGTAGCGGATCGAGTTCACCGGTGAACGATCCAGCCACGGCACGAAGAACAGCACGACGATCGAGGCGCCCATCACCAGCACTCCCCAAATCTGCGTGCCGGCGAACGACGGCACCGCGCGCAACATGGCGTAAAACGGCGTGAAATACCATACCGGTGCGATGTGCGGCGGGGTCTGCAAGGCATTGGCAGGCTCGAAGTTCGGCGATTCCAGGAACAGGCCGCCGAAGGTCGGCGCAAAGAAGATGACACCGCAAAACAGCAGCAAGAATCCGGCCACGCCCACCGTGTCTTTCACCGTGTAGTAGGGATGAAACGGGATGCCGTCGAGGGGATGCCCGTCGGCGTCCTTGTGCTTCTTGATTTCGATGCCGTCGGGGTTGTTGGAGCCGACCTCATGCAGCGCCATGAGGTGCGCGATCACCAGGAAAACCAGCGCCAGCGGCAGCGCGGCCACGTGCAGCGCGAAGAATCGGTTCAAGGTGGCGTCGGCGATGTAGTAGTCGCCGCGGATCCACTCGACCAGGCTCCCCCCGATGACCGGGATGCTGCCGAACAGCGACACGATGACCTGTGCGCCCCAATAGCTCATGTTGCCCCAGGGCAGCACGTAGCCCATGAACCCCTCCGCCATCAGCAGCAGAAAGATCAGGCAGCCGAAAATCCAGAGGAGTTCGCGCGGCTTGCGGTGCGAGCCGTACAAGAGCGCGCGGAACATGTGCAGATAAACCACGATGAAGAACGCCGACGCGCCGGTGGAATGCAGGTAGCGGATCAGCCAGCCCCAATCGACGTCCCGCATGATGTATTCGATCGACGAGAACGCCTCGGCGGAGGACGGTTTGTAATTCATCGTCAGGAAGATCCCGGTCACCAATTGGTTGACGAGGATCAACAGTGCCAGAGAGCCGAAGTAGTACCAGAAATTGAAATTCTTCGGCGCGTAGTATTCGCCGACGTGTTCATTCCATAGCTTGGTCAGCGGGAAGCGCTGATCGATCCAGCCCATTAATCGTCCTGCGGCCATCGCGTAAACCTCTTGGCTAAGCTGTCTTGGCGGCGTCGTCGACGCCTATGATGATTCGGGCGGCGTTCGCGAACGCATACGGCGGCACGGTCAGATTCTTCGGTGCCGGCATGCTCTTGAAGACGCGGCCCGACAGATCATATTTGGATCCGTGGCACGGGCAATAAAATCCGCCCGGCCAATTCGCGCCCAGATCGGCGCCGGCCACCTGAAACGCATTGTTCGCTTCGAACGCGCCCAAGGGCGAGCAGCCGAGATGCGTGCAGACCGCGAGACCCACCCAGTATTCGGGATTGCGCGCGCGCGCGGGGCCGCTGGATTTGATGTAGTCCGGTTGCAGCGAATCCTCAGACTTGGGGTCGGCGAGCATGTCATCGTGATTGCCCAGCTGATCAAGAATGCCCTTGACCCGCCGTACCACGAACACCGCTTGACCGCGCCACACCACTTTCAGCATCTGCCCGGCCTCGAGCTTGGCGGCATCCACTTCGACCGGCGCGCCGAGCGCCTTGGCGCGTGCGCTCGGCTTCCATGAAGCCAGGAAGGGAACCGCGGCGAACGCGACGCCGATGGCTCCGGTGCCGACCGTGGCCGCCGTCAACAGCCGGCGCCGGCTATGGTCAACCTGTTCGCTCATTCGATTGTCCCTAGGAATTGTTGACAAATCTTCACGCAAACCCCTGTAGCGGTAGTGTTTCCCAAAGAATATTGGGAGCGCATTATACACAGATGCAGAGCGCCCGCGTTCTCGTGAGTTTCTTGATCAGAGCCGCGGTGGTCGGCCTGGCGGCGGCCTTTCTCGTGGTCTGGTGGAAGCCTGCGCTGTTGGGAAAAGCGGCAATCCCCGCGCAAAATGCCGCCACCCCGCCGCCCCCCGCTGCGGGACCGCCGACCGTGGTCATGCAAAGTTTTGCCGACTCGGTGGCGCGAGCGGCGCCTGCGGTGGTGAATATTTATACCGCGCGCGTGGTCACGGAGCGCACGCAGAGCCCCTCGCTCAATCAATTGTTCGGCGATTTTTGGCCGAGCTATCGGCAGCGCGTCGAGCGCAGCCTGGGATCCGGCGTCATCGTCGATGCTCTCGGCACCATCGTGACGAATCAGCATGTTATCGCCGGTGCGGATTCCATCCGTGTGCAGCTCGCGGATGGCCGCATCGCCGACGCGGCCATCGTCGGGCAGGATCCCGACACGGATCTCGCGATTCTGCATCTGACGATGGACAAGCTGCCCGTCATGCCGGTGGGGCGCTCGGACACGTTGCGGGTCGGCGATATCGTGCTCGCGATCGGCAATCCCTACGGCCTGAGTCAAACCGTCACCCAGGGCATCGTCAGCGCCACGGGCCGCGGTCAACTGGGTCTCGCGACCTTCGAGAATTTCATCCAGACCGACGCCGCCATCAATCTCGGCAATTCCGGCGGCGCGCTCATCGACGCGCACGGCGACCTGGTGGGCATCAACACCGCCGTGTTGAACCGCGCCTATGGCGGACCCGAAGGAATCGGCTTTGCGATTCCCGTCAATCTCGTGCGCGGCGTCATGGAGCAAATCCTGAAAGGCGGTCACGTGGTGCGCGGCTGGCTGGGCTTCGTACCCCAGGACCTGTCCGATGAACAGGCCGCACAGCTCGGAATCGCCGCCGGCGGCGGCGTCACCGTGGTGAACATTCTGGTGAAGAGCCCGGCGTTCGAGGCGGGCGTGCGGCCCGGCGATCTGATCACGGGCTTGCAGGGCGAACCGGTGCGCAATTCCCAGGACCTCGTCAGCCGCGTCGCCGCGCTGCCGCCGGGCGCGGTGGTGGCGCTCGAAGGTCGGCACGGCCGCGAACCGTACCAGCTCAAACTGAAGGTGCTCGAGCGGCCGACCCGCCAGGTGCAGCCGCAGTGACCTGGTAGCCTGCGACCGGCTTCTAAGCCGGTGTGCGGCGGATTTTCGCCCCCAATTGCTGCAACTTTTCCTCGATCGCCTCATAGCCGCGATCGATGTGATAAATGCGCTCGATCTCGGTGCGGCCGTCCGCCACCAGCGCCGCCAGCACCAGGCTCGCCGAAGCGCGCAGATCGGTCGCCATCACCGGCGCGGCCGTGAGCTTGTCGACCCCCTTGATGATGGCGGTGTTGCCCTCGAGCCGGATCTCCGCGCCCATGCGGCGCATTTCCAGCATGTGCATGAAGCGGTTCTCGAAGATCGTTTCGATGATGGTGCCGACGCCGTTGGCGACGGTATTGAGCGCCGCGAATTGCGCCTGCATGTCCGTCGGAAACGCCGGATACGGCGCCGTGCGGATGTCGATCGACTGCGGCCTCTTGCCGCGCATGTCGACCTCGATCCATGAATCGCCCACATCCACCCTGGCTCCGGCGTCCTGCAGCTTGCCGATGACCGAATCCAGGTGGTCCGGCCGGGTGTTCTTGACCCGAACATGGCCGCCGGTGATGGCGCCGGCCACGAGATAGGTGCCGGTCTCGATGCGATCGGGCAGCACCTCGTAGGCCGTGCCGTTGAGCCGCTGCACCCCCTCGATGACGATCCGGTCGGTTCCCGCGCCCTTGATCTTCGCGCCCATCGCGATCAGAAAATTCGCGAGATCGACGACCTCGGGTTCGCGCGCGGCATTTTCCAGCACCGTCTCGCCGTCCGCCAAAGCGGCCGCCATCATGAGATTTTCCGTCCCGGTGACCGTCACGGTATCGAGGACCAGGCGCGCGCCGCGCAGGCGATCGGCACGCGCCTTGATGTAGCCGTTCTCGATATGAATATCGGCGCCCATGGCCTGCAGGCCGGCCACATGGATGTTGACCGGACGCGCGCCGATTGCGCACCCTCCGGGCAGCGACACGTCGGCGCGGCCGAAGCGCGCCAGCAGCGGCCCCAGCACCAAAATCGACGCGCGCATGGTTTTCACCAGCTGGTACGGCGCGAAGTACTCTTTGATCGTCGAGGCATCGACCTCGATGCGCATCTTTTCGTCGATGGTCACCGACACGCCCATGCGCCCGAGCAGTTCGATCATGGTGGTGACGTCCTGCAGGTGCGGGACGTTCGACACCGTCACCGGACCGTCCGCCAGGAGGCAGCCCGCCAAAATCGGCAAAGTGGCGTTCTTGGCTCCGGAAATGCGGATCTCGCCCTCGAGTGGGATCCCGCCCTGGATCTGTAATTTGTCCACGTCCCTTAACCAGGTCCCTGGCCCGCGAATTCTTCCGGCGTGAACACCTGCAGGGCCAGGGCGTGGATCTCGTTGCCCATCGCCTTCCCCAGGGTGCCGTAGACCAATTGGTGGCGCTGCACCGAGCGCTTTCCGGCAAACGCCGGCGCAATCACCACGGCCTCGAAATGCACATTGTCCTCGCTCTTGACCAGCGCTTTGGCGCCCGCCAAACCGCCCTCGATGATTTGCGCCACCTGTTGTGGATTCATGCTCGGCTCCCGCAAATTACCCAAGCTTACCCTGTATCATTCGCGCATGAATCTCGAGTTCACCGACGAGAGCCTAGTCGATCTCGGCCGCCAGGCGCTCAGCATCGAGATCGACGGTCTACGCGCGCAGCTGCCTCGCTTGGGGTCGGAGTTTGCACGCGCCTGCCGCATTTGTCTCGACTGCCGGGGGCGCATCGTGGTGACCGGGATGGGCAAATCCGGCCATATCGGCGGCAAGATCGCCGCCACGCTCGCCAGCACCGGCACGCCGGCCTTCTTCATGCATCCGGGCGAGGCCAGCCACGGCGATGTGGGCATGATCACCCGCGACGACGCGGTGCTCGCCCTGTCCAATTCCGGCGAAACCGATGAGATCCTGACCATCGTGCCGGCGATTGCGCGCCTGGGGGTGCCGTTGATCGCATTGACGGGCAACGCCAACTCCGCGTTGGCGCGCATCGCCACCGTGCATCTGGATATCGGCGTTCCCGCGGAGGCGTGCCCGCTCAACCTGGCCCCCACCGCCAGCACCACCGCGGCCTTGGCCGTCGGCGACGCCTTGGCGGTGGCGCTGCTCAAGGCTCGCGGCTTCACCGAGGAAGACTTCGCCCGCTCGCATCCCGCCGGCACCCTGGGCCGGCGCCTGTTGCTGCACGTGCAGGATGTGATGCGCACCGGCGCCGACGTTCCCACGGTGCGGGCCGGCACGCTGCTCGCGGAGGGTTTGATGGAAGTGACCCGCAAGGGTCTCGGCATGACCGCCATCGTCGATGAGGACATGCGGGTTCTCGGCGTATTCACCGACGGCGATCTGCGCCGCGCGCTCGACGCGTCCACGGATTTGCGCACCACCCGCATGGACCAGGTCATGAGCCGCCATGCCAAGACCGTGCGGCCGACCACGCTCGCGGCGGAGGCCGTGCATCTCATGGAGACCCATCGCATCACCTCGCTGATCGTCGTGGATGCGGACCACAAGATCGTGGGCGCGCTCAACGTGCACGATCTGCTGCGCGCAGGTGTGGTTTGAAGGCGCGCAAGGCGACGCCGTTGGCGCGGATCGAGTTGCTGATCTTGGACGTCGACGGCGTGCTCACCGACGGGCGCCTGTATTTTTCCGTGCGTGGCGAAGCGCTCAAGGTATTTCATGTGCGCGACGGCCACGGCATCAAGCTCTTGATGGCCGCCGGCGTCGCGGTGGCCGCATTCAGCGGACGGCGCTCGCGCGCGGTCGCCGCCCGGATGAGAGAACTGCGGGTGCCGCACCTGGTGCAAGCCTGCAGCGACAAGGTCGCAGCGCTGCACCGCCTCACGCACCGATTGGACATCGATCCTTTGAACTGTGCCTGCATCGTCGATGACACGCCCGATCTGCCGCTGATGTCGGCGGTGGGCATGGCCGGCGCCGTGGCCGACGCGCACCCGTTGGTGCGCTCCGCCGCGCATTGGATCGCGAAGTCGAAGGGCGGCCACGGGGCGGTGCGCGAACTGTGCGACGCCATGCTGCGCGCCCGCGCCGGCCGACGCTGATGCTGTTCAGGGTGTTCACCATCATCGCGGTCGTGGCTTTGGGCATCAGCACCTGGATATTGACGGGGCCCGCGCGCCACGCGGAGCGGCAGCCCAACGCCAAACCGACGGACCTGCCGGGGTACTATTTGAAGAATGCAGTGCTCACCGACTTTGATATTGCAGGCAACCCCAGTGTCCGCATCGAGGCCGAGCGCATCGATCAAATCGCGCACGGCAACGAGGTGGCCCTGTACAACGTCCGGGTCAACTACCAGGCGCCGAGCGGAGAGAACTGGGTGATGGTGGGCGATGTCGCGCATGTTCAACCCGGCGGCAAGGTGATCGACGTCTCGGGCAATGTACGGTTGCAGGGCGAGGCCGGCGCCGCAGGCCGTGAAACCCCCGCCGTGATGCACACCGACACGCTGCGCTACGACATCCCGGACGGCGTGGCCACCACCAAGGACGACGTCCGTATCGATTTCGCGGACCACACCCTCACGGCGCGCGGTCTGGTCGCAAATTTGAAAGAGCGCACGCTGCGCTTAGAATCGAAGGTCAATGGCCGCTTCCACCCCTAAAATCTTCATGCTGGCCGCGCTCGCACTGCCGGCCTCCGCGGTGGCTGCGGCGCATGTGGAACAACCAACCATCGTGCTGGACGCGGCGTACCTGGAAATGGACCTCAAAAGCAACAATGTGGTTTATCACAAGGTGCGTATTTCTCAAGGCAGCATGTCGGTCGTCGCCGACCAAGGGCAGGGTAACGGATTGGATTTCGACAACAGCCACTGGGTGTTTCGCGGCAACGTGAAGATCAACATGGAGCAAGGCCAGCTCACCTCGGACGAGGCCGACCTTACGTTTGCCAAAAAACTCCTGGCCAAAGCCGTCGTCAACGGCAAGCCGGCCGCATTCGAGCAACGCATTGCCAAGACCGGAAAGCTGGCGCGCGGCCGCGCCGATTCCATCGACTACGATGTCACCAAGGGCGTGGTGCATTTATCCAAGAACGCCTGGTTGAGCGACGGCCAGAACGAGATTCGCGGCGAATCGTTGAAGTACAACGTAACGGCCCAGAATATCGTGGCCGAGAGTTCCGAACAGGGTTCCCAACGCGTGCACATCATCATCACGCCGCCGCCCAAACCCAAACCATGAGCGTATTGCGAGCCCTGAGCCTCGCCAAGAGTTACAAGTCTCGGCAGGTACTGCGGGATTTGTCGCTCGAGGTCGAGAGCGGTGAAGTCGTGGGCCTGCTCGGCCCGAACGGCGCCGGCAAGACCACTGCGTTCTACATGATCGTCGGCCTCATCCGCTGTGAACACGGCGAAATTTTCCTGGACAACCGCGACATCAGCCGCCTGCCCATGCACAGGCGCGCCCAGCTGGGCTTGGGCTATCTGCCGCAGGAACCCTCGGTGTTCCGCCGGCTGTCGGTGGCGGACAACATCATGGCCATTCTCGAAACCCGGCCCGGGCTCGACGACGCCGGGCGCACCGCCCGTCTCAAGGAACTGCTCGGGGAGTTGCATATCGGCCACGTGCAGGGCAGCCTCGGGGTGAGCCTCTCCGGCGGCGAGAGGCGGCGGGTGGAGATCGCCCGCGCCCTGGCGGCGGACCCTCGGTTCATCTTGCTGGACGAACCCTTTGCCGGTGTCGACCCCCTGTCGGTCGCAGATATTCAGAGAATAATCAAACACTTGTCAGACAAGGGCATCGGCGTGCTGATAACCGATCATAATGTCCGCGAGACATTGGGGATCTGCGACCGCGCCTACATCGTCAGCCAGGGGACGGTGCTCGCCTCCGGTTCTGCGGATCACATTCTTGCCAACCCGCAGGTTCGTGAGGTGTACTTGGGTCAGGATTTCAAACTGTAGGCTTGGACCGAAAAGCAATATGTTGAAGCCAAGTCTGCAGCTTCGCATCGGCCAGCAGCTGACGATGACCCCGCAGCTGCAGCAGGCCATCCGGCTATTGCAGCTGCCATCGCTCGACTTGCAGGCGCATGTCCGCGAGACGCTCGAGACCAACGTCATGCTCGAGGCGGAAGAGGAAACCGTGGAGGTGTCGGCCGAGGCCGTGCGGGAGCGCGAGGACCTGCCTGCCGAGGAAAAATACGCGGAGCTCGACGGCAACACCGCCGGCGCCGCGGCCGACCAACGCGAAGAACCCGAAGTGGAAATCGCGGACGAAGCCTGGGGCGAGCAAACCAGCGGACCCTCGGACACACCTTGGTCGGGGGATGACGACCGCAGCAGCGATTTCAGCGACCAGCACGGCCAGACCCTGCAGGAACAGCTCATCGAGCAGCTGGAGCTCGCCAAGCTGTCCGCCATCGACATGGCGATCGCGCGCGTCATCACCGACGCCATCACCGACGATGGTTATTTGAAGGATTCCCTCGAGGACATCCGCTTGAGCCTCCTGCCCGAAATCGAGGCCACCACCGCCGACGTGGAGCGGGTGCTGCACGCGGTGCAGTCGCTGGAACCGGCCGGCGTCGGCGCCCGCAGCCTGGGCGAGTGCATTGCACTGCAACTACGCCAGCTCCATCCCGACACGCCGGCGCGCGACGTCGCCATCCGGGTGGCGCTCGAGCATCTGGACCTGGTCGCCGGCCAGCAATTGGTGCTGCTGCGCCGCCAGTTGCGCTGCAGCGAAAGCGATTTGGAAATGGCGCTGGCGCTGGTGCGTTCCTGTCATCCGCGCCCCGGGGCGGCGGTCAACCCGGCCCAGGCGGAATATGTAATTCCGGATGTTTTCGTGCGCCGCACCGACCACGGCTGGATCGTCGAGATCAATCAGGCCACCGTGCCGCGGGTCCGGGTCAACAGCACCTATGCGAATTTGATCTCCCGCTCCCCGGACCATGCCATGCTGCGTACTCAGCTCCAGGAGGCCCGCTGGTTGATGCGCAGTCTCGAAATTCGCAATGAGACCCTGGTCAAGGTGGCGCGCTGCATCGTGCAGCGGCAGACCAGCTTTTTCGAATTGGGCGAGGAGGCGATGGAGCCGCTCATTCTCAAGGACGTCGCCGAAGCGGTGGAAATGCACGAATCGACCATTTCCCGGGTCACCACCGCCAAGTACATGCACACGCCGCGCGGCGTGTTCGAGTTCCGGTATTTCTTTTCCAGTCACGTCGAAGCCGCGGACGGCACGGAGATGTCCTCCACCGCCATTCGCGCCAAGATCAAGAAACTGATATCACAGGAGAACCAGGAAAACCCGTGGAGCGACAGCAAGCTCGCGGAAATTCTGTCGCAAGAAGGCATACCGGTGGCCAGACGCACCGTTGCCAAATATCGCGAAGGCATGCAGATCGCCCCGTCCAACGAACGGAAGCGAGCCGCGGCCCGCGCGTCGTAAACAGTCGCAGGAGGAAACATGCAGCTCGATCTCAGCGGTCATCATGTGGAAGTTACCGACTCATTACGCGCTTACGTCATCAAGAAATTCGAGCGCATCTCGCGGCACTTCGAACAGCTCATCGATGTGCACTGCGTGCTTACCGTCGAAAAATTCGGCCACAAGGCCGAAGCCACGCTCATGCTGCGCGGAAACAAGATCTATGCCGATGCAACCGAGACCAACATGTACGCTTCCATCGACGCCCTTGCCGACAAGCTGGATCGCTGCGTCAAGAAACACAAGGAAAAGGCCGCCGATCATCACGCGGAGGACGTGATCAAGGCCCGACTGTCCAGCTGAGTTTCCAGGGGAGCCCGCGTGTCGATGCGACTGATCATCGTGAGCGGGCTGTCGGGCTCGGGCAAGAGCGTGGCTTTGCACATGCTCGAGGACATTGATTTCTATTGCGTCGACAATATTCCGGCGGCGCTGCTCAAGTCCTTCATCTCGCACACCGTCCGCGGCATGGGAGACACCTATCCCAGAACCGCGGTCGGTCTGGACGCGCGCAACCGGCCCAATGAAATCGAGACCATTCCGGCGCTGGTCGGCGAGCTGCGGCGCAGCGGCATCGGCTGCGAGGTTATTTATCTGCACGCCTCCGACGAGGTGCTGCTCAAGCGCTATGCCGAGACCCGCCGCAAGCATCCCCTGGTCACCGGCGACATCAGTCTGCGCGACGCGATCGCCACCGAGCGCAGGCTGCTGGAGCCGATTTCCAGCGCGGCGGATCTCGTCATCGACACCTCTCAGATGGGCGTCCACGCGCTGCGCGAACTGATTCGCGAGCGCGTCGACCGGCGGCGCGACGGGCGGCTCTCCCTGATGTTCGAGTCCTTCGGCTACAAGCACGGCATACC
>Ga0070711_100001689_pt1 | contig 12229 bp, 8 predicted proteins | sample LARL53metaG_FD_65452 | JGI IMG/M metagenome (GOLD analysis project Ga0070711, IMG submission 65452) | Corn, switchgrass and miscanthus rhizosphere microbial communities from Kellogg Biological Station, Michigan, USA - LAR L5-3 metaG | ecosystem: Host-associated > Plants > Roots > Rhizosphere ... | reverse complement strand
CTGCTGTCTTGCTCTCCTTGGTGGTGCAACCCGCGTTCCCACAGGCTGAGCCAGATTACGACTTGCGCGATATCACGGTCGGAATGCCCGTCGACGAAATTCCAAACGCAGGCTACGTCAACCTGACTTGCGCTAACGATACAGGTCGCAAGCTCCCGGCGTGGTCTGCATGGCGCGAATGCCCGTCGGATACGGATGCGACGCACGCCATTCGCTTTGATTTTGATCCGAACACGAGTCGCGAGGGTACAAGAGTCGCCGGCCATCCCGTGGTGTTGACAGCGCTGATCGACGACAAGGGTACTGTCTCAGGGCTCAAAATCGATACGGATCCGAAGGCAAGGCTGTACATGAAAAAGAAGGCATTCTTGTTGGGTGTCCAGGTAAAGTCGCGATACGGCGCCGAAGGATGGGCATGCACGCAACGGCCGTCAGAACCCGGCGAACAACCCGTTGGTGGGACTTACGTCAGCGAGAGCTGCAGGAAGGCCGTTCAAGGGCGCATTCTTGTTGTTGAAAGAGATCTATTTCGGCGCTCGGATCAAGATTCCAAGAACTTCGTCGACCAAACGCGTGTGACGATCACGCGTGACGTGAAATAGAAGATCATCTGGGAAGCGATTTGCCGACAGCCTCCGCCAGGCCCCAGCGGTCGCACATCGTTGGGAAGATACACTCGCATGAACCTGCCTCCTGATCGATTGAAGTTCAACGAAAACGCAAGACGCACCCGTCACCGCTCAAAGCTGTCAATCAGGGATGGCTCCGAAGGGCGTTCAATGTCCGTTCAGGTCTAAAGACGACATCCCGGCGCTGGAATCGCATGTCGGCTCAATGCCTGACAGCGGACATTCGGCTCCGCGTGTAGGTCGTAGTACTGCTGCGACCGATCATTTTCTTAACGTTGTGCGTTGGCTCCAAATACCGACCCAGACTGATTATAGAATAACTCTTCTATCATCAGTCATCCTAACGCCCTGACCTGCCGCTGCTTATTTCCAGGGACCGTGCACGTGCTGTCCTGACTGATTACAGTTCGGCTTCTGGACATGGAAACATAACGGGTAAGGATGGGCGGGTTGGGCTAGCATTACACACGCCGAGTGGGAGTTTTACTCGGTAAAAGAACCATCGTTTGCAAATGATCGGCTGCGACCCGTGCTTGGTGATAGGGACGGCGAGAGCACCGCATCGCGCCCCCCATGACGGTCTAAAGCTTTCCCGTCTCTCGCCAGGCTTGATTTAGCGACCGTGCCTACTTGGGTACATGAGCCGCGCCCCCAAGACACCGCCGAGCGTCGACAAGTCACGGTGATGTTCTCAGACTTGGTGGGCTCGACCGCGCTGTCGGCGCGCATGGACCCTGAAGATCTCCGCGAGGTCATTTCGGCCTACCAGAAGTGCGTCGCGGAGACCGTGCAGCGCTTCGGCGGGTTTGTCGCCAAATACATGGGCGACGGCGTCCTCGTATACTTCGGCTATCCTGAGTTCGGCGCCGCGTCGCGCCTTGATCGCGGGCCGCAGTTACAGCCTGCTGGAAGCAAGCCTGTGCTGCCTCAACCGTGTGGCTGCCGCGGCGCCGGCATGCGCTGTCGGCGGCGGATTGAGTGGCGCCAAGACGCGATTGGACCCACAGCCGACGCATCAGGTCAACTTGACCTACATCGCGTAATTCTGGGAGCTCATCGACCAGGGCGCCAGCCGTGAAAATTTCGCCGAAGGTTCGCAGGATCATGCGAGTTCGGTAGTAACCACTCTGCTTTTCTTCGGTGCAGCGGCAATCGCACTGGAGCATTCGCCGAGCTAAGTGAATGGCCGGATGACTTGACCAGCTCACTTCGCGGGAGGGCGGCAGCAGATTTCCTCATAGGTGCGGTCGTGCCAGCGGTACATCGAGTATTTGAATCCCTGGACGTCCCCCTTGCCGTCGAAGGTGATTGGCCCGAGCACGGTCTCGTATGTGCTTTGGTGTAATGCCTTCTCCAGCGCGTCGAGCCCAAACGGGGCAGCCCTCCTGGCAGCCGCGGCAAAGACTTGGATGGCAGCGTATGCATAGAGGGTATAGCCCTCGGGGCTAAAGCCTTCCGCCTCGAACCTCTTCACCACCTCAGCCGCCGACACCAGCTTGCGCGGCTCGGGGCCGAAGGTCATCAACGTGCCCTCGGCGGCAGAGCCAGCGAGGTCCCAATACTCCTGATTAAACGAGCCCGAGGTCACCATCATCGTAGCGGTCAGGCCAGACCCGCGCGCTTGGCGCACAAACAGGCCGCTCTCGGTGAAGTAGCCGCCGAAGTAGATCAGATCGATGCCGACGTCCTTCATCTTCTTGATCAGGTCGCTGAACTCCTTATCACCTTGCGCGATGGCCTCGTACATCGTCTCCCAGACGCCGCGCTCGTTCAGTCTCCTCCTAAACTCGTCGGCAATTCCTTTGCCGTATGCGCTCTGATCATGAACAATAGCGATCCTGTCCGCCAGCTTTTGTTCGACGACGTAGTCAGCGGCAAACGCGCCTTGCACATCGTCGCGACCGCAGACGCGGAAGACGTTCGCGAAGCCCTGGTCGGTGAGTTGCGGATTGGTCGAAGCTGGGCTGATCATCAACACGCCCTTGTCGTGGTAAACCCGCGAAGCCGGTATCGAGGCGCTCGAACAATAGTGTCCATCGACGAAAACGATCTCTTGCCTGGCAAGTTCATTCGCGACCTCTACCGCCATCTTGGGGTCGCAGCCCGCGTCATCGGCGATCACGAGGGTGAGCTTCTGGCCATTGATGCCGCCACTCTCGTTGACATCCCGCACCGCCAGTTCGGCGCCGCGTCGCAGCTCTTCACCGAATGTCGCGTACTGCGCGGTCATTGGCGAGACGCTCAACGGCCCGGCAACGGCGATCCTCATTTCAGCCCCTGCAACACCAATTCCCGACTCGGCCGCGATGGCAAGAAGGGCCACGCGGATGAGAGAGCGCCCGAATAATGCTGAGACACGCATTTTTCCTCCCTGTTCCAGGCCGTATGCTTGTCGCCCACCTCTCATTCGTTGTACCCGGTTTTCCGGAACGATGCTCAAAAACGTACGGCCCGATGATTTCGTTCTGACTCCTGTCCCGATGCTGTCGAACCGATGACTGGCTGTGTCGAGAAGACGCAGTTGCGCCGTTCGACAGTCGGAGTCAAACTTGACTGCGCCATCGCGGCTCCGCTCGACCGCGCCGGGCGGATCGAAGCTCGCGGCATCGGGGCCGGTGCCGGTCCTCCATTCGATCGAATGATGCGCAGCGCTACCTGTACTCGTTTGTTCTCGTAAGCGGGACGGAGGGTGCGGCGCGAAGGACAAGACCGTGCCAGGACCTGTTGGCGTACGCTGGCGGCTGCTGGTTGCTTTTTTCGGCATCAGTGCTTTTGCTGTGCTCGCCGTGGCGGCCTCGATGTGGGCGTTCCTCGAGCTTGGCCGGGTCGTTGAGCGGACCACCGAGGAGCGCGCCCCGGCCGCCCTCGCTTTGTTAGAGCTGTCGCGCCAAGCCGAGCGGATCGCCGCCGCTGCGTCGGCGCTCCTTGCAGCTCCGAACGAAGCCGGCCGCGCAAGGGTTGCCGTCGATATTCGTGCCCAGCTCGCCAGCCTGGAGGCGATCCTCGCCAAACTGCGGGTCACCAGTTCGGCGGCCGCGTTCAGCCCTATCGAGGCCTCGGTGGCTGGGCTCGGCAGCAACCTCGACGCGCTCGACAAGCTCGTCGCCGAGAGGCTCGCGACCGCTCGGGCCAAAGCGAAACTCCTGAGCCGGCTCTCGACCACAGTGGTCAGCACCCACCGGCTGGTAGCGCCGGGCATTCTCGTGCTCGATTCGCAAATCGCGGCATGGCGCCACACGGGGGGTGAGGATTCAGCTGAGAACCTCGCCCGTACGGTTGCGGCTGTCGTTCCCCTACAAAAGGCGCAGCTCGAAATCGCGGCAGCCAACGACAGCCTGCTTAAGGCCGCTGATGCCCCTTCTTTGGCGGACCTGTCGCTGCTCGCCTTGCCGCTCAAACGCTCACTGTCCGCGCTCGGGGCGATTGCGGCCGAATTCGAATCCTCACTTCGGGATCGCTTCCTTGACCGCGTGCACGAACTCGGCGCACTTGCCGACGGGCCGGAGAGCTTGCCGGCAGCCCGCGAGCGCGAACTCCAGGCGCTTGGCCGCGGCGAGCGGATGCTGGCCGAGAACGCCGCTCTTTCGCGTGGTCTAACCGAGGCGGTGGATCGGCTCGTGGCCGGCGCCAAGGCCGACATTGCAGCCGCCGGTACCGAGTCGAGGCGTGTCCGGAAATTCAGCACCGCTGTGCTCGGCGCGATCGTGCTGGCCAGCCTTCTGAGTTCGGCGTTGATCGTCTGGCTCTACGTCGATCGCAACCTAGTGGGCCGGCTCCGGGCGCTGGCTCAAAGCATGCTGGCTATCGCCGGTGGGAATCTCCACACGCGTCTGCCGGCGACCGGCCCCGATGAGCTCGGGCAAATGGCCGAGGCGCTACAGGTGTTCCGCGACACGGCCGTGGAGGTTGAGGAGCAGCGGCTGCGTGAGCGCCAAGTGGTCCTTGATACGATCGATTATGGCGTCGTAATCCTCGACCCCGAGTTACGGGTGAGGATGTACAACCGCGCTTTCCGCGATCTGTGGGAGCTCCCCGATGAGGTCCTCCGGGCACGCCATACCCTGGAAGAGCTGCTGCTGGCCTACGGCGGCCGCGGCCTGTATGACGTGCCCGAGGAGGAGTGGGGTGACTATGTTGCCCGTCGCTTGGCTGAGGTGCGCGCGGCATCAACGCCACCGCAAGAGTGGCATCGCCCCGACGGGCGCGTGCTCCAGTACGAGGTCGTGGCTCTCCCAGATGGCGGGCGGATGCTCACCTACTTCGACTTGACGCGTCTTAAGCGCGCCGAGGAGGCGTTGGTCCATGCTCAGAAGATGGCGGCGCTCGGGCAGCTGACCGCCGGCATTGCGCACGAGATCAAAAACCCCCTCAATTTTGTCAACAACTTCGCCGGCCTCTCGGTCGAACTGTTGGATGAACTCAAAGAATCAGCGGCGCAGACGATCGGGCCGCCGGATTCCACCAAACAGGCGGAGATTGTCGAGACGATCGGAATGCTGACGGGGAATCTAAAGAAGATCGTCGAGCACGGTCGTCGCGCCGACGGCATCGTCGGGAGCATGCTGCAGCATTCACGTGGCAGCAGCGATGACTGGCAAGCGGCTGACCTCAATGCGCTCGTCGAGGAGGCCTTGAACCTTGCCTATCACGGCGCGCGTGCCCAGGACCAGAGCTTCGGCGTCGCATTGGAGCGCGATTTCGACTGCGATCTCACACCGGTCGAGGTAGTACCGCAGGAGCTGACTCGCGTTCTCCTTAATCTAATAACCAACGGCTTCTATGCCGCTAACAAGCGGAGCCGTGAGGGCGGCAGCGCTTACCGCCCGACACTGAAGGTGACGACCCGCCAGTTCAGCGAGACTGTCGAGATCCGGGTGCGCGACAATGGCATCGGTATTCCGCCGGAACACAGGGATAAAGTGTTCCAGCCTTTCTTCACGACCAAGCCAACTGGCGAGGGCACTGGGCTAGGGCTATCAATCAGCTACGAGATCGTAACCCGACAGCACGGCGGCACCATCACGGTCGACAGCGAAGTCGGCGAGTTCACTGAGTTCACGGTGCGGCTACCGCGCCGGCGGAATGTGGTGGCGGGAAAAATGGGATGAGCCCCCCCGAAGCCGCAGCCCGTCCCGACAGCCAACCCCGCCGCGAGGACGGCGTTCCCAGCGCGCCGAAGCGACGTCGTGGTGCCGCTTGGCGTCCGTCGGGCCGTATCAACTGGGGATCGCGTGGATTTTGCGATACGCCGCGACGATGTCGATCTGGTGCGGCCCGAGATTGGCGGCGGCACGAACGCGCCAAGGTGCCGAGCCGGGTTCGCGCCATCGAATACAGGGCAGTTTCGTCAAGGTCATCCTGGACAAGATCGGCGACGACGAATTGATCGCCTATGTCCCGGATCGTGTATTCTATCGTGACCCATTCTCCATCGGAGATGTGGTGATCGCCGGATGGGAAAAAGACAAAACCCGGATGCTCGCTCGAAACTGACTGCCAGTTGAAGATACAACAGGAGAAACGCGAATGAATGTCGAGATGACGGTCAACGGGAAGAAAGTAAAGGCGGATACTCCGCCGTCGCTGCTTCTATCCGATTTCCTCCGCGAGAACCTCAATCTTACCGGAACCCATGTCGGCTGCGACACCTCCCAATGCGGTGCCTGCGTCGTCCATATCGACGGCGTCTCGATGAAGAGCTGCACGCTTCTGGCGGTCGGTGTTGACGGCAAGTCGGTCACGACCATCGAAGGCCTCGCCAAGACGGTCGATGCTGACCTGCACCCGATGCAGCTGGCCTTCCACCACAATCACGGCTTGCAATGCGGCTTCTGCACGCCCGGCATGATCATGAGCGCGGTCGATTTCGCTAAGCAGACGCCGAACCCCACCGAAGACGATGTGCGGCACTGGCTCGAAGGCAATATCTGCCGCTGCACCGGCTATCAGAACATCGTCGCGGCGGTACTTGCCGGCGCCGCCGCCATGCAGACCCAGGCGGGAGGCTGATCATGAATGTTCATACAGGCATTGGCGCATCGATCCTTCGCAAGGAAGATCGCCGGTTCATCACCGGCAAAGGCAACTACGTCGCCGACATCAAGCGCCCGGATATGGCGATGGGCGTATTCCTGCGCTCGCCGCACGCGCACGCGCTGATCGAAAGCATCGACATCAAGGCGGCCGCCGCTCTGCCCGGGGTCGCAGCAATCTACACCGGCGCGGATCTCGCCGCGGACAAGATCGGCGGCCTGCCCTGTGCCTGGGGCGTCAGCAACGCCGATGGCACGCCGATGAAGGAGCCGCCGCGCTCGGCGATGGCGGTCGACAAGGTACGATGCGTCGGCGACGCGGTAGCGTTCGTGATCGCCGACACGGTCGAACAGGCGCGCGAAGCGGCCGAGGCGATCGAGGTCGAATATAAGATTCTGCCGGCCGTAGTCGGCGTGCTTGACGCGATTCGCCCTGGCGCTGCCGCCGTGTTCGACGACATCCCCGGCAACACCTGCTTCGACTGGGAGTGCGGTGACGCCAAAGCGACGGCAGCAGCGTTCAAGAATGCGGCTCATGTCGCCAAGATCAGCCTCGTGAACAATCGCCTGGTCGGAAACCCGATGGAGCCGCGCGCGGCGGTGGCGGAATACGATGCCGGCCGCGACCACTACACGATGTGGACCACCAGTCAGTTTCCGCATGTGGTGAAGGTGCTGATGGGCAACTTCGTGCTGAATATCCCGCAGAACAAATTGCGCATCGTGGCGCCTGACGTCGGCGGCGGCTTTGGCGTGAAGCAGTTCCTGTACGCCGAGGAGATCATCACCACCTGGGCCTCGCGCAAAGTGGGTCGCCCGGTGAAATGGGTCAACGAACGCAGCGAGGGCTTCCTATCCGACGCCCATGGGCGGGATCATGTCAGCGAAGCAGAACTGGCGCTAGACGAAACCGGCAAGTTCCTCGGCCTGAAGGTGCGCACCATCGCTAATATGGGCGGCTACCTCTCGACGTTCGGCCCGAACATCCCGACCAACCTCTACGGCTTGCTGCTGGCCGGCGTCTACACCACGCCCGCGATTCATTGCGAAGTCAAAGGCGTGTTCACCAACACGGTGCCGGTCGACGCCTATCGTGGTGCCGGCCGTCCCGAAGCGACCTTCCTGCTGGAGCGTCTCGTCGATGTCGCGGCCAGCGAGATGAAGATCGACAGGGCTGAAATCCGGCGCAAGAACATGATTGATGCGTCGCAATATCCCTATCAGACGCCGGTGATCGTCAAATACGACAGTGGCGACCCGAAAGCCTGCCTCGAAAAGGCGCTGGAGATCTCCGACTGGGGCGGTTTTGCCAGGCGCAAGGAAGAATCGAAGTCGCGCGGCAAACTCCGGGGCATCGGTCTTTCCACCTACGTGGAGGCATGCGGCCTGGCGCCTTCGCGCATCGTCCAGTCGCTCGGCGCCCGTGCGGGCATCTTCGAAAGCGCCACGGTGCGGGTCCACGTCACCGGCGATGTCACCGTGCTGATCGGGACGCACAACCACGGCCAGGGCCACGAGACGACTTTTGCGCAGATCGTGTCGGAAAAATTGTCCATTCCCACCGACAAGATTGAGATCGTATTCGGCGACACCGACAGGGTGCAGTTCGGATTGGGTACCTATGGCTCGCGATCGCTGGCCGTAGGTGGTACCGCGCTGTCCAAGGCCACCGACAAGATCATCGCGAAGGGAACCAAGATCGCCGCGCATATGCTCGAGGCGGGTGAGAGTGACATCGTATTCGAAAATGGATCGTTCACCGTGCAGGGAACCGACCGGGCGAAATCGTTCGGCGACGTGGTCGGTGCGGCTTATGGCCTGGTGAATTTTCCGATCGACGTGCTTGAGCCGGGCATGGAAGCCCAGGCATTCTACGATCCGGTGAATTTCACCTATCCCGGCGGCGCCCACATTGCCGAGGTCGAGATCGATCCAGATTGCGGCTCGGTCCATCTCGTATCCTATATTGCGGTGGACGACCTCGGCACTGTGATCAATCCCATGATCGTTGCGGGGCAGTTGCACGGCGGCATCGCGCAAGGGATCGGCCAGGCCTTGTTCGAGAACTGCGTCTATGACGAGACATCCGGCCAGATGCTGTCGGCGTCGTTCATGGACTATTGCATGCCGCGCGCCGACAACATGCCGAACATGGAGATCGTCACCCTCTCGACGCCGTGCACGCATACCAGCTTCGGCGTCAAAGGCTGCGGCGAAGTCGGCACCATCGGGTCGCCAGCGACCGTGATAAATGCCGTGGTCGATGCGCTATCGCATCTCGGCGTCAGTCATGTCGACATGCCGGCAACGCCAAACCGTATCTGGCGCATCATTCACAACAGCGCCAATCAGCTGCGCGCAGCCGAATAGGAGCAGGCGATGAAGGACTTTTCATACTACAAGCCATCTACGGTGTCCGAGGCTGTCGCCCTGCTGGCGGGCAACGGCGACAGCCGGCCCCTTTCCGGCGGCATGACACTGCTGCCGACCATGAAAATGCGGCTCGCATCGCCGACCGCCATAGTCGATCTGGCCGCGCTGCCTGGGCTGACCGCGATCACGGTCAGTGGCGGCAACGTGACCATCGGCGCGATGACGACACATGCCGAGGTCGCTGCTTCGGCTGAGATCAAGGCAGCGATCCCCGCTCTCGCCACGCTCGCCGGCTCGATCGGCGATCCTCAGGTCCGGCATCGCGGCACCATCGGCGGCTCGATGGCCAATGCCGACCCTTCGGCCGACTATCCCGCAGCGGCGGTTGGCCTTGGAGCGACGATCGTCACGGATCGTCGCGAGATCGCCGTGGACAGCTTCTTCACGGCGATGTTTCAGACCGCGCTCGAACCCGATGAGATCATCCTGGCCGTCCGCCTTCCTATCCCGGACGCGGCCGGTTATGCCAAGTTCAGAAGCCAGGCATCGCGCTTCGCGCTAGTTGGCGCCTTCGTGGCGCGTTTCGGCGGCACCGTGCGCGTCGCGATTACCGGGGCCGGGCCGGTGGTATTTCGATCCAGGGATATTGAGGATGCGCTGGCGGCCAACTTTTCGCCCGGGGCGCTGGCGCGGATTTCGATTGCGCCTTCAGGATTGAACTCCGACATCCATGCCGACAGCGAGTATCGTGCCCATCTGGTGGTGGTGATGGCTCGCCGGGCCGTCGTACACGCCCTCGGATGCGAGCCATCTTGACGCCGCGGCCGTGTCTACGGCTGGTATCAATCGATCCCGAAGAAGGCGAGGGCGTCACTAAGAATCAACGGCGAGCCCGTAGCCGAGGCTGACTACGGGGCGCTCCACGAAACCACCTCGATATAGGGGGCGGCCAGAATTCGGTGAGATAATGAAGAATGCCCACAATCATTGATCAAAAATGAAGCGGTGGCACCCCGTAGTGCGCCTGCGGGCCGATGCTCGCAGGGCGTCGCTATTCGATCACCTCATCAGCGCGTGCGAGCAGGGCAGCTGGTATCTCAATCCCCATTTCCTTGGCGGTATTGAGGTTGATCACCAGCTCGAATTTCGTTGGTTGCTGTACTGGAAGATCTGACGGGTTCGCACCTCTGAGAATTCGATCTACATAGCCCGCTGTGCGTTGGAAGATGTCCATTTCATCTGGACCGTAGGAGAGTAGTCCACCGTCGGATACGAAATAGCGGAAATAGTAGATTGTCGGCAGACGAAATTTTGCGGTTAGCTCGATGATCCGTTTGCGATGAACCACGTTGTGGCTATCCGGCAAGACAAAGAGGCCGTTATCCGGCTGGCTCGCGACCTTGCGAATGACGTTTTCGATATCCGTTATACTGTGAACTGGGGCTGCAACTGATTGAACCGCCAAGGCAGGTTGAGCCGCACTGATCGATTGCAAATAGAGCCCGTAATAGGGCGCGGTCTCGGGATTAAAAATAGCGGTAACCCGTCGAATAGCCGGCGCGATCTGCTTAAGCGTCTCAAGCCATTTGCTGCCGAGTGAAAACTCGAAAACAGAGAAACCGGTAATGTTTCCCCCGGGATCAGAGAGGCTTGTGACCAAGCCCTGACCCAATGGGTCCGTGACCGTGAGGAAAACGATTGGTATGGCCCCAGTCTGCTTCAACAGCGCCTTGGCGGAAGGAGTAGAGTGTTCGACTAGAACGTCGGGCTGCGGATCCACCAATTCTTTCGCGAGAGTTTGAATTAGCTCTACATCCCCTCCGCCCCAACGAATATCGATCCGGATATTGTGACCGTCGCTCCAGCCCAGCTCTCGGAGCTTTTGTCGAAAAATGGCGATGCCCTTTTGAACATCGGGATCGCTTTCGGCGACCGCCATCAGGACACCCACTCGCCGCACCCGGTCTGGTCGCTGTCCCCGTGCCGCCAACGGCCAACCTGCCGCCGCGCCGCCGATAAGCGTAATGAACTCCCGCCGTCGCATGTGTCCCCCGGGGCAAGGACCACGACTGGTACAATGCCAAAGTCTAGCATTTTGCGTCGGCACCGCGAGCAGAATTTGGGGGGCAATCAACCCGACACATATCCAGAATGCCCACCTCTGAACGTCTGCGATGGGTCTCTCATGAGTGTGGTTGATCTATCGCAACTCCCCCTCGTGGCACGGCGAGTTCCATCACCGTTGAGCCAGCGCGCGCCGACGCAAACAACGAAAGACCCCATGCGCAATGAGCGGACAATCGAGCAAATCATACGCGAACGATGGCGAACGCAATGCACGTCGGCTCCAGCGGTGCGGTGCGCCGACCGAGGGCCGGACACTGTTTGCTGTGCCATGGAGCGGGCGCTGATGCGATAAAAAATTGAAGAGGCTGCCCACCTAGCATCGTGACTGTTAAACGAACCAGCGGGCACGCTCGGCAATCGGAACCTCAAGTATCGCGACGGCGACGAACCGCACGGTGGCGGAGGCGACGACCAGCACGGGATGGTCTTGCCGGCGATGGCGGCCGAACCTCGGCCGCTCGGCGAGACAAGATGACGACCGCATTTTCCGCGCGACGGGGAGGCCGCTGATGGCGCCCATCATGTCCGCTTGCAGACGCATAGCGGACCTAACTCAGACATTCCGCGATTTCCGCTTAGTGCCGATTGTGTTGAAAAAGTCCTTTCCAGCGTTGGGACCGATTTTCTAAGAGCCGCTGATGCGCTTGGCGTTTTGGGGCGTGGGGGGACCGCCTCTCTTGAGCGAATCAATCCAGTGGCCTTCTCAAAAACTCTAAGAGGACATCGCGAGCCGAAGTCGGCCATCAGCTCGCTTTTGCGCGAATTTTGCTGAGGCGGCATTTTCGACTTTTTCAACACAATCTGCCAACAGCGGAAGTGGAGCGGCCTATTCGATCACCTCGTCGGCCAGACTAAGAACTGTCGGCGTAATGGCTAATCCTAAGACCTTGGCGGTTCTCAAATTTAGGATCAATTCAAACTTGGTCGGCAATTCAATGGGCAGCTCTGCGGGTGTCGCACCTTTAAAGATTTTGTCTGCAAATGCAGCACAACGCGAATAGATGTTGGCGTAGTCCGCGTAAATCACCGGCATCCGATATTTTTCGGCCAATTCAATGATGACCTTGC
>Ga0070711_100001686_pt1 | contig 12237 bp, 11 predicted proteins | sample LARL53metaG_FD_65452 | JGI IMG/M metagenome (GOLD analysis project Ga0070711, IMG submission 65452) | Corn, switchgrass and miscanthus rhizosphere microbial communities from Kellogg Biological Station, Michigan, USA - LAR L5-3 metaG | ecosystem: Host-associated > Plants > Roots > Rhizosphere ... | reverse complement strand
ACGGTCGGGAAACGGCGGCGGCACACAAAGCGACATCGCACTCCGGCGGGACGCACGGTCAGAGCACAGCGCCGCACGGCAGAGGCGTGGGCGGCTCTCACCATGCCGTTCACCACCCGTCGGGCGGCGGTAACTCGGCGAGCGGGCGGGAACATCCGACACATCCACCCCACCAGTCGCCTCCGCCCCGGGCAGCACCGCCGGAAGCCCAAGCGCCGGCCACAAGCCCGCAGGGCGGAAAAGGCAAAGGCTCCGAAACTTCGCCCTGACGAAGCCTCGCCTGACCCGTTTCATCGGGGTAAGCGCAAACCACAAAGCCCTCGGTCCGTCCGGGCAGATGTCCAAGGGAGGCACGATGAAGTCGAACCTGAAGCACCTCATCGCGATCGCCGCCGTCGCGCTGATCGTTCCCGCGATGGCGCTCGCCACGCCGTCCAACGAACACGCCAAAGGTCATGGCCACCACGGCGCCACCGGTGCGACCGGAGCCACTGGACCCGAATACACACCGGCGCCGCCCAAAGGGAACGCTTACGGCGTCATCTGCAAAGGCGAGAGCAAAGAACACGTCAAAGGCGAAAAGGGAACCGCCTTCTCACGCTGCGTGACGGCGATGGCCCACGCCGCCCATCACCCCAACCAGGCCCCCGGCCAGGTCTGCAAGGGCAAGAGCAAGAAACACGTGAAAGGCGAGAAGGGCACCGAATTCAGCCGCTGCGTGCACGACGTGGTGAAGCTGCGCCACCAAGAACAGCAGGGGTCCTGACAGGAACGATCGATCCGGACCGCACACAGACCGCGCATCCGACCTTGACCCTCTGGTGTGGTCAAGGTCGGATGCGCGTCTCCCTAGCCGCAGATCGTGCCGTGGCCGACCACGGCAGGACCGGCCAGGAGGACCGCGGTCTGACCGGGTGAGACTCCGGCGAAACTCTCTCCCAGCCGTATGTCGATCCTGGGATGTCGCCCCGTCCCCGTCGCGGAGATCGCGGCGGGGACGGGTAGCGAGCGATAACGCAGGCGGACCGCGTCGACCGTCGCGCCGTCGCGGTGCAGGACCGCGTCGCGGATCCGCACCGAGCCCCGCTCGAGCTCCCCGCGGGTGCCGACGGTGACCGTGTTGGTGCCGGCGTCCTTGGCGAGGACGTAGAGCGGCTCCTCGGCCGAGACCCCGATGCCGCGCCGCTGTCCGACCGTGTAGCGGTGGTGGCCGCGGTGGCGACCGATCTTGCGGCCGCTGCGGTCGACGACGTCGCCCTCGCGCTCGGGCAGGCCGCCGTGCCGGCGCAGGAAGTCGGCCTTGCCCTGGCCGGAAAGGAAACAGAGGTCCTGGCTCTCGGGCTTGCGCGCCACCGCCAGGCCGTGGCGGGCGGCGATCTCGCGGACCTGCGGCTTGCTCAGCTCGGTCAGCGGAAAGCGCAGGCGCTCGAGCAGAGCCGGGGGCAGCGCCGCCAGCATGTAGCTCTGGTCCTTCTTGGCGTCGGCGGCGGCGGACAGCAGCGGTCCCTCACCGTCATCGACGATCCGGGCGTAGTGGCCGGTGACGAGGTGGGTGGCTCCGACCCGCTCGGCGAGGTCGACCATCGCGGCGATCCGCACCTCCCCGTTGCAGGCGATGCACGGGTTGGGGGTGCTGCCCTCGGCGTAGCCGGCGACGAACTCGGCGACGACCCGGCGCCGGAATTCCTCCTCGAGGTCGAGCGTCAGGTGGGGGATGCCGAGCGAGTGGGCGAGGGCGCGCGCGCCTAGCACCGCCTCCGGCGAGCAGCAGGCCTTGGCGCCATCGGTCAGCGGGTCCGCCCAGAGCTTCAGGGTCACCCCGACCACCTCCGCCCCGCGCTCGCGCTCGAGCAGCGCGGCGACCGCGCTGTCGACCCCGCCCGACATCGCCACGAGGACCCGGTCCTTGGAGGCGGGTGCGAGGCGCGCCTGGGAGGCCGCCGCCTGGGCGAGGGCGCGGTGGAGCGCATCGGTGGCGAGCTGGGGCGCGTGTCGCTTGGCCGGCGTCATACCCCCGATCGCAGCATCGACCTCCCCGGTTCCGATCCTGGCCGCCTCGAGCACCGCGGCGCCATCGACCAGCTCGGCGACCGCCGCCGTTGCCGCCCGGGTCGCCCCGCAGCCCTCCGCGTCGAAGGTCACGGCGGCGATCCGTCCCGCCTCGATGCTCAGCGAGAGACGCGAGAGGTCGCCGCAGGCCGCGCCGCCGGCGGCCCCGGTGAAGGCGCCGGCCGGCGCCGGACCGCGCCGACTCTCGTCGCGCAGATACGCCTCGAAATGCTCCTGACTCATGGCCAAAGAGTATGCAGCGTTCCCAGCGCACGACCCCCTTTCCTCTTTGCTGGATTTTTTTCCAGTATTGGAGGTATTCTCGGAGTGAGTGATCAAGGGCTCCCCATCATTCCCAAATCGCCCAAAACAGCCCGCCGCCATCTCCTTGGAGGGTACGAGCAAGCTTGACCGCAACAGCGATGTACCCCTCTATTTTCAACTAGCGGCGGCCCTCAAGGTTGTGTTGGAGGTGGAACCGCTGAGGGCAGGTACCCGTTTTTCCTCCGAACGGGAACTGGAAGAGAAGTTCGAAGTTTCACGGGCTGTGATCAGACCGGCGCTCGACCTCCTGGTCGGCGACGGGGCGATCGTCAAGGCGAAGGGATCGGGTGCCTTCGTCGCACCCCCACGACGAGAGGTCGAGGTCGCGGGCTTGGTCAGGCTCTCGATCGAGCACCGTCGCAACCCGGCGATCACCGTGCTCAGCGCCCGCGAGCGCCAGCCCGACCGCACCGTTGCACACTTCCTCGAGCTCGCGGACGAGGACCTGCGGACGCCGGTCGCGCATGTCGTCGCCGTCGTCGACCTCGCGCACCCCCCCGTCGCCCTCGCTCACCCGACGCTCGATCTCACCCATCCGACGGTCGTCCTCGTCGATTCCTTCTCCCGGGTAGCCGAGGTGCCGTGGCTGCTGCCCGTCGCGCAGGCGCTCAAGGAAGGCGCGAGGCCGCCCGAGCCCAACGAGCTCGAGCTCACTCGCTCCACCGTCGCGATCGAGCACACCTTCTTCGGCGAGTGGGGGTCCTCCCAGGTGGGCGCCACGGCCGGCGACCCGGCGCTGATGGGGCGCTTCGTCCAGTTCGGCCGGGCGAGCGGGTCAGGGCCGGAGCGGCCAATCGAGTTCGCCCGCCTCATCTACCGAGCCGACAGCACACAGCTCGCCTTCGAGCTCAGCTGACGCAGTGGCAGATCTGATCCAGAACCTGATCGACGCTCTCGCCCTCGGCAGCCTCTACGCGCTGATCGCGCTCGGCATCACCCTCGTCTACACGGTGATGGGAATGATGAATTTCGCCCACGGCGAGTTCATCATGCTCGCCGCCTACGCGCTCTACGTCTTCGCCGGATTGCCCTTTGCGGCGGCCGTCCCGGTCGCCCTCCTGACCGGGGTGCTGATCGCCGTTCTGGTCGAGCGCGTCGCCTTCCGTCCCGTGCGCAGCGCCGACCTCTCGGCCCAGCTCGTCACCTCGCTGGCGGTTGCGACGATCCTCCAGAACACGGTCTCGGTGGCCGTCAACGCCCGCGCCCAGTCGGTGCGGACGCCGGCCGCGATCAGCGAATCGACCACGCTCGGCAGCGTCTCGGTGCCCAACCTGGAGTTCGTCACGGTCGGGCTCACCGCCATCGTCCTCGGCGGCCTTGGGTGGCTGCTCTACCGGACGCGGACGGGGCTCGCGATGCGGGCGGCCGCGGAGGACTTCGAGATGGCGCGCCTGCTCGGCGTCCGCGCCGACAGGGTGATCGCGATCGCCTTCGCGATCAGCGGAGCGCTCGCCGCCGCGGTCGGCGTGCTGATCGTGCTGCAGACGGGCCAGGTGTCCCCGACGATGGGCCTCACACCCGTCCTGATCGGGTTCGTCGCCGTGGTGATCGGTGGCTTCGGCCGGATGGTCGGCGCCGTCGCCGGCGGCCTGCTCCTAGGCGCGCTCTCCTCCCTGCTCGGGGTCTACCTCCCCGACGGCCTGGTGCCGTTCCGCGACGCGATCGTCTTCACCTTCCCGGTGCTGATTCTGATCTTCAGACCGCACGGCTTGCTCGGTGGCGAGATCGGACGCGCGCGGGTATGAGCGGCGTGCGATTCCGCTCCCGTGCGTCCCTGGCCGCATCGCTACTCGTGCCGCTGGCCCTGATCGCGATCGTCGTCGGGGTCGGGGCCGGCGGCACGACCTCCTTCCAGGGCACCGTTACCCTGATCCTCTGCAACCTGGTGATCGTCCTCGGCTTGCAGGTCTTCGTCGGCAACAGTGGCGTCTACTCCTTCGGGCAACTCGGCTTCGCGACGGCGGGCGCCTACGTCGCCGCGTTCCTCACCCTGCCGGCCGCCTTCGCGCTGCTGCAGACTCCCGGCCTCCCCCACTTCATCGCCGACGCCGACCTCGGGCCGCTCGTCTCGACGCTGATCGCGGCGGCGGCGTCGGGCCTGCTCGCGCTCGTCGTCGGCCTTCCCCTGATGCGCACCTCCACCCTCGCCATCCCGATCTCTACCTTCGCCTTCCTGCTCGTCGTCTACAACGTCGTCGCCAACTGGGACCGGGTCACCGGAGGCAGCGGCGGCCTGGTCAGCATCCCGGCGACGACCAGCGTCGAGTCGGCCGGCATCTGGGCGGGCGCGGCGGTCCTCCTCGCCCTCGCCTTCAAATGGTCGGCGAGCGGCTATCGCCTGCAGGCGACGCGCGAGGACGAGGTTGCCGCACGCTCACTCGGGATCAACGTGATGCGGGAGCGGCTGATCGCCTTCGCGATCAGCGGAGTGCTCTGCGGCGCCGGTGGAGCTCTCGCGGTCCACCAGTCCAGCGTCCTCAACCCGACGACCTTCTACTTCGCCGCGACCGTGACGACGATGACCATGCTGGTCATCGGCGGCGCCCGCAGCGTCTTCGGGGCGGTGATCGGCGCAATCGCGATCGGGATGGTGAACGAGGTGCTCCGCGGAGTGGAGAACGGCGCCAACCTGCTCGGCGTGATCTCGATCGGCGCGGCCCCCGGCCTGGCGGCGATCGGCCTCGGCCTGATCCTGCTGGCGACGATGGTCGCGATGCCGAGCGGCTTGACCGGTGGCCAGGAGGCGGGTGAGCTTCGCTGGATCTGCCGGCTGAGGCCGGCCAAGCCCACCACATCGCCGAGCACCCGCGGGGTCCTCGCCGATCGCGTGCCGGTCGAGCGGAGCGCGGAGGGTGCGCTGCGCGCCGCCGGGATCTCGCTCGCCTTCTCCGGCCTGCACGTCCTCAGGGGAATCGACCTCGACCTGCATCCCGGCGAGGCGCTCGGCCTCGTCGGCCCCAACGGAGCGGGCAAGACGACCCTGGTCAACGTCCTCAGCGGCTTTCAGCGCCCCGACGCGGGCGCCGTCGTGCTCGACGGTGCCGACGTCACCGGCCGCTCGCCGGCGCGTCTCGCCCGCCACGGCCTGGCTCGCACCTTCCAGGCCGCGCTTCCCTTCCCCCAGCTGAGCTGCTTGGAGAGCGTCGCCGTCGGCGCGATGGCCGTGGGAACCGGCCGGCGGACGGCTGTAGCGGTCGCAACCGACGTGCTCGACCGCCTCAACCTCCTCGGGCAGGCCAGGCGACCGGCCGGCTCGTTGCCACCGGGAAGCCAGCGCCTGCTGGGAGTCGCCCGCGCCCTCGCCACCCGGCCGCGCTACCTGCTCCTCGACGAGCCCGCCGCCGGGCTGAACGAGGTGGAGCGCGAAGAGCTGATCGCGATCCTGCGCAAAGTGCTGCGGGACTTCGGCTGCGGGGTCCTGCTGATCGAGCACGACATGGGCATGGTGATGGAGTTCTGCCCGCGCGTGCAGGTGCTCGACGACGGCATCACGCTGCGGACCGGCACGCCCGAGGAAGTGCAGGCCGATCCCGCGGTGATCGAGGCCTACCTCGGAAGCTCCTACCCAACGGCCGTCAATGCTTGAGCTGCGTCAACTCCGCGTCGGCTACGGCGGCATCGAGGTGGTCCACGGGATCGACCTGCTCATCGGCCGCGGCGAAGCGGTCGGGCTGATCGGGCCGAACGGCGCCGGCAAGACTTCGATCCTGCGCTCGGTCTGCGGCCTGGTGCCGCCGAGCGCCGGCGAGGCAGTGTTCGAGGACCGCATCCTCAACGGGATGGCACCGGAGCAGATCGCTCGCATGGGGCTGGCGCTGGTGCCCGAGGGCAGGCACATCTTCAAGACGCTCACGGTGGCCGAGAACCTGAGGCTCGGCGCGCGGGGCGCCGCGCACGAAGGCCGCATGGAGCAGACGCTCGAGCGCTTCCCGATCCTTCGCGAGCGTTCCCGCCAGCGGGCCGACCGGCTCTCCGGTGGCGAGCAGCAGCAGCTCGCGATCGCTCGCGCCTTGCTGAGCGGGCCCAAGCTGCTGGTTCTCGACGAGCCCTCCCTCGGCCTGGCCCCGAGGATGATCGACGTCATCTACGAGCTGCTGCAAGGCCTGCGCGACGATGGGGTGACGATGCTGCTGGTCGAGCAGAACGCAACGCGAACGATCGACTTCTGCGATCGCTGCGCGGTTCTCAGCACCGGCCGGGTCCGGGCGCAGGGCCTGCGCAGCGAGCTGCAGCGCAACCCCGACCTGCTGCGTGCCTACCTCGGGAGGCAGCCATGAGCGAAGTGGCGGTCCCGACCGGGGAGCAGATCTGCCTTGCCCTGCGTCGCTGCTGGCAACCCGTCGCGAGGCTGCAGGACCTGACCGGTGGCCCTCAGCGATCCGTGCTCCTCGGCGAGGCCCTCGCCGTCTTCCTCACCGATAGCGGGGAGCCCGCCGTGGTTGCCGACCGCTGCGCCCATCGTGGCGCCTCGCTCTCGATGGGCGAGGTCCGCGGCAAATCGCTCCAGTGCCCCTACCACGGCTGGGAGTGGGCCGGCAGCGACGGCGCCTGTACCCGCGTCCCGTCGCTCGCCGACCAGCACCAGATCCCGCCCGGGGCGCGGATCCGCGCCTACCGGGCGCGCGCCCAGTGGGGGCTCGTCTGGACGGTGCTGGAGGAGCCGCTGGGCGGACTGCCCCAGCTGCCCTGGTTCGACGTCACCGAGTGGACGTGGGGCCACGGCACGCCCTTCGAGGTGCCGGTCTCCCTCGGTGTGATGATCGAGAACTTCCGCGATGTCGCCCATTTCGCCTTCGTCCACCGCGACACTTTGGGAGCGCCGCCCGAGGTTGTCGAGCCACTCGACGTGGAGCGCCGGGGGCTCGAGGTGACGCTTCGGCGGGAGATGGAGTTCACCGAGGGCCCGAAGGCCGTTTGGGGCGAGCTGCGGGAGGTGCACTACCACGCGATCGCCCCCAACCTCGCCTCGATCCGGATGCTCACCGACGAGGGGGAGCGCGGCCTCCTGCACGTGGCCCGCGCCATCGGCGCGGCCGAGTCGGCGCACTACTGGATCGAGGGAGGCCTCGAGAACTTCGACGAGGATCGCCTCGCCGGAGCGATCGAGTTCGACACCCGCGTCTATGCCGAGGACGCGCGGATCGTCTCGGCGGTCGAGCCCCGCGAGCTCTCGCTGGACCCGAACGCGGACCTCAACACCCTCGCCGACCGGTTCACGCTCGCATATCGCCGGGCCTTCGCCGAGTTCGTGCGCCGGGCGCTCGCCGATCCGTCCGCTATTCGCCGTACTTCGGCTCGAACTGAGGCTTGACCTCGGTGACGAGGCGCGGCGCGCCGCTCGAGTAGTCGTAGATCGGCCAGGTGCGGTGCGCGAAGTGGTCGTTCCTCGTGTAGCGGTACATGCCGTTGATCGTCCTGTGGGGCTTCGCTTCGAGCACATCGGCCAGCTTGCTTCCGTCGACGCTGCCCGTTTCTTCGATCGCCGCCAGCGCCAGCTGCCCCGCCGCGTACATCGCCAGCAGGTTGCCCGAGACGTCGGTGTCGACGCCGGCGCGTTTGAGGCTCGCGAACAGCTTCGCCGTGGCCGCGTTGGGAGGGTCGTAGGCGGAGCCGTTCGAGGTGGCGTAGATGGCCCCGGTGTTGGGGATGCCCTTGAGCCAGAACGTCCCGTCGAAGGCGCTCGGTCCGAGGATCGGGACGTCGATGCCCGCGGCGCGGATCTGCTTGATCGCGGCGGCGCCGCCGGGCGGGTAGGAGCACATGACGACCGCGTCGGCGTTGGAGCCGCGCAGCTCGCTGATCTGGCTCGCCACCGACTCGTCTTCGTTCTCGAAATCAACGGAGCCGGCGATCGTGCCGCCGAGGTGCTCCCAGGTCTGCTGGAAAGCAGAGCAGTCGACCTTGCCGTAGATCAGCGATGTGTCGCGGAAGAGGAACGGGTGCTCGATGCCCCTGTGATGGAGGAACGAGGCGCCGGCGCTGGCCTCGCCGAGGATGCTCCCCCCGTTGGAGCTGAAGGAGAGGCGGCCGGACGTCGGCGGTCCGTAGCCGGGTTCGTTGGCGATCGAGAGGTTGAGCTTGTCGTTTTCCTCGGCGAGCGGCGAGCCTGCCGCGGCGGTCAGGGCCTCGCCGCTGAAGATCAGGACGTTGGCGCCGTCTTCGATCACCTGCTGAACGGCGACGACCGCCTGCTGGGGGTCCGAGTGGGTGTCGGCCTGGATCACCCGCACCCGGCGGCCATCGATCCCGCCGCGGGCGTTCGTTTCCTTTACCAGCTGTTCGACGGCGGCGATGGTGGCGTCGTAGGGCGCCATGTAGCCGGTCTTGGCGATCGCGGCGCCGATCGTTATTTCCTTCGGCAGGCCGCCGGAGGGAGGCGCGTCTTCGTTCCCGCCGCTACCGCAGCCCGCCAGGAGCGCGAGCGCGGCGAGGAGGACGGCGAGGGCCGACCAGGCAGGGAGACTGCGGGCTGTTCGCTGACGAGGCCCTTCGGGAGTAATTCAGAAAGATTATCTGAGCATTGCGAAGTTGTCGTCGAGCGCGCCGATCGCAGCCAGCTCCTCGCCGGATAGCTCGAAGTCGAAGAGGTCGATGTTTTCCCGGATCCCCTCCGGTGTGGCGGCGCCGGCGACGACGACGTTGCCGAGCTGCAGGTGCCAGCGCAGGATCAGCTGGGTCGGCGTCTTGCCGTATCTCTCCGCCAGCCGGACGATCGCCGGGTCCTCGTCGAGCAGCTCCCCCTGGGCAAGCGGGCTCCAGGCCGCGGTGGCGATCCCGCGCTCGGCCTGCCAGGCCAGTAGGTCGGCCTCCTGGGAATAGGGGTGGAACTCGACCTGATTGACCACCGGCGGGGTCTCGGCCTTCTGCTCCAGCAGTTCGAGGTCCGCGATGCCGAAATTGGCGACGCCGATCGCCCGCGCCGCCCCCTCAGCGTGAATCCGTTCGATAGCCCGCCAGGCCTCGATGAAACGCCCGCCGGTCTCGACGGGCCAGAAGACCAAGCAGAGGTCGACCTGGTCGAGGCCGAGCCGCTCGAGGCTCGCCTCGAAGGTCTCCACCGCCGATCCTCGATCCAGCTGCGAGCACCAAAGCTTGGTAGTGACGAAATAGTCCTGCCGCGAAAGCCCCGAAGCGGCAAGTGCCGCACCGGTCTCCTCCTCGTTGCGATAGGCGGCCGCGGTGTCGAAGTGCCGGTAGCCGGCCTCCAGCGCCAGCTCGACCGCGCGCTGCGTCTCCTCGGGCGGCACCGGGTAGAGGTCGAAACCCAGCTGCGGTATCTCGATGCCACCGACGAGCTCGACGCTGGGGACCATCTGCGCAACGCTCACAGTTGTCATGATAACTCAGGTTGTCATGACTAGTCAAAGAGACTCCAGCCCGCCGATACCGCCTCTGGCTTTGATCCCTTGAAGCAAAGGGTGGGCGCCTCCTCTTGACCCCACGGGGTCTCGAGAGATCAGCTCCCGCGCCGTTTGTGTTGGGTCAAACGGTGAGACGGCTCACGCACGGGCTCGAGCCTCTGGCGCAACGGTAGCACCGCTTGGGCGCCCTGGCGAGGGGGGAAACCCGCGGGGAATTTGAATCAGTCATCCAGATTGGAGAGCAGCATCTCGGCCTCGCTCCAGTCTTCGGGCAGTACGCGCAGGGCGATGTCGCCGCGCCCGTAGCGATCGAGCGGCCAGTCGACGGTGAGCACCGCTTCGAAGCCCGCGTCGGTCAGCGCCTGGTGCCAGGCACGGGCGGTCTTCACGTCGGCGAAGTCGCGCACCACCTCCCAGTCGTCAAAGCGCGGATCGTCGACGTGGACCGGCGTCGCACCGGGGCCAGGCGGGCGAGTGCCGAAAACCGCTTTGATGCGGCCGAACAAACTCATGTTCCTCAGTGTCCCGCAAGATGACCCCGATGTACTCCGATCCCCAGTTCCTTCAACTGGATCTCGTCGACCGGCGCGGGGGCCCCGGTTAGCAGGTCGAAGCCCGACGCGGTCTTTGGGAAGGCGATCACGTCGCGGATCGTCTCGGCGCCGTAGAGGCGCTGGACGATCCGATCGACTCCGTAGGCGATGCCACCGTGGGGCGGCGCGCCGAAGCGCAGCGCCTCGAGCAGGAAGCCGAAGCGGGCCTCGGCCTGCTCGGCGTCGATGCCGAGCGCCGCGAAGACCGCCTCCTGGACGTCGGCGCGGTTGATCCGGATCGAGCCGCCGCCGAGCTCCTGGCCGTTCCAGACGACGTCGTAGGCGAGGGCGCGGGCAGCTCCGGGGTCGTCGGGGTCGAACTCGCCGTCCGGAGCGGTGAACGGATGGTGCAAGGCGTCCCAGCGGCTCTCGGGAGGGTTCCACTCCATCAGCGGCCAGTCGACAACCCAGACCAGGCGGTCCTCACCGGCCGGGATCAGCTCGAAGCGCTCGGCAAGGTCGAGGCGAAGCTGGCCGAGCACCGCGTCGGTGACCGGCCGCTCGTCGGCGACGAGCAACAGCAGGTCGCCCTCCTCGGCGCCGAGGCGTTGGTTGAGCTCGCCCAGCTCAGCCGCTGAGAGGAACTTCACGGTCGGCGAGCGCCAGCCCTCGCTCTCGCGGAAGGCCCAGACGAGGCCCTTGGCGCCGAGCTCCTGGGCGCGCGCGATCAGGCCGTCGAGCTCGGAGCGCGGCAGCTCGCGGCGGCCGGCGTTGAGGCCGCGCACGGCGCCGCCTCCCTCGAGGACCGAGCGGAAGACCTTGAACTCGGTCTCGCGCAGGGCATCGCCGAGGTCGACCAGCTCGAGGCCGAAGCGCAGGTCAGGCCGGTCGGTGCCGAAGCGGTCCATCGCCTCGCCGTAGGGCATCCGCTGCATCGGCAGCTCGACGCTCGGTCCGCCGGCCCGCTCGAAGACGTGGGCGAGCAGCCGCTCGTTTAGGTCGATCACGTCGTCGACCCCGACGAAGGACATCTCGATGTCGAGCTGCGTGAACTCGGCTTGGCGGTCGGCGCGGGTCGCCTCGTCGCGAAAGCAGCGGGCGACCTGGTAGTAACGCTCGAAGCCGGCGACCATCAGCAGCTGCTTGAAGAGCTGCGGCGACTGCGGCAGCGCGTAGAAGGAGCCCTGCTGGAGGCGGCTGGGAACGAGGAAGTCGCGGGCGCCCTCGGGCGTCGAGCGCGTCAGCACTGGGGTCTCGACGTCGAGGAAGCCCTCGCCGTCGAGGAACTCCCGCATCGCGGCGGTGACGCGGTGGCGGAGGACGAGCGCGTCGCGCATCTGCTCGCGGCGCAGGTCGAGGTAGCGATGGCGCAGGCGGGCGTCCTCCCCCACCTCGCCCGCGAAGCCCTCGATCTGGAACGGGGGGGTCTCCGCATCCGCCAGCAGCTCCGCCGCGCTCACCTTGAGCTCGACCTCCCCAGTGGGTAGCTCGGGGTTGACCGTCTCCGGCGAGCGCTGGACGACGGTGCCGGCAACGCTGATTACGTCCTCGGCGCGCAGCCCGTGCCCAAGCTCGAAGGCACCGCCGGCCTCGTCTGGGTGGAAGACGAGCTGGACGATGCCGGTGCGGTCGCGCAGGTCGACGAAGATCAGGCCACCGTGGTCGCGGCGCCGGTGGACCCAGCCGGCGAGGCGCACCTCGGCGCCGACGCGGTCGCCGAGGACCCCGCCGCACCACGAGTTGCGGTAGCCGTTGGGGTGCAGCGACGGAAGCTCGGTCATGCTTGGCCTCCGACGATCTCCTCGATGAGCTTCGACGCCTCGACGGGCCGTTGCTCGCCGCTCGCCATGTCCCGCAGCTGGGCGCCGCCCGAGTCGAGGATCAGGACCCGGCGGGCGCCGATCCGGTCGGCGTGTTTGAGCTGTCCCTTCAGCCCCCGCCCGGCGAGGTCGACCTCGGCCGAAAGGCCG
>Ga0070711_100001685_pt1 | contig 12238 bp, 8 predicted proteins | sample LARL53metaG_FD_65452 | JGI IMG/M metagenome (GOLD analysis project Ga0070711, IMG submission 65452) | Corn, switchgrass and miscanthus rhizosphere microbial communities from Kellogg Biological Station, Michigan, USA - LAR L5-3 metaG | ecosystem: Host-associated > Plants > Roots > Rhizosphere ... | reverse complement strand
GCGCCCTTCAGATCACTGCTGCCGCGCAACTGCTGGCGCACGTCGGGAGTGATTTCGCCAAGGCCGAGGCCCCAGCGCGGCTTGCCGGTTTCGCTGCTCGCCGACTCATCTTCTCCCTTATCGCGCGCTCCCATCTTCTCGAGCGTGACTGGAAGTTCCATGTCCTTGCCATCGCGCACAACGCTCAGCTTGATGGTGGTGCCGGGACGAGTCTGCCCCACTGTTACCTGCAACTGGCTCGCGTCGCTTACTTCTTTACCATCGATCGCGCGGACCATGTCGCCAACTTTCAGCCCAGCTTTCGCGGCCGGCGAATTCGCTTCCACCTGGGTCACGATCGCGCCGAGATTGTCCTTCGAGTCGAAGAACTTCGCGTTCTCGGGCGTAACGTCGGTGATGCCGAGGCCCATGTATCCGTGGCTGACTTTGCCGTCACGAACAATGGCTTCGACAGTCGGGCGAACAATCTGCGTGGGGATCGCGAAACCCATGCCGGAGAACTGGCCGGAGTTCGAGATCAGGAACGTGTTGATGCCGACCACTTCGCCGCGCGCATCCACCAGCGGTCCACCAGAATTACCCGGGTTGATGGCGGCATCGGTCTGGATAAACTGCCCCGGCTTACGAGCGTCGTCGCGGGAGGGGTTCGGCCGGTTCAACGCGCTAACGATTCCGCGGGTCACCGTGAAACGGAGACCGAACGGGTTGCCGAAAGCCAGCACCGTCTGTCCCGGGCGCAGCTTGGTCGCATCACCCCAGGGAACGTTCGGGAAATCCTTGCCTTCGACTTTAATCACGGCCAGATCCGTCAGCGGATCAGTGCCGATCACTTTCGCTGGCAGCACGCGGCGATCGCTCATGGTCACGCGAACGTCGACCGCACCATCTACCACGTGGTTGTTGGTGACGATGTACCCATCGGGCGAAATGATGACGCCGCTGCCGATGCCGTGTTCGATCTGCGGTCCCTGCGGTTGCTGGCGGAAGTTGAATCCGGGACCGAAGAACTGGCGCATGTCGTCGGGAATCTCGGCTTGCGCTTGCTCGTCTACCTTGGTTTTAGAGGTGACGGCGACGTTGACGATGGCGGGCGTAACGCGCGCGGCCAACGTTTCCATGGCCTGGTCAAGCGCAAGCAGCGGGCTCACGCTGTTGTCATCGAGTGGTGTGGCGCTGGGTGCGACCGCAGCCGCCCTCGCTACCACCGGTTTGGCTGTGTGATATGCCGTTAGCGATGCCGCCATGCCTAATGCGAGCACGGGCGCAATCGCCAGCCGGCCAATTTGTTTCCAGTTCATCATTGTTGCTTTTCTCCTTGAATACGCTATCAACTAATTACTTAGTTGTTTAAACAGAACCTGTGCTTCTGTTTGCTCGACTCAATCCTCTTAAATGGATTTGGAAGTAGTTTGAGAAACAACGTGTGGAGTGTGCGGTACAACTGTGACCTGCCACACGCTCACGCGCAAGACGAGGGGAGCGCCGCTGCTATACGGATTGTCTTGAACGACGACGAAAACTGCTTGCTGCATGACGGCTACGCTGCCGAGATAGTCGCTGCTGGTACGCACTAACGGGACCGCAGAAGCGCGCTGGAATGCGGGCTGCGCCGGTCGCTCCCGATACGCAGCGGGAACCGGCTGCGGACTGGTGCGATCGACCGCCTTCGCGCGGTAAATCGTTGCTTCAGACTTGGCCGCGTTGTGCGACGTTCGACGCACACTCATGTTGCCTGTTTCCCGGATCGAGGAATTGCCTCGAACGTCATTTTCTCTGAGGCTTACAGGCACAACCGGCGGAGCATATTCACGGTCCGCCGAAAAATTGCCGGCGATGCTCTTATCAATTCGTGGTGCCGCCGGATCCGCGAAACTAACCAGCCGAGGAGCATGCTCCGCGCCAACCAGGCAAACCACAGAGAAGCCCGCGACTACCCAGGGCGCCGGCTTCCAGATACCCACGGACTTCGATCGCCCTGCGTCGAGGATTTGAAGTACGCGCAATGAAGTCTGACGCATGCGTCCTACCGCCGCCTGGGCTAAAGCAAGGCCGCGCTGCAGGAGATTCTTTTCTGCGAGCGACACCAGGCATTCTGCATAGGCCCGTGGGTTGGAAGTCTGCGACAGCACTAGGTCATCGCATGCCATCTCGCGTTCGAGCGACAGGCGGTTCTCTACAAACCATACCGCGGGATGGAAGAAGAACAGCGCGCGCAGAACTTTCTGCGCGAGATTGGTCCAGTCATCCCAGCGTTGCAGATGCGCGAACTCGTGCAGCAATACTGCGTTCAGTTCAGCAGGTGTGAGTTCGGTGAGCGCCCAGTTGGGTAACACCACCGAAGGTCTAAAAAAACCTACCGCCGTCGGCACGCACAAGTCTTCAGAAGAGCAAAGTTGCACCGACCGTACAGCGCGGAAGTCTGACAAAGTCTGCGCAACCGAGGGATCGAGCGTCGCAAGATCGACTGGCATGCAATTCTTACGAATGGAGCGCAGATGCCAGAGGCCTACTCCAACGCGGACGAGCCCGAACAGGGCGATCATCGCCCAGGCGCCGAATAGATATAAAGACCAGGACCGGGGCATCGTGATGGCCGCACTTACTGAATGTGCAGTGGCCGGACCGCCGGAAGAAAACTCTACAAAGGGAATCGCCGCGATCGCCAGCAACGCGCAAAACCAGACCGCAAACCTCGTGCCCGAATTACGCCTCCCGATCATCCGCAACAGCAGCCACGCGAACACCGCAATCACCGTTCCCTGCGCGAGGCAGTTGGCCAACCTTTCCACGGAGAGTTGCGCGACGAAGTGCATATCGAGGGCGTTCATCGTTCGTTATCGATTCTGATCGAGAATTTGCCGCAGCCGAGTCAGTTCTTCGGCGTCAATACCTTCTTCTTCAAGAATATTCAGCACCAGCAGCTCTCGCGAATTCTGAAAAAAACGGTTCAGCAGATGCCGAATCTCGGTGCGCTTGGCTTCGTCCTGTTCAAGGACAGCGCGATAGACATGTGCGCGGCCGTCTTTCACGTGCCGCACGCATCCTTTCTTTTCCAGGATGCGGATAACGGTCAGCACCGAGTTGTACGCCAGCGGTTTTTCAGTGGGCAGGGCTTCCAGAACCTGCTGGACCGTGGCCGGACCTTTGTCCCAAAGCACCTGCATGATCCGCAGTTCCGCTTCAGTCAAGGTTGCCGATTGCGTACGAGCCAAGCCATCCTCCAGAGCCAGAATTCAAGAGCGTCGAGAGATAAAGATATTGATATTGACGTACGACCAAACGCTACGTCAACTAAACATTTAGTTGCTGATTTGGAACTTCGGGTTGCCTCGATGTAGGTGATTGATAGAGCTGCGGTTAGATGTTGATAATCCTCGAGGCCGGATTGCGAACGAGTAAGAAAAGATGGCCTCTGCCCAGAGGAATTGGCGTGGCGTGCAGCGGATGGCAACTGACTATTTCTGCTTTAAACCGGGCTGAATGTTCGCCAGTCGATGAACCCCGGTCCGTCCTAACGCAAACAAGATGACCCACACGATCGCAACCGTGACGAGCGCAAACGCAAATGTCCACCCGGCAAATCCAGGGAAGGTGTGCCACATCGAGTCGGACGCAGAACCATATTTCGCCTGGACGGCACTCGCCTCCCTCATGGCGACTATCACACCGCCAAAAATTACTGACATCAGCAGGACGGTAGATTTCGGAAAACGAAATTCTGGACGCATGTCACACCTCGTAAATGAATTCATCGGAGAGCGGCCACTGAAGATTCGCAGGTGTTCTTGCAATCCGCCGGTGAGCAAGCCCACAGTCTCACGCGTGCGGAACGAGATGCGCTCCCGAAAGCCACCGCGCCGGACGTCGGCCTGTGCATCCCGAAACACAGCGATCATTTCCTCTGCGTACTCACGCCGATGAGATGGCGGATACAGGTAGAGCAAGAATCTGTAGAGGAGGGTCATTCCAGTCAAGCCTCCTTCCGTGCGATGCGGAGGGCCGCCAGCTTGGTTAAGTGTTTCAAGCGCTGCACCTCAATCTGCAAATTGCGACGCCCGCGTGAAGTAAGCCGGTAAGCACGCCGATCGCGCGGCCTTTCGTCTTCTTCGGCGCGTTCGATCCATGCTTCGTCGAGCAACCGTCGCAAAGCTCCATAAAGCGTGCCCGTACTTAGCCTCACTCGGCCCGCACTCACATGTTCCACATCTTTGAGAATGGAGTAGCCGTGGCGAGGCTGCTCCGCTAGGCTCAGCAGGACAAGCAACACCGGCTCCGTCAAGGGCAGAGGATTCATATGGCGTCGCGCGTCATATCGCGCCACGCCATAATGGTGCTCGTGGAAGGGCGGTTTGTCAAGAGGTGCCCGACTTCGATCACCTCGTAATAGAATGAGGTGGTTGTATAGGCCGTGGGCCCGTAGCTCAGCGGTTAGAGCAGGGGACTCATAATCCCTTGGTCCGGGGTTCGAATCCCTGCGGGCCCACCAAATTTAACGCGTGTTTGCGCGCTTCCATGCGGTTTACCATCAGCCAACAGTATTTCCTGAAATGCCCAGTTTTACCCTCAAAAGGCCCTTCTTTCTTTTCACTTCATTGCCACACTTTTGCACGACCCGGCCTGAATACCTCAATGGATGGACATCACAAGTGTCAGCCCGCGAGCTTGTAGCCAACTCCGGGAACCGTAAGGATAAGCTCCGGCCGTTTAGGATCCTGCTCTAATTTCTGGCGCAAGCTGACTACGTGGACGTCGACTGTGCGCGTCAGCGTAACCGCCCCACGGCCCCACACTTCGCGGAGAATTTCGTTACGAGACCGAGGATCCCCCCGGTGCTCTACAAAGTAGCAGAGGAGTTGAAATTCCTTTGGACCTAGAGGAACTGGAACTCCCTCTCGCGTGACTTCCATGGCGTCCACATCGATACGCACCGAGCCCAACTCGTAAACTTCCTTGCGGGCTCGACAAGGCACTCGTCGAAGAAGGGCTTCGACGCGGGCCATCAGTTCCGTCATGTCGAAAGGTTTCGTCAGGTAGTCGTCCGCACCAAGCTTGAGACCAACAACCTTATCGGCGATTTCACTACGAGCCGTGAGCAAGAGGATGGGGGTATTGAGTCCTGCAACTCGAACGTCCCGACAAAGATCGAGGCCATTGCGACCCGGCAACATGATGTCGAGGATGATCAAGTCGAACGGCAAGGAAGTCGCCTTATCGAAACCTAAGGTTCCATCAGGAGCGGAGTCGACGACGAAGCCTTCTCGGCGAAGGCGGTCGCTCACTACCATCCGCAAGGCTTCTTCGTCTTCCACGATCAGAATGTTCTCGTTCATTATTGTTTCGGGCTGCGTACCTGAGTGAAAACAGGCCGCTAAAGCTGGAGAGCTTGTCTCGAACTCCTTGCCGTCTCCCCATGGCTATGCAATTTTGCAGCTGATCGCATAACGTACCAAGCTGGCTATATCTCGAATGAGAAGCTTGTTCATGATGTTCGTCCGGTGTGATTGGACGGTCTTGTAGCTAATCCCCAACAGTTCCCCAATCTCCTTGGAGTTCTTGCCCTCGGCGATCAGTCGTAGCACTCGGGACTCCTGGATACTGAGGGCCTTTTTCTGCGTGGCCGCGAGATGTCCTGATTCCTCGACCACTCGCGATAATGAGGGGCTAATGTAAGTTTCGCCCTTCACGACGGCCGCAAGGGCAGCTACGAGTTGGTTGCCGGTGTCCCCCTTCAGCACATATCCGTTTACGCCCACATGCATGCATTCCAGAATGTACCGGTTATGCGTGTGCTCCGTTAATATCACCACCTTGGTCTTCGGGCATGTTTTGATGATCTCGCGCGCAGCCTCAACTCCATTCAACAGCGGCATGGATAGGTCGAGAACTGCAATGTCTGGTTGCAAGTTCCCACACTGCTTCACTGCTTGCAGTCCATCGGAGGCCTCTCCCACAACCTCCAGCCCTTCCTGTGCCAACATCGATTTGACGGCTTGGCGAACTATGACGTGATCGTCCGCTAGGAATATTCGCAGGCTCGTCGGAGTGCGGAGACGAATAAGGGCGGGCATGGCTGCGATCATAAACTGCCTTTACCGGACAGCTGAAGTAACCACCAAGTTCGAATGTCTTGCTCCGATGTATGAATGCTAAGTCGCCAAAGTTGCGAGCGCCATCAGGCTCTTTCGCATTTGAGCGGAGAAAAATTCGCAACGAGAGCTTCGCGCTTTCGCATCTTTCAAAACAACTTTAGGGTGGCGTTACGGCTTTTCAGGCGGGATGAGACCTATGCTGATGGCATAACGAACCAGGTTCGCCGTATCGTGCAGCGCAAGCTTGTTCATAATCTTCGTGCGATGCGAGTCTGCGGTGCGGCTGCTAACTCCTAGGATCGCTCCAATCTCTTTCATGCTTTTTCCCTCTGCAATTAGCTGCAACACATGTCGCTCGCGGGGACTCAAGCGCTCGCGAGAATCCTGCTGTTGTGGAGAGAATGCCTGCACAACCGCTCGCGAGACACCGGCCGTGACGTAGATCGCGCCCCCTGCGACCGCTCGGACCGCATGCACCAACTCATCGGCGGCGTTCTCCTTCAGGATGTAGCCGGTGACTCCCTGCCGAAGACCTTGGACGACGTAGTGTTCCTGAGTGTGCGCTGTGAGAAGGATGATCTTGGTTTGAGGGCGCGCTTTTAGAATCTCTCGGGCTGCGTCAATGCCGTTCAATAACGGCATGGAGATATCCAACACGGCTACATCGGGCCGCAGTCGCTGGCACAGTGCAATCGCCTCCACTCCATTCCCGGCCTCGCCCGGAACGTCGAATCCCTCCGCCTCAAGAATTACCTTCAGGCCTTGGCGAATCATCGTATGGTCATCGGCCAGCACGATGCGGATCGGCATGTTGTTCCTTCAGAGGCGGGTCGAAAGTGATTCCGATCCCGGGATTTTCTCACGAAGTTCGGCTGCTTAGGGCCACATTTGGGGCCACGCCGCTGACTCAATTCGAGCTTGTTTTACATGTTCTTAACATACATTTCTTTTACATAAGGCGCTGGTCCACAATGAAGATCAGCGTGCTACCATCTCAGCCGCTCCCCCCTTTTAAGCCGTGATCAGGCTCTCTCGCATCGCATGTACCCTTCGTGCGGCTTTGAGCCCGCGTTAACCGAACACTCGGTCTTTAAGCCACCGCGAAGTGGAACTTGAGAATAGGAAATCTTGTGAACACCAAGCCGGCCGACGTCGGAATGAGCGTCCCCGCACGACATCGAGAGAGAGGAAAGTCATGAAGTGGCGCATCCTTTTTGGATCACGGCTCCTGGTGGTTGCCGTAGCGATTCTGATCATCGCAGCTGTGGGTGTTGCTTTGCGCGATCCTCTCGACTTCGACGACCGACCTCACATAGAGCGAATGCTAAAGCTGGCAGTGGACAGTGTGCAAGCCGACGTCGTGGCAGACATGGAAGCGCGCCTGTTGGCACAGGTCCGACTTGCACAGTTATGGAAGGTAAACGAAATGTCACCGCACGAGTGGGAGACTGCGGCAAAGTTGTTTCTCGCACATCAACCCGGCTATGTAGGGCTTCAGTTGCTCGACAGCACGTTGCAGCGGAAACGAACACCTGTGCTGATAGAAGATGCGAGCGTGGATGGTGATCTCGATATTCCCGCGAATGACCGCCTGCGAGGACTACTGCGGACCGCGACTGCGTCAACAGACAAAGAGGTTATGACCTCCGCGTTTACGTTGCAAAGCGGGAAGATGGGATACCTGATCGTCGTGCCCAGTTTTGCGGAGGAAGAAATCGTAGGGTATCTGTCAGTCGTGTGCGACATCCAGAAGACTCTGAATTCTATCCTGTCCGATCATGTCCGATCCGGATACTCGATCGCCGTTTTGCGCGGTTCCACTCAGCTGTACCAAACGGGTGGGAGCGATTCGGTAAATCGAGTGGGCTGGAACCAGACCGCCAAGGTGCCGCTCACGGCTGTTGACTGGCGTGTTGAAGTCTGGCCGACATCAGAAATGATCTCCGACGCCCGTTCCCAACTTCCGGAATTGGGCGCAATCTTCGCATCTCTCCTTATCTTATTGCTTGTTTCTACCGTCCACTTCGCCCGAAAGTTGCAGCTTAGCGCCGTTCACTTGCAGGCCGCGCATGACGAACTGGAACGGCGTGTTCAGGAGAGAACTTCTGAACTGAGGCACACAAACGACGACCTGCAAGCCGAAATCGCGGAGCGACGTCAGATGGAGGGCGTGCTCAGAAACCTATCCACTGACCTTCTGCGCTCCCAGGATGAGGAAAGGCGCCGGATCGCACGCGAACTTCATGACAGCACTGTTCAAACTCTGAGTGCCCTGAAAATTAAGATCTCGGGCTTGCGAAAGCTGACCGCTCGGGACGGCAGTCGGCCCAATACTTTTCTGCAGCAGATCGCCGAATTGGCCGAGCAGGCGTTGAGTGAGGTTCGATCGTTGTCCTATTTGCTGCATCCGCCAGTTCTGGAAGACTTTGGTCTGGAATCCGCGCTGACATGGTATGCCGCTGGCTTCGGTGAACGATGCGATATCCGCGTGGACGTTGAAATCGATCCCGAACTCGGTCGCTTTTCGCAAGAGCTGGAATTAATTCTGTTCCGCATAGTGCAGGAAGGCTTGGGAAACATCCATCGCCACTCGGGCAGTCCGACCGCGAAAATCGTACTTTCGCGTACCGCCGATGAGGTTCGATTAATGATCAGCGATGAGGGTTGTGGCTTACCCGCGGAGGTCATGTCTCCGCCACCAGGAACGGTGCCGCGCGTGGGCGTGGGTATTGGTGGCATGCGCGAAAGGGCCCGCCAATTTGGTGGTGAATTGCAGATTGCTTCGACGAGCCGTGGCACTGTGGTAACTGTGGTCCTACCAGCGGGCGAATCGAAACGGCTTGCCACCGTCGCATAGTATGGCGTGATGCACGCGAATAGAGACTGTCCCGCCTGCGCTTCTCGGGACAGTTGACTTGTGCGCTAATGCTCTTCCCGGACTGATCGCGCGCGATTTCTTCCGCACTTTCATTGACGGCTGCCAATCTCTCAAGTCTTCCGTGACTCTCAGTCTCGTTGCGCTCCATCAGACCTTCTTGGTTGACGAATCACCCCCTGTGATCAGCGCCGGCGTCAACCGAGATTCGATTTGCGACATTTTGACGGGCCGAATACGAAAGGGTCCGATTGTGGACCGCTCAACACCGGCATAGGCTGCGCAGGTCGAAGTAACTCCCCCCAAGGCCTCCCCCAAGGCCCGTTAGCAAATTGCAGCATTAGGCTCGTGTTCATCCTCAGGGTTGCCGTGCCCTCCCCCCGGGCAACAAGTACTCGGCCAGGTTCGCCTGGTGGCATATCCAGACTTCTGTGAGCAGGAGATATACGACTATGCGCGCTGCACTGTGTCGCGGATTGCTCATGGTTGCCGGCGAGTGCCGATCCACTGGTGCGCAATACGCCGGGAACTGGCATTGAAGTTTTTTACCGTGTCCTCCCCCAAGGGCATTAAGAGTTTCGACATAACACTTTTGATCAATGCCCTCCCCCAAGGGCATTGAGTAATTGGCCAAGTTGGCATGGCCTCCGTCTCTCACGGACCCCTATTTCTGCGTGTAGGAGAATAATGATGAAGCGCTCTGCACTTCGTGAAGCCTGCAAATCAGGGCTGTCGCTTTTCCTGGCCCTCACCCTGGTGATTACGATTACACCGCCACCCGTGATGGCCCAGCAAGGTGGGACAACCAAAAATGGATCGAACTCTGCTCCAGCGGGAATCGTGGTGCCGGGATTCTTGTTCGAGCCTGAGGTTCCGCTTAATTCTTTGAAGACTGTTCCCACATGGAATGAGATGGAGCAGCTTCTGGACAATCCCTATAACGTGTCGCTTTGTTCAGCCCTGCCAGCTTCAATAGACCCTCTGGTTCGTAATACGCCCGGAACCACGCAGATCGCGGGATCACCGCCGCCGCTGGCCTTTCCCGCGTATTGCACCACCAGCGCTGTCGTGCGCCGAGCGGGCTTCGGCGTCACGTTGCCGCCTTTCATGATGCATCCGCTCAACTATAACGCGACCACTGGCGAGGAGATGCGTCTGCTTAATCCCGCCTACCCTGGTGGAAACTGGGTCGTGGCTGGCGAACTGCTGCAATGCGGCAGTGCGGAAGCGAATGCGGACATAAACGTAAGAATGAACTGTCTTCTCAGAGGAAACAACCCGAACATCTGGGTTCAGCAATACAAGAGCGTCGTAGTCACGCCTGGCGCCGGCCGCGTTACCGAGGCTGAAATCGATGACAATGCGCCAATCCGGGCGGATGTCTCGAATATCTTTGCGGCTGCGTACGCCAGCGCTGCGAATGCGGGAACGGCGGGCGGCTTGTTGACCGCAACGCTTCTGCAAGACTTCCCGTTGCTGGGTGGCACTTGCGTCGCCACAACGGAGCTTTTCCCGGCGCCTGAGGGCGCGACAACTTGCGGCGGCGACCCGGGCGAGCCAGGCGGCACAAGTGCGACTGGCGCGCGCATTCTTCCGTCTTTTGGTGTCAGTCGTCCCAATGCATACTCGCGGCCAGCCGTCACACCTAGCCCGACCACAGCCGGGTCGCCCCTTGCGGGTTCTACCACCGGCGGTCCGATCACCGCGCGGCTGTTCGACGCTACGCGTGGGGGCGTCATCCCGCCTCGCACTGGTGCAACCGGCGGTCTAAGGAAGCCGTCGTTGAGAATCGCTCCCTGGAGCTCAGACGGTTCGCCAAATTATCTAACGAATACGGACCCGGACAACACCGTTCCTTCCAACGAGAATGACTTCATTCGCGATCGGAATGTGGCGGCTGCGTTAGGCAAGTCGCTGTTCTGGGATATGCAGGTCGGTAGCGATGCGGTGCAATCGTGTGGTTCCTGCCACGCCCATGCCGGCGCTGATAACCGCGTCAAAAACCAGATCAATCCCAACCACTTGGGTGGAGATGTAGATTTTGAAGTTGAGCCACCCAATGGAACATTGACGGTCAACGATTTTCCGTTCCAGAAGTTGACGAATCCTAACGTCGCGGCTGATCCGAAGTGCACAACACCGCTCGTAGCGCACGTGAATGGTGCCGTTCTGGAGAACACGCCCAATCCAGTGTTGACGGGTGCGAGTGGCACGGCAGCAACTGGCGTGACCATGACGGTGTGCGACAAGAACAACCTGATTGCGAACAAGAACAATCACTCGTTCGGAGACGGCACACTGGCGGCGAACGATGTCGCCTCCTCTATGGGTGTCCATTGGGGCATCTTTAAAGACGTCCAGCTTGGCCTTGCCGGTCACCCTTCCTTAGTTGGTGGAGTGGACTCGATTAAGCCGGATAAGCGCGAAGATGCTAACGATTGCATCGCGGCGGCCGACCCGGCAGCTTGTCTCACTGCCATCAGCGACCCGATTCCCGGCTTCGCGGGTACGGGAGGAACCGGAGATCCTGGAGTAAACAACCAATTCAGGAGAGTTGAGCCCCGTAATACGCCAACCGTCTTCCAGGTTGCCCTGAACTTCGACAACTTCTGGGATGGGCGAGCGAACCACGACTTCAACGGCGGTAGCGTATTCGGCTCGTCCGATCCACAGCCGCACGTGTTCGTGGACAACGCGGGCACCCTAACGCCGACCCGCCAACTCATCCGCTTCGTCAGCATGGCTTCGCTAGCCACGGGCCCGGGCCTCAGCGAATTCGAGATGTCCCTTCTCGGCCGCAACTGGGCTAAGCAGGGCAAGAGGCTGCTGCAGCCCGGTGCTGTACCCCTAGCGAACCAGTTGGTGGACCCGAACGACAGTCTGCTCGGTCCCTATTCCAACCAGCCAGGGGGAACGAAGAGCTCACTCTGCACCGATACGGCCTATGCGGTTGGTAAGCCCGGACTCTGCACCTCGTACAACAATCTGATCGCTGCGGCATATTACCCCCCGCTGCACAGCAACGCCGCTTCTCACCTTGAGGGTTGCTATACCGATGGTCGCACCGAGATCCACCCAAATCAATGCGTCACCGGCAGCGTTCCGGTCCTGACTGGGGCTGGTGCCATCGACAGTGGCAATATCGCTGACCCGTTTGACGGCTATAAGCTTACCCCAGCAGCAGGGCCAGTCGATCCGGCAAACACTAACCAGTTCACGCAAATGGAAGGCAACTTCTCCCTCTTCTGGGGCCTGTCAATCATCACTTGGGCGA
>Ga0070711_100001683_pt1 | contig 12250 bp, 7 predicted proteins | sample LARL53metaG_FD_65452 | JGI IMG/M metagenome (GOLD analysis project Ga0070711, IMG submission 65452) | Corn, switchgrass and miscanthus rhizosphere microbial communities from Kellogg Biological Station, Michigan, USA - LAR L5-3 metaG | ecosystem: Host-associated > Plants > Roots > Rhizosphere ... | reverse complement strand
ACGGCATCGCTGCTGAAGCGCGATTCAGGATAGTGCTGGCGCAGCACTTGTTCGGCGATCCCAAGCACGTCTTCCGGGCGTTCACGCAGCGGCGGGACCTCAAGCTTGAATTGCGCCAGACGGTGGTAGAGATCGCTGCGGAAGCGGCCTTTCTGCACCAGGTCCTGCAGATCATGGTTGGTGGCGGCCACAACGCGCACATCCACGCTGACCTTTTTGCTTCCACCCAGGCGGTAATACGGCACGCCATCGAGCACGCGCAGCAGCTTCACCTGAATCTTCAAGTCGAGATCGCCGATTTCATCCAGGAAAAGCGTGCCTTTGTTGGCCATTTCAAAGAGTCCGGGCTTCTGGGCATCAGCCCCGCTGAAGGCGCCTTTTTCGTATCCAAAAAGCTCGCTCTCCACCAGGTGCTCCGGGATCGCCGCGCAGTTAACGTCAATCAACGGGCCGTTGCAACGCAAGGAATAGTTATGGATGGTATGGGCAATCATCTCTTTGCCCGTCCCGGTTTCACCCACAATCAGCACGGCTGCGGGATGGCGCGCCACCTTCTCGGCAAGTTTCATCACCCGCTGGAGAGATGCGCTGCGGATGACCAGATCGCCTTCGCCCTGTCCGGCAGGGCTCTGGGGCAAAACTTCGTCGTCAGGCGCGTTGGTTGACGGGCCGGTTTTAGGCGGGTAATGCATTTGGGGCTGGGGCTTATAGTGTAGCAACTCGGTCCCGCAAGGCAATAGAGAATTCCCCCGGTAGAATGGCCCTCAAATGCCGCAAACAAGCCTCGGTCGCGGCCCTGTACAGCCGACTCAAATGGGAATACACTTTCCAGTTTTGCGAATTCCATCCACCGAGGGGAACTATGTTTTGGAAACCAGCTTTACTTTGCATCGTCCTGGGAGCGGCAACCGCCATCGCACAAAACGGCGGCGCTCCGGGAAAGAAATCTGCGAAAGAGCCTGCTAACGCGGCCTCTAAAACCGGAACGAGCGCGGCGGCCACGGACGAAAAGACCGCGCCGCGCCCGAAATCTTACGATCTGGCCGCCATGGACAAGAGCGTGGATCCGTGCACAGATTTTTATCAGTACGCTTGTGGCACATGGCGCAAGAACAATCCAATTCCTTCAGACCAGGCGCGCTGGGGACGCTTCAATGAACTTGCCGAGTACAACCGCCAGTTCCTGCATAACATTCTGGAAAAGGCGTCCGCCAACGATCCCAAGCGTACTCCGGTGATGCAGAAAATTGGGGATATGTACCAGTCCTGCATGGACGAGGCTACGGTCAACAAGAAGGGCAGCGCCCCGTTGAAGCCTGAGCTGGATCGAATTGCCGCCATCACCAACAAAGACCAACTGGTGGAGACAATTGCGTATCTGCAATCGCTGGGAGTGCAGGCGGTGTTTGGTTTTGGCGCCGCGCCTGATCTCCACAATGCCAGCATGCAGATTGCCAACATTGCGCAAGGCGGCCTTGGCCTTCCCGATCGTGACTATTACTCCGACACAGACGACAAGTCCAAGGAAACCCGGCAGAAATATCTGGAGCACGTGAGCAAAATGTTTGTCCTGCTTGGCGATGACGAGGCCAAAGCCCAGAAAGAGGCGCAAGCGGTGATGGACATTGAGACCAAGCTGGCCGATGCTGCCTTTAAGCGCGTGATGATGCGCGATCCCAAGAACCGCGACCACAAAATGAAGGTCACGGAGCTGGAAGCGCTTGCACCCAATTTCAAGTTCGACCACTTCTTTACCTCAACCGGCGCGCCGGGCTTCACGGAAGTTAATGTGGTCCCGCCGGATTTCTTCCAGAAAGTCAATGGCGTAGTGGAATCGGCATCGATTGACGACTGGAAGACCTACCTGCGCTGGCATGTAGTAAGGTCGGCAGCGCCGACGTTGTCTGAGGCGTTCGTCCGCGAAAACTTCAGCTTCTATGGCCAGTACCTGAACGGGCAGAAAGAGTTGCAACCCCGCTGGAAGCGCTGCGTGCAGACGACCGATGGCCTGCTGGGCGAAGCCTTGGGCAAGCCGTATGTGGACGCGACTTTTGGCGCCGATGGAAAACAACGCATGCTCAGGATGGTGAACGCTCTGGAAGAGTCGTTGGGGCAGGACATCGAGGGCCTGGATTGGATGACGCCTGACACCAAGAAGCAGGCGCTGGTTAAACTGCACGCGATCACCAATAAGATCGGATACCCGGATACCTGGCGCGATTACAGCTCGGTGAAGATCGTGCGCGGCGATTATGTGGGCAATGCCCAGAGAGCGCGCGCCTTTGAAATCAAACGCAACCTCAACAAGATCGGCAAGCCGCTGGACAAGAAAGAATGGGGCATGACTCCGCCCACGGTGAATGCCTATTACAGCGCCGCCAACAATGACATCAACTTCCCGGCCGGAATTTTGCAGCCGCCGTTCTTCGATAAAGACGCGGACGACGCCGTAAATTTTGGCGGCATCGGCGTGGTCATCGGCCATGAGCTTACGCACGGCTTTGACGACCAGGGCAGCAAATTCGACGCGGAAGGAAACCTCAAAAACTGGTGGACCCAGGCTGACCGCGACGAATTTGAAAAACGCACGAGCTGCATCGCCGATGAGTACAGCTCGTTTGTGGCGGTCGATGACCTCCACCTCAACGGACGGCTGACGCTGGGCGAGAACACGGCCGACAATGGCGGATTGCACATCGCGCTGGCAGCGCTGCACGCCGACATAGCAAAAAATCCACAAGCAGGACAGACCAAGGATGGTTTCACGCCGGAGCAGCGCTTCTTTATCGGCTTTGCCCAGGTATGGTGCCAGAACGCCACGCCTGAAAGCTCACGGCAGCTGGCCAAGACCGATCCACATTCGCCGGGCCAATACCGCACGAATGGCACTCTGCAAAACAGCGCGGACTTTGCCAAGGCGTTCGGCTGCAAGGCCGGCCAGAAAATGGTCAGCGAGAACGCCTGCCACGTGTGGTAGAACGGTTCAACCTACAACTTGCGACTGCCGCATCTTTCGGGGATGCGGCAGTTTTTTTGCGCTCGGGAGTCCCTGCGTCTTCTTGCGACGAAGCACGCGGCGTGGCTACGCCGCAAGGGTTACATCGCGCGTAACGCCGGCGCTACAGGACGCCGCGCCGCACGGACAGCAGGGAAGAAACCACCCACGACCCCCATTACAAGAGCAAAAATAAGTCCCAGGCCCAGCAGGAACGGCGTGATGCGGAAAGCGAATGCCAGGTGTGAGAATGTCTGCCAGTTCATTGCGCCAGTAGTTAGTCCATTCAATGGCAGAACTGCGACGGCTCCCAGCAATCCGCCGACGAGCGAGATCAGCAGCGCTTCAATCATGAAAGAGAAAACTACGCTCCCTGCGCCAAAGCCCAATGCGCGTAGAGTGGCGATTTCACGGGAGCGCTCCGCGACCGCGGAATACATGGTGTTTAAAGCGCCAAATACAGCGCCGATTCCCATTACAAATGCAACAAGGCCACCAAGGACCACGATGAGAGTAGTCAACGTCCGGGATTGCTTGGCGTAATACTCGATTTCCGGGCTCACATCAACCGTGAGGCGAGGATCGGCCGTAACGGCATCTTTGAACTGCTGCAGTGAATTGACGGAATCCAGATGCACCGTCAGCGACTGGTAGATGTTTTCCGGACGATGGTAGATCTGGTTCAGCACGTGCGCATCGCACCATACTTCGGAGTCAAACGCGGAACCGCCTGCGTCAAACACGCCGACTACGCGCCACGTTCCGCCGCCGAATTTTACGGAGTCTCCCATGCTCAGGCCTGCATAAGTTTTGTCCACGTTGCGTCCGACAACCAACTCGGCCAGGCCCGGCTGATAGAAACGCCCTTCGATCATCTTTATTTTTTTGCGCACGTCGAGCGCGCGAGGTGAAACGCCGCGTACCTGCACATTGGCGTCAGTCCCTGTGGAGCGCAACGGGAAGGGAGCAATCACCACCACTTCCGGCGTGACCAGCGGGCCGGTGGTGGAGTGGGCCACTCCGGGAAATTCTTCCATGATCTTTATCTGGTCGAGCGAGATGCTGCTGTCCATTTCCGAGGTTGATCCGGCGCGCCGCACCATTGCGTTGTCGCTGGAGCCTGAAGACACCAGGGTCGCTTTGAACCCGAACGCCAATGACAGCATGGCGATGAAGACTCCGACCGTCCCGGCAATGCCCAGCACGGCGACCACGGCGGAGGTCCAGCGCTCTTTCACGCTGCGCAGGTTGTAAACAACAGGAATCGCCATAATCAAACCCTCCGTAGCGCGTCGACGACGCGCAACCGCATGGCGCCAATGGCCGGAATCAACCCGCTGGCCGCGCCAACGGCCAGCGTAACTCCCAATCCGGCAAGGATCGCTTTGCCGGGCAGAAAGAAGAAGGGCAACAGCCCGCGCGTGGGATCGCCACCCAGAGTAAACAGCTTCGCCAGACCGAGCCCCAACGCGCCGCCGAACACCGCGATCAGCAATGATTCACAAAGCACAAAGAGCAGGACAAACCGGTCAGAATATCCCACAGCCTTCAGCACGGCGAGTTCGCCGGTGCGCTCGCGCACCGCGATAGCCATGGTATTGCCGGTAACCAGCAAAAGGGTGAAGAAGACAACTCCGCCAATCCACATGATGAGGGATTGGATGTTGCCGAACTGCTTTACCCACCCGGCAGCGAATGCCTTCTCTGTATCGGTGTGCGTCTCAAACGGCGAATTGGCAAACTCTCCATCAATAGCTTTCGAAATACGTAATGAGTCGTCCGGGTGTTCCAACTTTACCGTGTACCAGCCCACATGGCCTTTGTATTGGGCTGGGACCTGTTCATCGTACCGTTTCCACTGGAACCAGAACTGGGTCTCATCATCAGCCTGGCGTGTGCCGTGATAGATGCCGTCAAGATTGAATTCCCACACGCCGCCAAGAAATGTTCCCTTGATGGGGATGCGGTCGCCAACCTTCCAGCCAAAACGCTTGGCGGTGGCGGCGCCGGCAATGGCCCCCTGCCGGTCATTCACAAAGTTCTGCCACTGCTCTTCAGGAATGGCGAATTCCGGATAAACCTTGCGCCAGTTATCGACGTCCATGGCGAACTGGGGAAAGAAATTCCGTTCATCCTGATACACTCCGCCAAACCAGTTGGCGTAAGTGATTTCCTTGACGCCGGGAATGCGCTTGATCTTGTTCGCGTACGCGAACGGCAAAGGTTGGATAATCGAAGTGCGGTTGATGACGACCAGACGATCGGCGCCGGCAATGTCAACGCCTCCGCTGAACGCAACACGCACGACCGCCAAAATTCCAAATAGGAACAGCGCAACCGCGAACGATCCAATGGTGAGGATGAAGCGGATCTTTTTACGAAACAAATTTGCGCGAATCAGCCCCAGGAATTTCATCGCGCACCTCCGCTGGAAACTACTTGCAGGCGGTCGGCTTCCACCAGCACGCCTTTTTCCAGGTGCAGTGTAGTGTCCGCCCGCGCGGCCACCACGGGATCATGCGTCACCATCAAGACCGTCTTTTTGTATTCCTTTACCAGGCGCAGGATCAGTTCCATAATCTCGTCGGCGCTTTTGCGGTCAAGATCGCCGGTGGGTTCGTCGCACAGCAGAAAGGTGGGATCGGAAACGATGGCGCGCGCGATGGTCACACGCTGCTCTTGCCCGCCGGAAAGCTGGCGCGGGAAATGGTGCATGCGGTCGCTCAGGCCGACAACTCCCAACGCGGTCTCCACATGCTTGCGCCGCTGTGCCTTGGAGAGATTGGTAAGCAGCAGCGGCAGCTCAACGTTTTGAAAAGCCGTGAGCACCGGGATGAGGTTATACATCTGGAAAACAAATCCCACGTGCCGGGCCCGCCATTGCGTCAAGCGGCTGCGGGACATGTGGGTGATCTCATCGCCGGCCACGGTGATGCTGCCGGCGGAGGGCACGTCCAGGCCGCCGAGCAGGTTCAGCAGCGTGGTTTTGCCGGAACCGCTGGGGCCCATGAATGCAATGAACTCGCCTTCTTCCACGTCAAGGTTCAGCGCCTGCAATACTTGAATCTGCTCGCCGCCACGGGAATAATTCTTGCCCAGGCCGCGCGCCTGTATCAGGCTGTTTGGCCCGCCGCTTCCATCCACACGCACCATCGCAAAATCCCTCCTGCTGCTTGTTCTTACTGCTTTACTTCAACCGGCTGTCCTTCATGCAACTTTTCCGCGCCGCTAACCACCAGCTTGTCACCGGGCGCAAGGCCGGCCAGAATTTCGATATCACTGCCGCGCTCCGCGCCCACGCTCACGGCCCGGCGCTCCAGCTTCTGGTCGCGGACCAGATACACAATCTGCTTTCCGCCGTCGCTGTGTACCGCTGCCTTGGGAATGATCGCGCGGGCCTCACTGCCCTGGCTCTTACCCGGCGGAGGAGTGGCACTCATGAATGCTACCTTCACTCCCATGTCAGGCAGAATCGTGTCGTCAAGCTTGTCAAAGGTGATGCGCACTTTCACGGTGGCTTTCTGCCGATCTGCCGTGGGAATTACCGTCCGCACTTTCGCGGGAAGCTCGCGGTCAGGATACGCATCCAGCGTGGCGCTCACCCGCTGGCCCTGCTGCACCCGCGCGATGTACGATTCATTCACATCGACTTCGATCTCAAGCGAATTCATGTCGACCAGCGTAGCGATTCCGGTCCGCGTAAAGCCGCCGCCAGCCGAGATTGGCGAGACGATCTCACCACGTTGCGCATCTTTTGAAACCACGATTCCATCAAACGGCGCGCGCACAATGCAGTTGTCCGCGTCCTGCTGGGCCACGCCGATGCGCGCATCCGAGGCGCGGACCTGTTCCTTGGTGAGGGCAATCTTGGAATGCAGGCTTTCAGCGGTGGTCTTGGCCGCGTCGAGCGCCTGCGGGCTGATTACCCCTGCCGTGTGCAAGCCTTGTGCGCGGACAGACTCGCGATCGGCATTGGCGGACTGCACCTGGAGATCAGCCAGCGCGGCGGCAGTGGCGTCGCGGTCTGAACGGGCCGAAGTCAGCGCGGCATTCGGTTGCGAACAGTCAAGCGTCGCAAGCACCTGGCCGGACTTCACGCGCAGGCCTTCTTCGGCGTAAATCTGCTCCACGCGTCCAGTAACTTTGGCGGCGACTGTGGCACGTCGGCGGGGCGTGACATACCCACTGGCATTCAGAAGCGCCTCAGCATGGGCCCCACTAGCCGGCCGGGCGGCGGCCACTTCAACCACCGGCTTCTGTGACCGGAACGCCACCAGCGCCAGACTGCCCAGCAGCAACAGAACGCCCAGCGCGGCGGCGAATAGTCCCAGACGGCGGCCTGTCTTCGATGCGCCGCGGGAACGGTCGTCGATGCGCAGTGAACTCAGGTCGTGCCGCGGTGGCATTGAGGTACTCATAGGGGAAGTATGAATCCTTCTTTGATGATGTGGCCGCATGCTGGCGGCGTTTGGGCCCCGGAAGTGGAAAGCTGATTCTCTGCCATTAGCCGGCGTACGCCAGATGCAGAGCGTTTGCCGCTATCGCTATTAAGCGCGGCGGTTCAAGCTGCCACTTTGTCTCTGTTTGTTCAATGATAACTTAATTCATCGCGCGTGGGGCTTATTGGTCCTTGCTTTTATTGTGATCGCGTAGAAGCGCCGCCCGATGTTTGCGTAAATCGCGGCCGCTGCGGTCGGAGGGATACGGCTGGCCGTCTCCTTTAAGCCCATTCCACAGTACCAGGTTGAAGCGATCTGAATCCAGCTTGTCTTCCGCGCTGAAATCAAAGCCCTTGGTCTTCTCTGCCCAGTATGCGGCGTCGTGCGCAGGCTCTGCGCTAACAGCGGCTTTTTCCTGCGACGCCGGGGCCGGCAACGGAAGTTTTGTGGTCCGCAGAATTGAGGGCACGCGAGCTTTGTAGGTCCAGGCGGCTTGTCTGGTGGAAAAGACTTCGGCCATGGGCGGCTGCAACGCGTCATTCAATCCCAGCGGCTTGATTCCCAGGACTTCCTCCATGGTGCGCAGCAGCGTAACGGTATTGAAGCGCCGGGAAATCAGCGCTCTCTGTTTTACGTAAGGCCCCGCGATGAATGCGACGCTGCGGTGGGCATCCACGTGGTCTGGGCCGTTTTGCGCGTCGTCCTCAATGACGAAAATGAGCGTGTCTTTGGCGTATTTGCTGTGGGCCACTTTTTCCACCAGCAGGCCAACCGCGTAATCGTTATCGGCAATTTCGGTTTCTACCGTGTTGACTCCGTCCACGGCTTCGTCAAAAAGGCCCAGGTGATCGTGAGGCAGGCGCACCAGTTCCAGGCCCGGCAGGGCATTGCGGGCAACGTAGCCATCAAACTCGCGTTCCCATTCCTTGAAGCGCCAATAGTCAGGGAAGCGTTGATCGAAGCCGCGAAAGTATGGGTCTGTCACCTGCTGAAGGTTTGCCTTGGTGGCCTCAGCCACGCGCGTGCTGCTGGCCGCAGGATCATGCAATAGCGGAATGGGTGGATCATCTCCTGCGATGTGGTTGTAGTGACTCAGATCGATGAAGAATCCGTAATTGCGGACAGTGAGGCCGGAGCGCAAGGCGGCATCCCAGAGATAACCTGCTCCGCTTTCGTCTTCCGGGCCGTCCGGTGCTGCCACGTCGGCATGCCCGGGCAACTGGTCTTCGGCGTCGTCCAGCTTTTCGGTGTTGCGGTCGTGGGAGGAATCCAGGCCGACGTTGATGTTGCGATTCAGTCCTTCAACGTCATAGGTCATACCGCGAGAGGCATAATTGATCGGTATGGTGCGCTCCACCAGGTCCGTTGTGCGCGCGGCCGTGCTCCAGTTCCAGCCCACGCCGCTGACCTCGCCGCTATCATAAAAATTATCGAGCGTGACAAAGCGCCGGGCCAGATCGTGATGGTTGGGCGTAATGGCTTCAGGGAACAGCGTGAGAGAAGGATCGCCGTTGCCTTTTTCCAGATCGCCCAGCACCTGGTCATACGAGCGGTTCTCTTTCACGATGTAAATCACATGCTTGATGCGCTGATGCAAGAAGCTGAAAAGCTGCCGGCTCTTTGGATCTTCCGCGGACGCGGCAAAGTGATTGTTTCGCGCGACCTGCTGCGTAAGCTCCCGTAGCTCCGCGGCGTCAGGCCGGGGAATCACGGAGAAGCCGCCCTTTTCAAGTTGCAAGATGTATTGTCCAGTGGCAGCACAGGGACGATCGTCGCTCACTGTGGTCATTGTGGCCCGGCAGGCTTTCGGGTTCGGGCCCGGGATGGATTTGCCATTGACTACATAGAGCGTAGCGCCGCTTTTGCTCACGCTGACGGAAGTTGGATACCAGCCGGTGGGAACCAAGCCAATCATGCGGCTGTCGTCAGGATCTTTATCCAGCGCGATTACGGCCACCGAGTTTGTGCCGCCGTTGGTCACGTAGAGCGTCTTCTCATCGGGCGAGAAGGCCAGGCTGTTGGGATTGCTGCCTTTGAAGCCTGCGGGATTCGCGAGTATGCCGGCTGGCGCGGTGGTCTTGATTTCCGCCACGGCGTGGTCCTTTGCGGTATCCACGATTACGACGGAGTCACTGTTATCGGCGGCGGCAAAAAGCAATGTGCCTGCCCGATTGACAATGAGCTTCCCCGGCTGGCCGTGCGTCTTGATCCGGCTGCTGATTGTGAGCGAGGGCTTTACATTGAGCGCGACAATCTCGCGGTCACGCAGACTGGAGACGTAAGCTTTCTGGTTGTCGGCAAAAACTATTCCGTAGGGATATTCGCCACCGGGAACACCTTTTTGCGCGGGAGTGATTTTGCCGGGACGCAGGTCAAGTTCGGCAATGACCCGTCTTTCATTCAGATCGAGGAGTGAGACCGAATCATTCTGATAGTTGGCGGCGAGCAGGAGCTTTCCATCGGGGCTTACGGCCACGCCTGCGACCATGGGATGCAGAGGAGAGATTTTTGTTTCCGTCCGGTCGGCGATTCCCAACCCGTTCTTGTGTCCCAGGGATACGGGTGGTAGGGATTCGGCCCAGCGTCCGCTTTGCTGGGCAAAAATGTGAACGTTGTCATCCTGCCCGCCACTTACGTAGAACTGTTTGCCGTCGGGCGCCCACGCCAGGCCGACATAGGAGTTGGCCACGCGCAGGACTTGTTGCTTGAGCGGCGCAGCGCCACGAAGATCGAAAACAAAAACATATTCGCTGGTCTGGGCGGGAATTGCTTTGGCTTTAGCGTCATTATTGCGGTTGTAACCGCTGGTGAGAATCAGAAGCGTGTTGCCGTCAGGGCTCACGGCTGTGGAGATCGGATGGTCGACGGTGAAGTGCGGAAGGTCCGGCAGATCGGGATTCAACGGCTGAAACGTCGATCCCCGGGCGGCCATGGGAGTGATACTCATGCCAGTGGGCAAGTCCTGGGACTTGGTGGTGTTTTTTTTCTGCTCGCCAAAGGCAGAACCTGAGAGCCCGACGAACGCGACAATGCCAGCCAGGGCGTAAACAAAAAGCCCAGCGATGCGACCGGCGGATGGGGTGAGACGCGGGCAGCGCATTTAGCGTTCCGTGGCCGCTTTGGGTGAGACGCTGCTGCGCTGCGGAGCGGCTTCCTTGCCCAGCGCGCTATTGAGCACGGCAGCCAGCCGCAGTCCCGCCAGCGCGAGCTTTTCATTCACCAGATCTATATTCGCGCGGTAATAGGCTTCGTCGACCGACGCAGACTTCTGGTCAAGAATGCGCCGGGCCTGGAGATGAGATTCATTGGCCCAGTCCACCGCGGTACCTCCGGCCTGCTTTTCCAGGTGCTTCTGCGCGATCAGCTCATTCAGCCGCGCGACATAATCTTCTTCAGACAAGCCGGTGTGTTCGAGCAGCAGAGTGTCCCAGGTCCAGTGCAGGTTGCAGTCGTAGTCGCCGCACTTGGGCGAGCCAAAGACCGGCAACTTGATGTCATTGCCGCCGCGTGCCTCTTCAACCGCGTGCAGGGGCTGGTGCAGGTCTCCGACGAAATGCACGATCCACTTAAGCGCCTCCAGCCGGTCGGCGGTGGAAGCGTTTTCATCGCCCAGGACCTTCTGAAATATTTCGATCCGGTCCACGACGCAGTTGTGATGATCAGTGTCGGCGTTCTTGTGCTTGTCCTGGGGGCGAAAACAGTCGCGCTCTTCAGAAAAACCGGGCGCATCTTTTGGGATGTCGACAAAGTGCCAATCGTAGCTTTCGTCGCGTTGCTTTCTTACGGTGTCCGCCCAGCTCGCGATGGAGGCCAGGCTATCAGCACCGAGCAGAAGCTGGAGGTTCTTGCGGGCTGCGGGCGTGAGCCGCGATGAAGCGATATCGGCCACGATGGCATGGCCTTTGGGCCCCCAGGCAAAAAGCTGGGAGGGAATGAAAGCCGCCAGAAGCAGAAGAGCAATGATTTTCTTCACGAAGCCTCGGACCTCGAAGATGAAGCATTCCGCCCGGGGCAAGCCGGCATACAGCGGAAGAAAAATTTCCCGATGATTGTAGCCACCCGTCAGGCGTGACGCAATCGGCTTAACGGTGAACAAAGGCAATTTCTCCAGAAATTAATGATGTAAGCGAACTTGTGTGCGGGACAAAAAAACGCGGCAGCCGAAGCTGCCGCGCTGGTTAGAACACCGATTTAGAACTTGATCCGAACGCCCAGCTGAAGCTGTCTGGGTGAGTAGGAGAAGTTGCTGTTTGCGCTGTTGGGCACGCCGATCTGCGGCGTAAAGGGAGCGCCAGTGGTCGGAGTTGCACCGCTGGTATTGAAGTTGAGGCAAGGCGCCGCGGTAGAGCAAATCACGTTGCCCCCGGGCGTTGCCACGGTACCGGTGGCCACGCTGTAGCCCAGCGTCGTCACACCGGTCACGTTGGTGTGATTAGCCAGGTTGAAAGCGTCCGCCATCAGCTCCACGCTATAGCGCTCCTGGACCTTGATGGTCTTGGAGAGCCGCAGGTCCTGCACATAGGTGCTGGGGAAGCGGAAGGTGTTGCGCCCAACGGCATCGATACGGAAAGCGCCGCCGGAGCCATTGACGCCGCCGCCACCGGGTACGCCGCCAGGAGCGTTGCCGCTGGTGCCCAGCGAGAAGGGCAGACCAGTCTGGAACTGGAAGATCGGAGCCAGCGTCCAGTCATTGGTGATATAGCCCAGCCAGCCGTCTTTTTTCCAGGGCGAGTTGGCGACCGCATTGACGACGAAGCGATGGCGCACGTCATAAATGGAGTTGCCGTAGTCGGCCTGCAGGTTCACGGGCGAGAAC
>Ga0070711_100001680_pt1 | contig 12258 bp, 6 predicted proteins | sample LARL53metaG_FD_65452 | JGI IMG/M metagenome (GOLD analysis project Ga0070711, IMG submission 65452) | Corn, switchgrass and miscanthus rhizosphere microbial communities from Kellogg Biological Station, Michigan, USA - LAR L5-3 metaG | ecosystem: Host-associated > Plants > Roots > Rhizosphere ... | reverse complement strand
GTCCGACGCGGCGGGCAACACCAACCCGGTCTCGTGTGCGTCGAGCCTGGAGACCGCGACCATCGGTCAGTGGGTGTGCGAGCACCGTGATCCGTACATCCGGAACATGGTGAGCTTCCGGCGCGTCGTGGCCGGTACCGACATCAACCACTGGTGGGACGACGGCGCCAATGCGATAGCGTTCTCCCGGGGAGACCGGGGATTCGTCGCCATCAACCGCGAGGACTCCGCGGTGACCGCGACCATGTCCACCGCCATGGCGTCGGGCACCTATTGCGACCTCCTGACCGGCGGCCTCGTAGCCTCGGCCTGCGCTGGTGCGTCGGTCGTCGTCGACGCCACCGGTTCGGTCCAGGTTCACCTCGATGCAAATTCCGCGATCGCGATCGATGTCGCGACACGCCGGTAGCCGTCAGCCGTGAAGCAGCCTGGTTGCATCACGCTCGGCGCGGCGATCGCGGCACTCGCACTTCCGCTGCGAAACGGGTCCGCCCAGCGCCCGGCGGGCACGAGTATTCCGGCCCGGCGCGTCTCGCATGCAGCCCCAGCGTGGACGCGCGGTGCGGTCTGCTACGAGGTGTTCATCCGCTCGTTCTTCGACAGTGACGGCGACGGCATCGGCGATCTCAAGGGCCTGATCCAGAAGCTTGATTACATCAACGATGGCAACCCGGCCTCGCGGACCGACCTGGGCGCCTCGTGCATCTGGCTGATGCCGGTGACCGCGTCGCCAAGCTACCACGGATACGATGTCACCGACTATTACCGCGTCGAGCCCGCCTACGGAACGAATGACGATTTCAAGCGCCTGGTGGCGGCGGCGCACCGTCGCGGGATCAAGGTTCTCGTGGACATGGTGCTGAATCACACGTCCAGCGCCCATCCGGACTTTGTGGCGGCGCTCCACGACACCACATCACCTTACCGCAGCTGGTATCGTTTTGCGCCGCGGCCGCTCGGCCCCGGACCGTGGGGCCGGCCGGCCTGGCGGCGGTCACCCATTCGCGACGAGTTCTACTACGCGGTATTCTCGCCGGACATGCCGGACCTGGATTACCACACCCTCGCCGTGCGCGAGGAGGCGAAACGGATCGCCTCGTTCTGGCTCCGCGACATGAAGGTGGACGGCTTCCGGCTGGATGCGATTCCGTATCTCGTGGAGGACGGCGAGTGCCTGATGGGCTGCGCCGGCACGCATGCATTCTTGCGGGAATACGCGGCGTTCCTTCGGAGCGTCAACCCGGATGCATACACCGTCGGTGAGGCATGGGGCGGCATCGCCGCCATGCTGCCATACTACCCCGACCAGCTGACTTCACACTTCGCCTTCGAGATTCATGACTCCCTCCTCGCCGCCCTGAGACGGGGAACGGCTGGCGGGATGCTGTCAGGCTACCTGACATTGCAGGACACGCTGCCATCGTACCGGTGGTCGCCGTTTCTCAGCAACCACGACAGCACGCGCACCATGACCGTACTCGGCGGCGACATGTCGCGGGCGAAGCTGGCGGCCACCCTGTTGCTGACGTTGCCGGGATTGCCGTTCGTCTACTACGGCGAGGAAATCGGCATGACCGGCGACAAACCCGATCCGCGGTTGCGGACGCCCATGCAGTGGAGTGCGGCGCCCGGCGCCGGCTTCACGTCGGGCACGCCATGGGAGAGTGTCCAGCCCGATGTGCAGACCACGAACGTCGGGCGCGGGAACGCGGAACCCGGCTCGTTGCTGAACCTCTATCGCCGGCTCATTCACCTTCGCCGGTCCAACGATGCCCTGGCCGACGGACGGCTGATCGCGCTCACGACCGGTAATCCGGCGGTTGCCGGTTACCTGCGCAGCACCGGCGATCACGCCGTTCTCGTGCTCGTGAACCTGGGTGAAACCGCGGTATCCGGCGTTTCGGTCGCGTCGGGGATGCGCGCGCTGCGTGCGGGGACCTACAACGCGCGGACGCTGCTGGGCGGCGCCGACGGTGCCACCCTGCGCGTGGGGAGTGATGGACGAATTCGCGGTTACGCGCCGGTTGCGGGCGACATCGGGCCCCGAGAAAGCCGCGTGCTCGAGCTGATCCGCCGTTAGCCTAGGTCCGCCGGACCATCGTCAATGGCCAGCCGACCGAACCGGGGCACCGCGTTCGAGCAGCACAGCGCCGAATCCCGCCAGGGCAACCGTGTCGCCACGCTGGGCACGATTCGAGAGCCGATCGACCGTGCCCGCCACCCCGGCGCCGCTGACGGTGACGCGAACGGGACGCGGTCGTGCATTGACCAGCACCACGGCGCTGTCGCGGCGATAGGCGATCACGTCACCCGGCGCGCTGGTGTCGAGCGCCCCGAAATCTCCGGATACCAGCGCCGGGTCGGACCGCGTCAGCTGGATGATCCGCCGGTAGAATGCCTCCGCGGCCACGGAAGCTGGCTGATGCCATACGATGGGATCCCGCTCGAAGAGCGGCAGCTTCTGCGGGCTTTCTACCTCCTGTCCATCGTAGATCAACGGGCGTCCGGGGAGCAGCGCCATTGCCACGTAGGCTGCGCGCGCGCCAGCCGAACCGCTGAAACGGATCACCGGCGGATTGTCCCACGCGGTCTCGTCGTGATTGGTCGTGAATCGCAGGCGCATGCCGCCCGCCGGCATCGTCTGCAGGTTCGCCGCTTCCTGGCGGACGAAGTCCGACGCCGATGCGCCGGTCCAGACGGACTTGAGGTGGGCATACGAGTCCCAGGCGTAGCTGAGGTCAAAGCCGAACCGGTGCATCTTGACGTCACCCCACTCGGCCAGCAGCAGGATCCTGCGAGGGACGCTGGAACGCAGTTGCGGGACCGCTTCGCGCCAGAAGTCGTCGGGGACGAAGCCCGCGGCATCGACGCGGAATCCGTCGATCCCGAATTCCACCAGCCAGTAGCGCATCGCGTCGATCATCGCGCGGCGCAGGTCCGGGTTGTGGTAGTCGAGCTGCGCAACATCGGTCCAGTCGGTCAGGTTGCCCTTGTCGTCGCGCGGAACGGTCAACCCGCCGCTTTCGTTGCGGACGTAATAGTCGGGGTGGCTGCGCACCCAGACATTGTCCCACGCGGTATGATTCGGGACCCAGTCGATGATGAGCTTCATGCCGCGGGCGTGCACTGCCCGGACGAGCGACCGAAAATCTGCCGCGGTGCCGAATGCCGGATTGAGGGCGCGATAATCCTGCACCGCGTACGGCGAGCCGAGAGTTCCTTTCCGGTTCGCAACACCGACGGGATAGATTGGCATCAACCAGACGACATTGGCGCCGACCGCCTGGATGCGGCCGAGCCCGCGGCTCACGCCGCGGAAATTGCCGGCGGACGAAAAGTCCCGGACGAATACTTCATAGATTGCGCTCCGGGCGACCCACGATGTATCCGGCGAGCTGCTGCGAACCGGCGCTGGCGCTGGCAGCGGCCTGGCGACGGCAGGGCTCGCCAGCACCAACATGGCGCACGTGGCAACCGCGGTGAGTCGATGCCGCATCGGCGAGACTCCTGCATGATAAGGGAGCCCGGAACACCCGGGCGACGAGAATCTAGCCTTTCCCCCGGTGCGCCGGGAGCATGTACCCGCAGGGGTCGCTGACACGTATCGGGAGGTTCGCATGATCCGTCTTGCTGCGATGCTGATCCTCGGCCTGGCAGCGCTGAAGGATCCGGGTCCTGTGCGCCGGCAGCACCTCTCCATGGATCCGGGCTGGCGCTTCATGCTGGGCGACCCGGCGAACGCCCAGCGGCCGGGATTCGACGACCGCGCCTGGCGCCACGTCGACCTGCCGCACGACTGGAGCATCGAGGGAGTCATGAAATCCGATGCCGCCGGCGGCGGCCAGATGGGCTTCCTTCCCGGGGGCATCGGCTGGTACCGCAAGGAGTTCCGGATGCCGCCCGGGACGCGCGGCCTCGACGCGCAGCTCGAATTCGACGGCGTCTACATGAACAGCGATGTGTGGATCAACGGCGTGCATCTCGGGCGCCGGCCATACGGCTACGTGAGCTTCGCGTACGATATCACCCGGCACCTGGTGCCGGGCGTGAACGTCGTCGCGGTGCGCGTCGACAACTCGCACCAGCCGAATTCGCGCTGGTACTCCGGCAGCGGCATTTACCGCCATGTGTGGCTCACGCTCGCCGACTCACTGCGCGTGGGGCACTGGGGTGTGTACATCACCACGCCGCACGCAGACTCTCTTGCTGCGAACGTGACCGTGCGAACGCGCGTCGAAAGTGACCCGTACGCGCCGCACCCGGTCGTCCTCGATGACGCACACCGAATCGGGAGGCTCCGCTCTGTCGTCCTCGATGAAACCGGCCAGGAGGTGGCGCGAACGGAGATCACCTTTTCCCTGGGCGCCGGCCAGCCATTCGACATCGAGCAGCACCTGCGCGTCGCAACACCGCGTCTCTGGTCAACCAGCACCCCGTATGTCTACTCGCTGCGGACGGAAGTGTTCGATGGTGCCCGCGCGATCGACGTCGTCACCACGCCGTTCGGGATCCGCACCATCGCCTTCGACAAGGACCGCGGCTTCCTCTTGAACGGGCGCCACGTCAAGCTCCTCGGCGTGAACCTGCATCACGACGCCGGCGGCCTTGGCACGGCCGTCCCCGAGCGGGTGTGGCAGAGCCGGCTTGCGTCGCTTCGCGCGATGGGCGTCAACGCCATCCGCACGTCGCACAACCCGCCGGCGCCCGAATTCCTGGATCTCTGCGACCGCATGGGCTTTCTCGTCATGGCTGAAGCGTTCGATGAGTGGACCATGGGCAAGGTACCCGAGGGGTATCACAAGTATTTCGCCGAGTGGTCCGAGCGGGATGTGACTGATTTCGTGCACCGAGACCGCAACCATCCCTCGATCGTGCTTTGGAGTGCCGGCAACGAAATCGGCGAACAGAGCACTCCAGGCGGTGCGCTGGTCCTGAAACGGCTGGTCGACATTTTTCATCGCGAAGACCCGACGCGTCCGGTGACCACCGGCAACGACCAGATTGCGGCCGACGGACATCCAGCCACGCTCGCCTTCCTGGACGCCGAGGACATCGTCGGCTACAACTACGTGGACCGCTGGCACGAGCGCCGCGAGATTTTCGCCGATGCTGACCGCCAGGCGCATCCCGACTGGCGTATGGTCGGGACTGAGAGCGGCTCCATCTTCCAGAGTTTCGATGAGCGTTACTCACTGGGAAGCGACAACCGGGTCGTGCGGCCGAACTACACGACCGGACTGCTCCAGGCCGAACGCCGGTGGAAGTGGATCGCCATGCACGATTACTTCGCGGGCGACTTCATGTGGACCGGCGTGGACTATCTCGGTGAGGCGGTCTGGCCATTCCGCGGTTTCCCATCCGGCGTGCTCGACCTCATTGGCCACCCGAAGGACGCCTACTTCCTCTACCAGAGCCAGTGGACCGACCGACCGGTGCTGCACCTGCTGCCGCACTGGAACTGGCCCGGGCGCAATGGCCAGGTGATCCCCGTCCTAGCCTACACCAACTGCAACAGTGTCGAGCTCTTCCTCAACGGCCGATCACTCGGCGAGAAGCGCCTCGAATTCCCGGCACAGGGCACCTCGGGCGGCTGGAACAGCTACGCCCTCCCGGTTGTCAACGCCACGACCAACGACCTGCACCTGAGCTGGGACGTGCCGTACGAGCCGGGCGTGCTGCGCGCCGTCGGAAAGCGGCGTGACGGCGCCGTGTGCGAGGACGAGGTGCGCACCGCGGGACCGCCGGCGGCCATTCGCCTGCTCGCCGACCGCGACACCATTACTGACGCTCGCGGCGACGTGGCGCAGGTGACATTCGAGGTGGTGGATTCGGCGGGCACCGTCGTTCCGACCGCGGGCAACCTGGTGCACCTCGCCGCGAGCGGTGGCGAAATCATCGCCGTCGACAACGCCGACTTGCTGGACCACGACCCGTATCACGCGACGCAGCGACACGCGTTCAATGGGCGCGGGCTGGCTGTCGTGGCGGTGTCCGGACCTGGAAGCGTGCACGTGACGGCGAGTTCCGATGGATTGCGACCTGCCAGCGTGACCGTGCACGCCGTTCACGGGGCAGCACCGCCAGTCGTGCCGGTGGCGCGATGAGCGGGCTGGCTCGCGCCCTCGGCCGAGTATCCGTGCTGCTGTGGTGCGTTGGCGGTGGCGCCTGCCCGGCGCAGGCGCAGGCCCGGACGGATCCGGCGCCGGCGGTGGCGAACCGCGCCGTCTACCTCGACAGCACCGGCGTGATTCGCTGGCGCGACAATCGCCAGGAAGTCACGTTGTTCGGCGCGAACTATGTCCTGCCGACCGCCTCGGACTATCGCGCGGCGGGGTATCTGCGCGCCGACCGCAAGCGGATGATCGACGACGACATGGCGCAATTCGCCCGGATGGGATGGGACGGGTTGCGGCTGACGTTCTGGGGTGACTGGGAAGCCTCGGACATTGCCGGCAACCTGATCGCCAATGATCATCTCGATCTGCAGGACTACCTCATTGCCCGCGCACGCGAACGCGGCATTTACATGCTCCTGAGTCCCATCCAGCTCTACAGTTCGACCTGGCCCGACGCGCTCCAGGACACTTCCGCACCCGGGTTCGGGCGCCATTTCCCCAAGGACCGGATGGGGACGGATCCGGCGGCGATCGCCGCCCAGGTGAACTACCTGCGCCAGATCCTGAACCACGTCAATCCGTACACGGGTGTGGCGCTCAAGGACGAGCCGGCGATCCTCTTCATCGAGCTCGTCAACGAGCCGGCACACCATCCGGACGACATCAAGGGCTCGATCGATTACATCAACCGGCTTACTGAAGCGGTGCGCAGTACGGGCTGCCAGAAACTCGTCTTCTACAACGTGAGCCAGGATTTCCGGATCGCGACCGCGATTCGGCAGTCCAAGGCGCAGGGCGTCACGTTTGGCTGGTACCCGACCGGCCTGAACTCGGGTCACGAACTCGTGGGCAACTATCTGCGCGGCACCGACAGCTATCCCGACATGCTCCGCCCCTCGCTCGAGCGCCTGCCGCGAATCGTGTACGAGTTCGACAGTCCCGACCTGCGCACGGGCACGATGTATCCCGCGATGGCCCGGACATTTCGCTCGGTCGGCGCGCAGTTCGCCGCGATGTTCGCCTACGACATGCTGGCGACCGCCTCCCGCAACCTGGGCTGGCAGACCCACTACCTCAATCTCGTGTACACGCCGCGCAAGGCCATGAGCGCAATCATCGCCGCCGAGGTCATGCATCGCCTGCCGCGGCTGGAGTCGTACGGCGAGTATCCCGGGAACACGCGATTTGGCGAGTTCCACCTTTCGTACGAGGAAAACCTCGGCGAGCTGGTCGCGCGGGATGCCTTTCTCTACGCCGGATCAACGACGGCGGCGCCGCCGGCGCCGGCGGAGCTGCGACGCATCGCAGGCTATGGTTCCTCCTCCACTGTGACCTATGACGGCGACGGGATCTATTTCCTCGACAAGGTCCGCGCGGGAATCTGGCGCCTCGAGGTGTATCCCGATGCCGAACCGGTCCGCGATCCGTTCGAACCCCCTAATGCGGACAAGATCGTCACTCGCGCGATCAGCCGCGCCTGGCCGATGACGGTCAGATTGCCGGACCTTGGCGCTGACTTCACGATTCAAGCGGTCGCCGCCGGCACCCGGCGCAATGGGCGAGCGGTCGGCGGCCGCTTCACCGTCGAACCGGGTGTGTTCGTGCTTGCGGCGGCCGGCCCGATAAACCCTGCCACCCTGCCGGCGCATATGGGCCACCTGGGATTCGCGGAGTACCACGCTCCACCTCCCGATTCACTCCCGGTTTCGGTGCAACCGCTTGCCGCAGCCACTTACCCCGCCGGGCGCGATGCCGAACTGCGCGCACGCGTCGTCTCCGGGACGCCGCCCGACTCGGTCGTCCTCTTCGTCCGGTCGCCCACTCGGGGAGGGTATCGGGCCGCGGCGATGCATCCGGTGCGCGGCTACGAGTTTGCGGCCACCATTCCCGCATCGGCGCTGCCGGAGGGACCACACGAGTTTGTGATCACCGTGTTCGAGGGACGGTCGGCCACAACATTCCCCAGCCGGTTGCATCTGCGGCCCACCGATTGGGGATACTACGGCACCGCGGCGTGGCCGCTCGCGGTGACGAGTCCGCGGACTCCGCTGCAGCTTTTCAGGGCCGGGACCGATGCCGCGCGGCTGGTCTTTACGCGCATCGGCGACGCCGGCCGAACCGGGCTCTTTCGGGTGCCCTTCTCTGCCGTCACCGGTAACCCTGTCCTCCACTTCGAGCTTCCCGTCGATTCGCGCGGTTGGAGTCCTGACGACTACACGGCGTCGCTGGTGATCAAGGATCGCATTGACGCGCGACACGAAACGCTCGCCAACGCCGACGCGGTCCACATTCGGCTACGCGGACTCGGATCGGCGCAGACAGTGCACCTGACGCTGATGGAGGACGATGGCACCAGCTGGAGCGCCGCCGTCACGGCGGACAGCACCTGGACCGAACAATCGGTGCCGCTCGATTCATTCGTGAAACGCCGCGGCGTGCTGCTGCCCGAGGGCTTTCCGGGCGAATGGAATTACTGGGTGGGTCCCGCTGCAGGAAGGACCGCAACCACGGACCACCTGAGACTCGCGCACACGGAGCGGCTCCAGCTCTCGCTCCGGCGCGCGGATCGCGGCACGGGAACAGCGGAGCGGCCCGGCGTGGAAGTCGAGTGGGTCACCCTGGGGTTCGGTCGCCCGCCACGCTGACTACGGGCGCAGGGTGGCGCGGCTGCCGATCAGGTTGGTCGCGATCTCGAAATCGACGATGTGCCCGGGGCGGATCACCAGCGGCTCGGAGCGAACCAGCTGTCCGAAGCCGCTGGGTTGTGCCCGGAACTCGACGGAGCCGTTGCCAACCAGGGATTGCGGGAGCACAAAATCCCGCTCCAGGCCAGCAGCGACCAGCCCCAGCCGCTGGGTGATCCCGACGCCAGCCGCGACGATCTCCATGCCTTCATTGTAGTGATTGACGACATGCACGCGGACCGGCCGGTCGGTGGGTTGCGGTGCGCCGGACTGGGCCGCCTCGCGAGCATGATGACCACAGGCTGAGCTTGCGACCAGCAGTCCGGCGATCAGAACGCGCGACATTCGGAACATCTTCCGCCCCCTGGTGCGACGCTCGCCCCGGCACGCTGCCCGGGGCGCACTCGGTATCTCTCCCCAATGATGCAGGTTAACTGCTGGTCGCGCCAGATACCGCGGTCATCGCATGCGCGCGCGCGCAGTCTCCCTCTCGACGGGCGCTGGCCGAAGCGCTGCTGGCGCCGTACTTTTTCGCCATGCCCCACATGGCGCAGCGTGTCGAGGTCCTTCGTCACCCGCATGGATGAACTGAAAGCGCTGCGCGCTCTGGCGCGCGCACTGGGCGTCCACACCAGGTACACCGATGGTCTTGGGCGGCGCGTCACCGTTGCACCTGAAACGCTCCTGCGGGTCTGCTCTGCGACGGGTGCGCAGGTCGACGGACCCGCGGATGCTGCCGGCGCGCTACGGGCGCATCGCGCCGCGCGGAGTGCGCGGCTGGTACCTCCGGTGGTCGTTGCCTGGGATGGAGTGCCGCCAGACCTCGCCATTGGCGCTACTGGCTCGGTGGATGCGGAGTTGCGCCACGAAGATGGCGCTCGAGTTCCGCTCGAGCAGATCGGCGCTTCGTTCCGGGCGACGCGCCCACTTGCTCTCGGCTACCATCGCTTCACCGTCGAAGCTGCCGGGCGACGCGATTCGTGCACGATCATCGCGGCCCCCGCAGCATCATGGCATCGACCGTCAGCCGATCGGAGCTGGGGGCTTGCCGCGCAACTCGCCGCCCTCCGCTCGGCTCGCAGCCGGTCGTTCGGAGACCTGCGCGATCTGCGGACGTTCTGTGGCTGGGTCAGCGAGCGAGGCGGCGACGTGGTGTCGCTGCTTCCGCTCCTTCCTACGTTCAACTCCGAGCCGGCAGAGCCGAGCCCGTATTCGCCGGTCAGCCGGCTCTTCTGGTCCGAACTGATGCTCGACCTCGGGGAGGCGCATCGCCCGGCGCCCGCCACCGCCCGGCTGGACGTGGCCCGGGCCGATGCGGAAGTCCGCGCCGCACTGGCGGGACACGCCGTGCCCGCACTCTCGATCGCTGAAGACGAATTGGTGCGCTACGCGCGTTTCCGTGGCGCACAGTCGCGCCTCGGAAGAAACTGGCGCGACTGGCCGGCCGGCGCGAGCGCGGGCGCGCTGGAGCCGCAGCAGGTGGATCCTGAAGTCGAGCGATTCCACCTGGTCGCCCAGACATTGCTCCGCGGTCAGCTCGAAGATCTCAGGGCCCACCTCGATCAGGACAGGTTTCGCCTGGGCCTCGATCTGGCAGTCGGCAGCCATCCGGACGGTTACGACGTCTGGTCCCGCCAAGCACTCTTTGCCGAACGGATGTCGGTCGGCGCACCGCCGGATGCGGGGTTCCCAAGCGGACAGGATTGGGGGTTCGCGCCGGTCCTTCCCGAGGCATCCCGGTGCGAGGGACATCGCTATCTCGGAGCATGCATCGCGCACCAGGCGAGGCTCGCCGGGCTGCTTCGCGTGGACCACATCATGGCGTGGACGCGACTCTACTGGATTCCCCACGGATCCGGATTGCATGAAGGCACCTACGTGTCGTATCCCGCGGAAGAACTCTTTGCGGTGCTCACGCTGGAATCGCATCGCAACCGGTGCGAAGTGGTCGGCGAAAACCTGGGCACCGTCCCGCCAGAAATCGACGCGGCACTCCCACGCCATCGCATCTGGGGGATGTACCTGGCTCAATTTCAGGCGTCGAAGCGGGGCGATCTTGCTCCGCCGACCGCACGCGACGTGGCGCTGGTCGGTACGCACGACACGCCGACATTCGCCGGATGGCTCGCCGGTGACGACATCGCCGAGCGGGTACAGTACGGCTTGCTGGCCGCGGCATCGGTCCCGGGCGTGCGGGATGAACGGTCCAGGGCCGCGAGACGACTCGCTCGCCGACTGAAGTGCAGGGTGGATGACCCGCGCACGTTGTTCGGCCGGCTGCTCGAGTGGCTGGGCCGATCGGAGAGTCCGGTGGTGATTACGTGGCTCGAGGATCTCTGGCTCGAGCGCCGCGCGGTGAACCTGCCCGGGACCTCATCGGCGGAGCGGCCGAACTGGCAACGCCCGATGCGCCCGCTGCTTGACGAGATCATGACGGACCCGTGGATCGACGCCTGCCTGAGCGGCCTGAAGGCGGCGCGCACGTCGGAAGTGCTGGCCGGCACGACTCCCCGAACCTGAGACTCACGACCCATGGAAACCAACGCCTCCGGATCGCCCGCGCTGCGCGACATGGCCCAGAGTCCGTTGCCGGCGGCCACCGCGGTTCTCCGGCCCAAACCGAGGCTGACGTTCTGGGAAATCTGGAACATGAGTTTCGGATTCCTCGGAATCCAGATCGGGTTTGCGCTCCAGAACGCGAACGTCAGCCGGATCTTCGAGACGCTCGGCGCGAAGGTCGACAACATCCCGGTTCTCTGGATCGCGGCCCCGGTGACAGGGCTCATCGTCCAGCCCGTCGTCGGCTATTTCAGCGACCGCACCTGGAATCGCCTCGGACGGCGGCGTCCATACTTCTTCGGCGGGGCAGTCCTCGCGTCGCTCGCGCTCCTCGCGATGCCCAACTCACCGGCACTGTGGATCGCAGCCGGGATCCTCTGGATCATGGATGCATCGATCAACATATCGATGGAACCGTTCCGCGCCTTTGTCGGCGACAACCTCACGTCGGAACAGCGCACCACCGGGTTCGCGATGCAGAGCTTCCTCATCGGCACGGGTGCCGTCTTTGCGTCGATCCTTCCCTGGCTGCTGACGACGGTGTTTGGCGTCGCCAACTCTGCGCCCGCCCACGTCATCCCGGCGTCAGTGCGCCTGTCCTTCTACATCGGGGCGGCGGTCTTTTTCGCGGCGGTACTGTGGACGGTCGTTCGCTCCCGGGAATACTCACCGGAGGAGATGGCATCGTTCACGGAAAACCAGGCGCGGGAGGAGGTCGCCAGGGAACAACGCAGCACAACCGAATTTGCTGCGAATGGCGGCCGCCAGGTTCGGATCGGCGGCATCCTGCTCGCCGCCGGTGTGGCGGTCGGCGCCTGGCTGGCGAGCCAGGCCATTTACCAGGTGATGATTCTCGCCGCCGTGGCATCAGTCGTCGGACTTCTGCTGATCGCCAGCGG
>Ga0070711_100001676_pt1 | contig 12277 bp, 13 predicted proteins | sample LARL53metaG_FD_65452 | JGI IMG/M metagenome (GOLD analysis project Ga0070711, IMG submission 65452) | Corn, switchgrass and miscanthus rhizosphere microbial communities from Kellogg Biological Station, Michigan, USA - LAR L5-3 metaG | ecosystem: Host-associated > Plants > Roots > Rhizosphere ... | reverse complement strand
CGCCCGGCGACATCGCTGCCCTCGACGCGGCGCTCGCGCCCGGCGACGTCGGCGCCGTCTTCCTCGAGCCGATCCTCGGTGAGGGCGGCGTTGTCCCGTTGACGCCGGACTACCTGCGAGCTGTGCGCGTGCGCTGCGACGCAGGTGGCGCACTCTTCGCGGCGGACGAAGTGCAAACCGGATCTGGCAGAACGGGTCGCTGGCTCGCGCTCGAAACCGCAGGTGTCCGGCCCGACGTGGTCACGCTCGCCAAGGCGCTCGGCGGTGGTCTGCCGATCGGCGCCGTCGTCGCTCGCGCGGAGCTCGCCTTCGGTCCCGGCGAACATGGCTCGACGTTCGGCGGCGGCCCGGTCCCGTGCGCCGCCGCGCTCGCGGTGCTCGACACCATCGAGGCCGACGACCTGCTCGCGAACGTCGCCGCGATGGGTGCGTTGCTTCGCGAGGAGGTCGTGCGGCTGGCACCCGACGGTGCGCTGGGGGACGTCCGCGGCGACGGTCTGTTGTGCGGGTTCCGGCTGCCCGGTGCGAGGGCCGCCGCGGTCGTCCAGGCGTTGCTCGCGCGCGGGGTGCTCGCCTCGACCGCCGGCCCCGACGTGGTGCGCTGCACGCCGCCATTCACGATCGGCCCCGACGAGATCGACGAGGGCGCGAAGGCGCTCGCCGCCGCGCTCGAGGACGTCGCATGAGCACCACCACGGGCACCCGCGCTCGGCGGCGCCAGGCGATCGTCGAGCTCGTCTCCGGCGAACGGCTGGGCTCGCAGGAAGAGATCCGGTCCCGGCTCGCGCAGCTCGGACATCAGGCGACGCAGTCCACGATCAGCCGCGACCTCGAGGAGCTCGGGCTCGCGCGCGTGCACGACGCCGAGGGCGTGCGGTACGTCATGCCCGAGGCGGGCGGCACACCGTCATCGACACGCCTGCGAAGGCTCCTCGCGGAGTTCGCGGTCGCGTTCGTGCGAACCGACGTTGGTTTGATCGTGCGGACGCCGCCGGGTGCGGCCAACGTCTTGGCCGAGGGGATCGACCGCTCCGGGCTTCCGGAGGTCGCCGGCACGATCGCCGGCGACAACACGATCTTGATCGTCGGGCGCGAGGGCATCGGCGCCACGGCGATCGACACCACCCTGACCGACATCATGGAGGCGAACGATGGTTGACAAAGCGGTCCTCGCGTACAGCGGGGGACTGGACACGTCCGTGACGATCCGCTGGCTCGTGGACCGAGGGTTCGAGGTGCATGCGGTGGCGGTCGACGTCGGTCAGCACGAAGACTTCGCGCAGATCGTCGAGCGTGGCCAGCGAGCCGGCGCGGCGAGCGTGCGGGTCGCCGACGCCGTCGACCGGTTCGCCACCGAGTACCTGGCGCCCGCGATCCGCGCGAACGGGATGTACGAGGGCAAGTACCCGATGGTGTCCGGGCTGGCTCGACCCTGCATCGCAGAGGAAGTGATCGCGGTGGCTCGCGAGGTCGGGGCATCGACCGTGGCCCACGGCTGCACCGGCAAGGGGAACGATCAGGTGCGCTTCGAGGTCTCGTTCGCGGTGCTCGCGCCCGACCTGGACGTCGTCGCGCCGATCCGTGACGACACGATCCCGCGCGAGAAGGCGATCGCTCTCGCGGGGGAGTGGGACATCCCCGTCACGAACGTGGCGACCGTCTATTCGATCGACGAGAACCTGTGGGGTCGCACCGCCGAGTGCGGGCCGCTCGAGGATCCGTGGGTCGCACCGCCGGAGGACGCGTTCGACCGGACGGCTGCGCCCGCCGACCGACCGACCGACCCGAGCGAGATCGTCGTGACGTTCGATCGCGGCGTGCCGGTCGCGCTGGACGGCGAGGCGACGACGCTGCCGGACGTCATCCGCGTGCTCGACGGACTCGGTGGTCGCTACGGGTTCGGTCGCGTCGACATGATCGAGAACCGCCGGGTCGGCATCAAGAGCCGTGAGATCTACGAGGTCCCCGGCGCCTTGTCGATCATCACAGCGCACCGGGCGCTGGAGGACATGACGCTCGAACGCGACCTGGCGCACCACAAGCCCGGGATCGAAGCGCGGTGGGCGAACCTCGTGTACGACGGGCAGTGGTTCTCGCCGCTTCGGTCGGCGCTGGACGCGTACATCGAGGCGACCCAGGCCCCGGTGTCCGGCGATGTCCGCCTCCGGTACGAGCCGGGCTCCTGCACCGTTGTCGGACGGCGGAGCGATTCCTCGTTGTACGACCTGTCGCTCGCGACCTATGGGTCGGCGGACGCCTTCGACCAGTCCGATTCGCGCGGCTACGTCACGCTCTACGGGCTGCCGCTCAAGGTGTGGTCGGCGAAGCAGCGCCCCGCGTCATGACCGACCGGCCGCTCTGGTCCGGACGGTTCGCGATGCCGCCGGCACGGGAGGCACAGGCGCTCGGGCACTCGCTCGACGCGGACCGCGTCCTTGCCGACGAAGATGTGCGAGCAGGGACGGCGCATGTCGAGGCGCTGCGCGAGGCCAGTCTCCTGACCGACGACGAGGCACGGCAGCTGACCGACGCGTTGGCGACGGTCCGCGACGCCATCGCTGAGGGAACGTTCGCGTTCGATCCCGCGGATGAGGACATCCACTCGGCGATCGAGCGGGGTGTGACCGGATCGCTGGGAGACGTCGGCGCCAAGCTGCATGCTGGGCGGTCGCGGAACGATCTGGTTGCGACCGACGTCCGGCTGCATCTGCTGGCGCTCGCGGCTTCAGCGGCGGACGACGTGCGCGAGGTTGCGCGAGCGATTGTCGCGCGCGCGCGCGAACACGTCGACGATCCGATGCCGGGGTCCACGCACGTCCGTCCCGCGCAGCCGATCACGGTCGGACACCATCTCTGTGCGCATGCGTGGGCGCTGGCGCGCGATCTCGGGCGGTTCGCCGACTGGCGCCCTCGCGCCTCCGTGTCGCCACTCGGCGCGGGCGCTCTGGCGACGTCGACCCTCGGGCTCGACCCGGTCGCCACCGCAGCGCAACTCGGGTTCGACCGGGCGTTCGACAACTCGCTGGACGCGGTGAGCGATCGCGATGTGCTTCAGGAAGCGGTCGCGGTCGCGTCGATCTGCGCGACGCACCTCTCGCGACTCGCGGCCGACCTGTTGCGCTGGACCGACCCCGCGCTCGGGTGGGCCTTGCTGGACGAGGCGTACTCGACGGGGTCGAGCATGATGCCGCAGAAGCGGAACCCCGACACGGCCGAACTCGCACGCGGCAAGGCGGCGCGGATCGCGGGCGACTTCGTCACGCTCGCCGCGATGCTGCAGGGGCTCCCGCTCGGGTATCAGCGCGACCTTCAGGAAGACAAGGAGCCGGCGTTCGACGCGCTGGAGACCGTCGGCCTGACCGCGCGCGCCCTCGCCGGCGCCGTCGCGACGCTCCGGATCGACACCGCGGCGATGCGCGCGGCGTGCGCTGACCCCGGCCTGTATGCGACCGACGTCGCGGAAACGTTGGTCAAGCAAGGAGTGCCGTTCCGCGAGGCGCACCGCAGAACGGGGGAGCTGTTGAAGACACTTGCCGACCGAGGCCTGACGCTCGCCGATCTCGACCACGTCGGCTGGAAGGCGTTCGGCGTCCCCGACGGCGCCGCGCTGCTCGACCCTGATCGATCGATCGCCGCACGCACCGCGGCCGGCGGCCCAGCTCGTGCCTCGGTCGAGGCACAGCTCACAGCGCTGGACGCGCTGCTCGACGCCTGACAACGGCGGAGGCCGCCGGCGAAGCCGGCGGCCTCCGGTGGGTCCGGTGACGCGGCGTCGGCGTTAGCCGACGACGCGCACGTTCGCGGCCTGCGGGCCTTTCTGCCCGTCGGTCACGTCGAACTCCACGGCTTGCCCTTCCTCAAGGTTGCGGTAGCCCTCACCCGTGATCGCTGAATAGTGCACGAACACGTCCGGACCGCCGTCCTGAAGGATGAAGCCGAAGCCCTTCTCAGGGCTGAACCACTTCACGGTTCCTGTCGCCACTGGCGAATCCCTCCTTCCTCGGCCCGGCCGGGCGTGGTGCAGATGCGGTGCCCGCCGGCCTGCCGGCGTCGGAACGCCGGTGAGGGAACTGCTTCCAGTGCAAACTGCGATGCGGAACCCTCGCGGGAGACCATACCCGAACCAAACGCATCGTTCCATCCAGTTCCGGTGGCGGGCTAGGCTGGCGTCGTGGAACGTTCATTCGCCTCTGCCTTGGTGCTGATGGCCCATCCCGACGACGGCGATTTCATGTGCGGCGGAACGGTCGCGACGTGGACCCAGGCCGGGACCGAGGTCCACTACGTGATCATCACCGATGGCTCCGCGGGCTCGAACGAACCGGGCAAGACCCGCGAGGAGATCGCCCCCGTCCGCGAACGCGAGCAGCGGGCCGCGTGCGAGGTTCTTGGGGTCAAGAGCGTCACCTTCCTCGGCGAGGTTGACGGGATGCTCGAGGTCAACCTCGACACCCGGCGGAAGGTCTGCCGCGAGGTCCGGCGCCTGCGACCCGAGGTGATCGTCGCGCCGGACCCCTCGCGCCTGTGGTACGGCAACGAGTACGTGAACCACTGGGATCACAAGCAGGCCGGGCTGCTCGCGCTCACCGTCGTGATGCCCGATGCGCCGACCCGTCCGATGTTCCCCGAGCTCGAGGACGAGGGCCTCGAGCCGTTCGAGGTGCCGAACCTCTGGCTCGCGACCGCCGAGGCGGACGTCTACATCGACATCACCGACACCATCGACACCAAGATCGAGGCGCTCGCGGCCCATGTCTCCCAGGGCGCCGCGGAGGCCGGTCCGAGGATCCGCGAACGCGCCGAAGCGGTTGCGGCGCTGACGGATGCGGGGTATCGCTACGCAGAGGGGTTCAAGGCGCTCCGGTTCGTTGACGACGAGGAAGAGGAACCCGCTTCATGAGTGGGGGTGAACCCATGGACGAATCCTTCCCCCTTCCCGAAGAGCCGTTCGACCTCACCGAGGAAGAGCGCGCCGACATCGAGGCCGACCTGTCGGACCTCGGGCAGATGCACGCGATCTTCTCGGCGCAAGGCGTGAAGGGCGTCGTGATCGCGTGCCAGGAATGCCGGCAGAACCACTTCTATGAGTGGGCGCTGCTGACGGACAACCTGCAGCACATGCTCGACACGGGCGAGCCCCGGATGCACGAGCCGGCGTGGGACATAGACGAGACCGAGTACATCCAGTGGGACTACGGCAAGGGCTTCGTCGACGCGCTCGTCGACAACGGGATCGAGCCCGGGCGCCAGGTCGGCCTGACCGCGTGCCCCTACTGCGAGACGCCGTTCGACGCGGCCTTCCGCTACTGCCCGTCGTGCGGGAAGCAGCTCGCCGTGATCCGGCTCTTCAACGAGCTCCTGGATCGGGGGGTCGAGGAGCGTGAGGCCCGCACCATGCTGGTTCGCGCCGGGTTCGAGCCCTTCTAGCGCTAGCCGCGGGAGCGCCCCGCCGGTATCCTCCGCGCGATGAGCACGATCACCACGCTGAACTGGCTGCTCTTCCTGCACATCGCCTCGGTGCTCGCACTGCTGGGCACGCACGGCACCTCGATGGCGGTGCTCTACGGGATCCGCAAAGAGCGTGATCGCGCCCGGATCATGGCGATGGTCCAGCTCTCGGGCCGAACGACGGTGCCGATGTACATCTCGATCCTGTTGATCGTGCTGTTCGGCTCGCTGCTCGCCTTCAAGTTCCACATGTGGGGCGAGAAGTGGCTCTGGGTCTCGATCGTGATCTTGGTCGCGACGATCGCGCTGATGAACGTGACCGCGAAGCCGTATTTCCGGAAGGTCAAAGAGGCGTGTCAGCTTCGCCCGTCCGGCGTGCCGCGGATCTCCGATGAGGAGCTGGGCGACGTGCTCACCTCCCCGATGGCGCACGTGATCAGCCTGATCGGTGTGGTCGGGTTGCTGTCGATCCTCTACCTGATGATCTTCAAGCCGTTCTAGCGGCTTGCTAGGCGGGTGGCAGCGGGCGCGCGGCCGGACCGTTCACGACCTCGCCCATCTGGTTGAAGCGCGATCCGTGGCAGGGGCAATCGAAGGTCTGCTCCGCGGGGTTCCAGCCGATCGTGCAGCCGAGGTGGGTGCACCGTGCAGAGAACAAGTGCTGCTCGCCCTTCTTGTCGACGAAGACTGCGAGCTTCTCGCCACGCTTCTCGATCACGCCGCCCTCGCCGGGCGCGAGCTCCGACGCGATCTGGGCGACCGTGCGGCAGAGCAGCACGTCGCGATCGGCCCCTTCGACCACCGTCTGCGGGACCGAGCCGAGGAGCAGTCCCTTCGCCCCCTGCAGGCCTTTGTTCCCAACCACGACCAGGTCGGCATCGACATCTTCCGCGGTGCGAAGGATCAGGTCGCCCGGCTCGCCCTGAAGAAGCTGGACGTCGGTCTCGATCCCGCGTCCGTACACCTCCACGGTGTCGTCCATCACGAGCTTGCCGGTCGAGGGATGGCCGATGAAGACGAGGGTGACCGACGCCAGCAGCTCGCGGGCGAGGTCGAACCCCTTCCGCGCAGCCCGGTCGGCCGTGGCGGACCCGTCGCTCGCGATCACGATGCGGCCGTAGGGCGCGTGCGGATCGCGCCGCCGCGCCGGCGCGACGAGGAGCAGGTCGCAGGGCGCGTGGTGCGCCAGCCAGCGCGCGAGCTCCGAGATCGGCTGGCCGTCGCCCCGGGCGATCGAGATCAGACCGGCGTCGAGCTCGTCGGCGGCAGCGACCAGCGCGTCGCCTGCCCGGCCGACGACCGCCTCGGACGACAGCTTCGAGGCGCGCATGCCGGCGGCCTCCGCCGCCTCGAGCGCGCCCGACAGGATCTCCTGCGCCTGATCGGGCGAGGTCGACCCCGTGATCGCGGTGAGCTTCGCGGAGACGGCCCGCGCGATCGTCGTCGTGGTCTCACCCGCCCGCGAGGCTGCGGGGGAGCCGTCGGTGCCGAGCACGATCCGTCCCCACATAGAGCAGGGAGGTTAGCCGGACGCGGGCGTTTCCAACACACAGTCCTCGGGAACCTTGTCCGGTCGCATCCGCAGGAACACCGGCGCCCGCATCTTCTGCGTGCTCTTCGTCATCTCGAGGTAGGTGACCTCGCAGACGGCCGAGGGCTCGACGAAGACCGCTCCCTTCGCGCTTCGGAGCTCGGGAACGGCGGGCTCGTCCCGTCGTAACCCGTCGAGCTGTTCGAGCACGCTCGACAGGAGCCCGTCGGTGAAGCCGGATCCGACCTGGCCGACCCAGTGCAGGTCGCCGTCGACGTAGGCGCCGACCAGGAGTGCGCCGAACGTCTCGCCGCGCCCGCCCTGGCCTGGCGTGAAGCCGAGCACGACGCAGTCTTGCGTCAGGCGGACCTTGATCTTGCGCCACGCGTCGGTCCGGCGGCCCGGCACGTACGGCGACCCGATCCGCTTGGCGACGATGCCCTCGAGCTGCTGCGCCTTCGCCGCTTCGAACAGCAGCGTGCCGTCCCCGACGATATGGGTCGTGATGCGCAGGCGCGGGTCTTCCTCCACGATGTAGCTGAGGAGCTCGCGGCGCTGCTCGAGCGGCAACGCGGTCACGTCGCGGCCGTCAAGCCAAAGCAGATCGAAGACGACGAGCGAGACGGGGATCCTCGTCTTCGCTCGCTCGATCTCGCGCGGGTTCGAGAGGTTCATCCGTTGCTGCAGCACCTCGAAGGAGTTCTTCCCGTCGGCGTCGACCGCGACGATCTCGCCGTCGATCACCGCGTTCACCTCGTCGACCAGCTCGTGGATCATGTGCAGCTCGGGATAGGTGTCGGTCACGATGCGGCCTGTCCGCGAGCGCAGGACCGTCTCGCCGGTCGAGAGCTGGGCCAGGCACCGGATGCCGTCGAGTTTCGGCTCGAACCACCAGCGGTCGTCGTCGAACGCCTGGTAGCCGCCCTCCGCAAGCATCGGTTTGAACGAGGGCGGCGAGGCGATCAGCGGTGCGGTCTGTGCGCTCGCGAGGAACGCGAGCCAGTCGGTCCGCGTCTTGACGAGATGGAACTCGAGCTGCGGGTAGCGACGTCCGTGCAGCACGAACGACACCTTGGTGTCGGTCCATTCGACGGGTTCGTACCACCCGTCGTCGAAGATGCGAACCTCGCCGGCGCCGTAGTGGCCTTCGGGGATCGTGCCCTCGAACTTCCCGTACTCGAGCGGGTGCACCTCGGTCTGCACCGCGAGGCGCTTGTCGCCCTTGGCCGTCGGCAAGCCCTTGGGGACCGCCCACGATGGCAGCCCGCCGTCGTGCTCGAGCCGCACGTCGTAGTGCAGGCGCGTCGCGCGATGCTTGTGGATCACGAACGAATTGCCGGTCCCGACCTCCTCGCCGGGCGCCGGTTCCGTCGTGCCCTCCGCGCCGAACGCGCGCCGGCGCACGTATTCGAAGAGCGCCGGATCCTTCGACGCGAGCGCGATCTCGTCAGCGGTCTTCGCCGAGACCGCCGGCGACGCCGTCCGCGGCAGGGGACCGCCGGGATCGTCCTCCGGCTCGACGCCGAGCGCCTCCATCGCTGGCGCGAGGTCGTTGTACGGGCCTTCGCGCACCGGCGCCCATCGGTCGCCGACCTCCGCGAAGCGCTCCCACACGTTGTCGATCCGGAAGTCGTGCGGCTCGAACCCCCCGGCCTCGACCTCGTCCCAGGTGAGTGGCGTCGACACCGGGGCGCGCGCCTCCGGCCGGAGCGAGTACGCGGCCGCGATGTTCGCGCCCTGCCGGTTCATGTTGTGGTCGATGAAGATCTTGCCGGTGCGGTCGGCGATGCGCCACGCCATCGTCACGCGGTCGGGGTCGGCACGCCCGATCATCCGGCCACACGCCCCGACGAACGCGCGCACCTCGCCGTACGTCCAGCGCCCCGCCTCGATCGGCACGTAGATCTGCAGTCCGGTCGCGCCGCTCGTCTTCGGGTAGCCGGTGAGGCCGAGCTGGTCGAGCACGACCTTCACGTGGCGCGCGACCGTCAGCACGTCCTCGTACGTGTACGGCGGGAACGGATCGAGATCGAAGAAGAGGTAGTCGGGGTGCTCGGTGTCGCCGCACCGCGAGTGCAGCGGGTGCATCTCGATCGCGCCGAGGTTCGCGACGAACAGCAGCGTCGAGAGGTCATCGACCGTGAGGTAGTCGATGCGCCCTTCCTTCGCGTCCTCGGACAGGACGGTGCAGCGGTGCACCCACTCGGGGGTGTGCGATGGGGCCGTCTTCTCATAGAAGGAATCGCCGTCGATGCCATTGGGCATCCGCTTCATCGTCAACGGCCTGCGGTCGAGGTGGGGCAGCAGCAGATGTGCGACGTTGAAGTAGTAGGCGAGGAGGTCTCCCTTCGTGTAGCCCTCATCGGGCCAGAAGACCTTCGTCAGGTTGGACAGCCGGAGCTCGCGTTCGGGAAGGGTGAGCCACCAGACCTCCGTGGTTTCCCGCCGGATCGGGAGTTCTTCCGGGAACGCCACGGTCACGGCCTCGGTCGAGGTCCGGCTCTTCCGCTTGGGCATGGCGTCGATGGTAGAGACTGCGGGGAACCAACGAGTACGGAGACGGAGATGGACGAACCAACGACCGACATGGATGCGTGGCTGGCGTCGCTCGCGACGACCCTCGGGGTCGACCCGCTCGCCGACGACCAGGTGATGGAGTTGCTCGGGGTTGCCCGCGATATCGCTCACGGGGTGGAGCGGCGCGCGACGCCGTTGGCGGCCTTCCTGCTCGGGGCGGCGACCCAACGGCGGATCGGGCACGGTGCGACCGCCCCCGAGGCCTTCGCCGACGCGTTGATCGAGCTGCAGACGACGCTGCCCCCGCCCGTGCCGCCCACCGATTAGCCGTCTGTTTCCACGTCGGGGGCGACGGGTAGGATGGTCGTTCGCGCAGGCAGATGACCTGCGGCGCCGGGGGGAGACGATCATGCCGCGTGCCATGTGGAAGGGGGCCATCAGCTTCGGCCTCGTGACGATCCCGGTCGCCGTCTACCCGGCGACCGAAGAGAAGACGCTCCGCTTCAACCAACTCCACGACGAGGACGGGGGGCGCATCCGTTACAAGCGCGTCTGCGAGAAGGACGGCGAAGAGGTCACCTTCGAGCACATCGTGAAGGGCTACGAGGTCGAGAAGGACCGCTACGTGGTCCTCACCGACGACGACTTCGACGCTGTGCCGGTCGCGTCCTCGCGCGCGATCGACATCGTGCAGTTCGTCGAGATCGACGAGATCGACCCGATCCTGTTCAAGAAGAGTTACTACCTCGTGCCCGAGGAGACCGGCGCCAAGGCGTACGCCCTGCTCCGCGAGGCGATGCGCGAGGACGACCGGGTGGGGATCGCCAAGGTCAGCTTCCGCGACAAGGAGCACATCGCCGCGCTCCGGTTCAAGGACGATGCGTTCGTCCTCGAGACGATGTTCTGGCCCGACGAGGTTCGGCAGGCGGACTTCGGCGGTGTCGACGTCGCGACCGATGTGCGCGACCAAGAGCTCACGATGGCGCGCCAGCTGATCGACTCGCTCACGAGCGAGTGGGCGCCCGAGCAGTTCAGCGACGCCTACCGCGATGCGCTGCTGCAGATCGTCGAGGCGAAGCTCAATGGCCAAGAGATCGAGGTCGTCGAGCCCGAGCAGGCCGCGACCGTGGTCGACCTGATGGAGGCGTTGAAGGCGAGCGTCGCCGCCGCGAAGAAGGGCGACGACGAGAAGCCCGCGGCGAAGAAGACGGCGGCGAAGAAGAAGTCGGCCGCCAAGAAGCCCGCGGCGAAGAAGCCGGCCGCGCGCAAGAAGGCGGTCGGTGAGTAGCGCCGTCCAGGCGCCCTCGCTTCCAGCCGGCTACACGTTGCGGACGCAGTGGTGACGCTTCCGGACGGGTTCCGGGTTCGCGACGTCGACCCGGACGCTGATCTCGAGCGCGTGGTGCAGCTGCTGCGCACATGCGACCTGCACGACTCGGGGATCACCGACGCGTCGGTGGCGTGGCTCCGCGACGACTGGCGGTCCTCCAGCATCAAAGGGGCGATGGTCGCCGAGACCGTTGAGGGCGAGGTCGTCGGTTACCTCTCGCTGGAATCGCTCGATCCGGCTTCGATGGTCACGATGTACTTCCCGTTGGCGCCGTCGGCGCGTTCCGCGTCGCGTGACGCATGGACGACGTTCTGCGCCGAGCGCGTCGAAGACCTCGCAGGACCGAAGGCCACCCGCTATGCGGTCGTCGCTGCCGAGGAAGCAGCCGGACCCGCGCTCGAAACGACGGGGTACCACTTCGCTCGCGTCTTCTGGCATATGGAGCGCGACGTCGATGACACGTTTCGCGCGGGCGCGATGCCCGACGGTGTCACGATCCGCGCCTATGACGAGCACGCGGACGACCGCTTGGTCTGGCGGCTGGTCGAGGACTCGTTCGCCGAGCATTACGGACAGGAGCCACAGTCGTGGGAGTCATGGCAGGAGGACATGCTCAACGCCTCGACGTGGGACCCGGAGCTGGTGTGGATCGCCGAGCTGGACGGCGAGCCCGTCGGCGTCGTGATCTGCCAGGACATCGACGGGATCGGGTGGATCGGTGACCTCGGCGTCGTGAAGTCCGCGCGCGGCCGCGGCGTCGGTCGCGCGTTGCTCGAGTACGGGTTCGCGATCCTCGCGGCGCGTGGGCGCACCCTGGTCCGATTGAATGTCGACAGCGACAACGAGACCGGTGCCGCCGGTCTGTACGAACGGGCCGGCATGCATGTGCTGCGGGCGTTCCACTGCTACGAGCGGCCGGGACCGGGGGAGTAAGCTCCGGCGCGATGAAGCTCGTGACCGCGGTCGTGAAGCCGCATCGGATCGAAGAGGTCAAGGACGCCTTGCGCGGCATCGGCGTCAGCGGGCTCACGACGAGCGACGTGGAGGGGTTCGGGCGGCAACGAGGCCACACCGAGGTGTACCGCGGGGCGGAGTATCAGGTGGACTTCGTGCCCAAGGTTCGGATCGAGGTCGTCGTGGATAACGAAGACGTCGATGGGGTGGTCGACGCGATCACGAAGGCCGCCCGGACGGGCAAGATCGGCGACGGCAAGCTCTGGGTCACCGATGTCGACCGCGTGGTGCGGATCCGCACCGGCGAGATGGGGCCCGACGCCCTCTAAGGCGATGGCGAACGCGGCCGCGCTGCGCACGCGGTTCGACGCGCTCGCGCGGGCCTACCCGCCCGGGCAGCACGGCCGATGGGCGGCGCGGGAACGTTCCGACGCGCTCGACGGCTGGTTCGCGGCCGCGATCGAGGGCGCGCCTGAAGGCGTCGCGCTCGTCGCGCT
>Ga0070711_100001674_pt1 | contig 12283 bp, 11 predicted proteins | sample LARL53metaG_FD_65452 | JGI IMG/M metagenome (GOLD analysis project Ga0070711, IMG submission 65452) | Corn, switchgrass and miscanthus rhizosphere microbial communities from Kellogg Biological Station, Michigan, USA - LAR L5-3 metaG | ecosystem: Host-associated > Plants > Roots > Rhizosphere ... | reverse complement strand
TATTGCCCTTCGGCATACGGGCCCACCGCATAGGGCGGATAATGGAAGGTGAGGCCGGAGCTCTTGCCGGCCTCGGTGGAGGGCGCGAGCGTGACAGCGCCAATCTTGAGCAGTTTCGGCTCGACGCCCTTGAACCATTCGGCTGTCGCCGTCTCGCTGGAATCACGCTTCTTCTTTTCGGCCTTGAGCGAGGCAATGATCGCCTTTTGCATCGCGGTCATGGTCGGACCGTTGTCGGCGGCCTCGTTGAAGAACGGGCGGATGCTGATCGGTTTGCTCTCGACCTTGTCCCACAGGATGGTGTTCACGTCGGTGTTGGGATGAGCGCCGTGGGTGTCCATGTAGTCATCACGGACGATGCTGATGTAACGGTCGGCAACAACGGATCTGACACTGAATTTGCGCTCGAACGACCAGTTGCCGTCCCTGAAGAGCTGCGGATCCTGTTTCATCTCCTTCGCCGCATCGGCGGCATTCTTGTCGAGCCACTTCTTGCCGTCGGCAAGGCAATAGGCCGCAAGCGCGGGATCGGCCTTGACCTTGCTGTCGAGGAACACGTTGGCCTCGATCGTTTTGTTCTTCAGCGCAGCGTCGGGCTTGGGGTCGGCGGCAAGAGCGAATGATCCCAGCGAGAACGCAACACCGATCAGAAGCGTCCTGCGAACGAAGCTGATTGCGGGCAAGCGCACGAAAAGGTCCTTGAAGGAAAGAGCGTGCACGGAGGGGCTATTCCGCCGCCTCGCTATGGCCGAGCCGCGCATTCAGCTTGCGGATCAGCTCTTCGGCGGCATCCGAGATCACGGTGCCGGGCGGATAGATCGCCTCGGCCCCGGCCTTGTAGAGGGCGTCGTAATCCTGCGGCGGCACCACGCCGCCGACGATGATCATGATGTCCTCCCGGCCGTGCTTCTTCAGCGCGGCCTTCAGCTCGGGGACCGCGGTGAGATGGGCGGCGGCGAGCGACGAGACGCCGAGAATATGCACGTCGTTCTCGACGGCCTGGCGCGCGGCTTCATCCGCGGTTGCAAACAAAGGTCCGATATCGACGTCGAAGCCGACATCGGCAAAGGCCGAAGCGATCACCTTCTGGCCTCGATCGTGGCCGTCCTGCCCGATCTTGGCGACGAGGATGCGCGGCCGCCGTCCTTCCGCTTCCTCAAAGGCATCGATCAACGCCTGCACCTTCTCAACCTTGTTCGACATCGCGGACGCCTCCCGCTTGTAGACGCCGGTGATGGACTTGATCTCGGCGCGGTGGCGGCCGAAGACCTTTTCCATCGCGTCGGAAATTTCGCCGACGGTCGCCTTCGCGCGCGCGGCGTCGATCGCGAGCGCGAGCAGGTTGCCGTTGCCTTCGGCTGCATTGGTCAATGCGGTGAGCGCGGCTTCGACGTCCTTCTGGTTGCGTTCGGAGCGGAGCCGCTTGAGCTTGTCGATCTGCAGGCGGCGCACAGTCGAGTTCTCGACCTTCAGGATCTCGATGGCAGCCTCGTCCACCGGCTTGTACTTGTTGACGCCGATCACGGCCTGCCGGCCTGCGTCGATGCGGGCCTGCGTCTTCGCGGAAGCCTCCTCGATGCGCAGCTTCGGCACGCCGGCTTCGATCGCTTTCGCCATGCCGCCGAGCTCTTCCACTTCCTGGATGTGACCCCAGGCCTTGGCCGCCAGATCGCGGGTCAGGCGCTCGACGTAATAGGAGCCGCCCCAGGGATCGATGATCCGCGTCGTGCCGCTTTCCTGCTGCAGGAACAGTTGCGTGTTGCGGGCGATGCGCGCGGAGAAGTCGGTCGGCAGCGCCAGCGCCTCGTCGAGCGCGTTGGTGTGCAGCGACTGGGTGTGGCCTTGCGTCGCCGCCATGGCCTCGATCGTCGTGCGCGCGACATTGTTGAAAACGTCCTGCGCGGTCAGCGACCAGCCGGACGTCTGGCAGTGCGTGCGCAGCGACAGCGAGCGCGGATCCCTAGGATTGAACGGCTTCAGGAGTTTTGCCCAGAGCAGCCGCGCCGCGCGCATCTTGGCGACTTCCATGAAGAAGTTCATGCCGATCGCCCAGAAGAACGACAGGCGGGGCGCGAAGCGGTCGACATCCAAACCGGCGGCGAGACCCGCGCGCAGATATTCGACGCCGTCGGCAAGCGTGTAGGCTAGTTCGAGGTCCTGCGTCGCACCGGCCTCCTGCATGTGATAGCCGGAGATCGAGATCGAGTTGAATTTCGGCATTCGCTGCGAGGCATAGGCGAAGATGTCGGAGATGATCCGCATCGAGGGCGCTGGCGGATAGATATAGGTATTGCGCACCATGAACTCTTTCAGAATGTCGTTCTGAATGGTGCCCGAGAGCTTCTCCGGCGAAACACCCTGCTCCTCGGCGGCCACCACGAACAGCGCGAGGATCGGCAGCACCGCGCCGTTCATGGTCATCGACACGCTCATCTGATCGAGCGGAATGCCCGCAAACAACGTGCGCATGTCGTAGATCGAGTCGATCGCCACGCCCGCCATGCCGACATCGCCGGAGACGCGGGGATGATCGGAATCATAGCCGCGATGGGTGGCGAGATCGAACGCGACCGACAGGCCCTTCTGCCCGGCGGCGAGGTTGCGGCGATAGAAGGCGTTGGAGTCTTCGGCCGTGGAGAAGCCGGCATACTGCCGGATCGTCCAGGGCTGATTGACGTACATGGTCGGGTAGGGGCCGCGCAAATAGGGCGCGATGCCGGGCCATGTCTCGAGAAAGTCGACGCCGGCAAGATCAGCCTCGCCATAGGCCGGCTTCACCGGAATGCCCTCGGGGGTGAGCCACGGCTCGGCCTTGCCGGCCGGAGCCTTGGCAGCAACCGGCTCGAAGGGGATGCTGGCGAAGTCGGGAATTCCAGTCACGAACGGCGTTCCCTCAATTTGGTAATGCTGGCCTCACATTCGACCAGCATTTCGTCTGCGCGTGGTCCCGCCACGAAAAGCTGACTGGCGAGCGAGCCTATCTTCCGACGCAAGACAAACAGCAAGGGGATGGTGATCACAAGCGTCGATATCGCCGTTGGTGCGGCCATCTCGCCGGAGCGAACTCCGAAGAAGACCAGCAGCGTGAGGCCGGCCATCAGGCCCGGCACGAGGAGTCCCAGTCTTTCGCCAACCTTCGCCTGTTCGGCGGCCTTGGCCAGCAGTTGGTCCCGTTGTGCTTCAAGGCGCGCAAGCTCCTCCATGTTGGTGGAACCGGTATGGCCGGTGGTATTGGGAGCAGCGGCGAGAATCTGGCTCATCTTCTTGTTTCCTCAATTCCGTTGATCAACCGCCGCGTGTCTTTCTCGAACACGCGATCATCGCGACGGTCCTCAAGCAGAACATCGAGGTCTGTAACATAGGTCACACTCTAATCTAGCACGATTGGAGCCACTGATAACCCACTCCGACAGGTCCTTAATCATGATCCGGATGCTGGTGGCTCGCGATGGTGGCCATCTTGTCCGGGCCGTAATTCTGCATGGTGGTCTGGCTTGGCAGGTTGGAAATCCCCACCACCCAGCCGAGCCGGGATTCCGTGCCGTATTGCCGGATCGGGATCACCCGGTCCGGCTTGTCGAAAGTGCCGGTCATGATCTCGATCCGCGGACCGTCGATGCGGCGGAAGCTGAGCGGCGTGCCGCAGGCCGCGCAGAAATCGCGCTCTGCAATCGAGGAAGATCGGAACGCGGCGGGCTTGCCCCTGGTCCAGGTGAAGTCGCTCTTCTCGATATCGGCGAACGAGGCGAAGGGCGCGCCGGACGCCTTCTGACACATCCGGCAATGACAGATGCTGACCTTGACCGGCACGGCCGTCAATGCAAAGCGGATCGCGCCGCACTGGCAGCCGCCGGTGAGAACGGGTTTTGCATCAGCGGTCATGTCCGCTCCATTTGCCCATAGGCCTCTCGCAGCAGTTGCAGCACGTCGCCGCCGGCAACGATGAAATCCGCGATGCCGGAATCGCGCAACGCGGCCTCCTGTTCGCCTGGCCTGCCTGCGAGATAGATATGTTTGGCGCCTGCGGCTGTTAAGGCCCTGGCGGCGCCGACGGCCTGTTGCAGATAGACCTTGTCGGAGGAGCAAATACAGACAAGCGCCGTGCCGGAAGCCTTCCAGGCGGCGGCAAGCACGGATGGATCGGAAAATCCCTCGCTGTCGACGGCCTCGATGCCGCCGGCTTCGAAAAAGCTCTTGGCGAAGGTTGCGCGCGCGGTGAAGTCGGCGGCGCTGCCGAGATTGGCGAGGAAGACTCGCGGCCGCTGGCCCGAGGCTTTGAGGATTTGATCCGACCGGTCGCGCAATGTCTCGAACGGTTCGGCCAGCCGCAAGCGCGGCAGCGGCTCGATCTTGACGGCAATGACGGTTTCCTGAGGTGCCGCGAGCGGTGCGACGTCGAGGACATCAGCCGGCTCCTCATGCAAATTGGGAAACTCGCTGGCTCCGGTCATCGCATCCTTGCGGCGGGCGACCGCTTTTTGACGCTCGGCCCGGACCATCGCCACGTTTTTCTGCACGAGGTCGCGCTCGAGCGCCGCCCAGATGCCGCCGGCGGCCTCGATGGTCTGAAACTGCGACCACGCGATCTTGCAAAGATTGCTTGTAAGGTCCTCGATCGCACCCGAGCCCGCGGCTGGATCGGCGACTTTTGCGAGGTTCGCCTCTTCGAGCAAAATGAGCTGGGTGTTGCGTGCCACGCGGCGAGCGAATGCATCGGGCAAACCGAGCGCGGCGGTGTGCGGAAGTACGGCGATGCTGTCGGCGCCCCCAAGGCCCGCGGAAAATGTGGCCATCGTCGCGCGCAACATGTTCACATAAGGGTCGCGCCGGGTCAGCATCCGCCAGGCGGTTTCCGCCGTGACATAGGCCGCCTTGGGAGCGACGCCACAGGCGTCTGCGATGCGAGCCCACAATTTCCGCAAGGCCCTGAACTTGGCGATGGTCAGAAACTGGTCGGCGTCCGCGGCCATGCGGAAGTAGATCATGCCGCATGCGGTATCGAGCGGCACGCCGGTCCCTGCGAGCGCTCGCAGATATTCCACCGCACTGGCGATGACGAAGGAAAGCTCCTGCGCTTCCGAGCCGCCCGCATTGTGGATGACGCGTCCGTCGGCAACGGCGAACGGTCCGCGGAAACCCGATTGTGCGAGTTCCGACACCATGCGCCCAAAACTCGTCGCAAGTTCGTTCCACGGACGCGGGCTCGTTCCCGATACGGCGAACCCGCCGATGGGATTGATGCTGGCGCGCATATCCACCGCAGCCGGGTCGATCTTCCGATGGTTCACCAATGCAGCGAAATGCTGCACCACATTGCGCGTCGGCCGACTGAGGTTGAAATCGATGGTAATGCCGGCGTCGAGCATGACGCCGTCGAGCACGCGCTCGATGGTCGCTGCCGATGCGTCCAGACCATAGCCGTTGGCGTTGATCGAGCCGGCCATGACCAGTGTCAGCCCGGTGGCGCCGTTCTCAAGGTCGAGGAGCGCCTGGGCGTTCGCCTGTCCCGCATCCGGATGGTCGATCCGCTGCATGACCTGCCAGGGCGCAGCCGGCGCGCGGCCGACGACGGCGCCTGCGCCTTTGGCGCGGTCATAGATCGGCTGAACCTTCAAGCCGTCATAGGTCTTGCCGACCAGCTTATCGTAAGGCGCCCCCTTCAGGACGCCATCGACCAGCTTGCGCCAGTCGTCGACGCTGGCCTGAGGGAAGTCGGCGGCAAGCCGCAGATCGTCGGTCGCGGAAGTCATTCGGTCAGCGGTCTCCCGGCACGCGAGGGGGGCCAATTGGCCGGAAATTGCCACGTCGGGGCGGCCAAGCCAAACGGTTGTTTTATCAGGCGCCTATTCCATATCCGGCAACCGCTCGATATCAGCCGTCGAGACGTCTGCAAGCGCCTCCGAGACGCGGCGGCCGCGGATCAGGCGATCGGGCGCAATCTCGGCAAGCGGCACCAGCACGAAGGCGCGCTCGAACAGGCGAGGGTGGGGCAATGTCAGCTCCGGCTTGTCGAGCGCGACGTCGTCATAGGCGATCAGGTCGAGGTCGAGCGTGCGCGGACCCCAGCGCTGCTCCTTGTCCCGCTCGCGGCCGAACTTCCGCTCGACCTTGTGCAGGACGAAGAGCAGCGCGTGCGGATCGAGGCCGGTTTCGATCTCGATGCACGCGTTGACGAAGCGCGCCTGCTGCTCTTCTCCCCAGGGCGGGGTCAGATAGTCGGAGGAGCGCGCAACGAGCGCGGCCTGCGCCATGCCGCAGATATTCGCAATCGCCTTGCCGAAGGTCGCGCGAACGTCGCCGACATTGCCGCCGAGTGCGATCAGGGCGCTAGCCATGCGGAGGCGTGTGCCGGTTGCGGGTGAGGACCACGCCGACATCCTCGAAGATCGCGGCAATCGGCGCATGCGGCTTGTGGACGGTGACCTTGACGGCGCGGATACGCGGGAAGGCCGCGAGGATTGCATCCGCCACTGCGCCGGCGGCGCGTTCCAGAAGCTTGTAGTTCTTGTCACGGAAGGCCGAGGTCGCGGTCGCTACCACGTTGGAATAGGACACCGTGTCGGACAGGCGGTCGGTGCGCGAGGACTCCGACAGGTCAGTGTAGAGTTCGAGGTCGATCACAAAGCGCTGTCCGACTTCGGTCTCGTGGTCCATGACGCCATGGCGCGCATGGATGACGACGCCGGTGATGAAGATCGTATCGGTCATTTTCTGTCCTCGATGGCCGCCAGCACGCGCAACGCCTGCACGGTCTCGGCCACGTCATGGGTGCGGATGATGCGCGCGCCGCGCTGGGCCGCAATCACATGTGCCGAGATCGATCCGCCGAGGCGCTGATGCGGTTCCGAGGGCGAGACCGAGGCAATGAAGAGCTTGCGCGAGGCGCCGACCAGGAGCGGCAGGCCGAAGCTGTGGAATTCCGCCAGCCGCGCCAGCACGATCATGCTTTGCTCCTGCGTCTTGCCGAATCCGATGCCGGGATCGAGCACGATGTTGGCGTGCGGAATGCCGGCGCGTGCGGCGATCTCCAGCGAGCGGCCGAAGAAGGCGGCAATGTCCTGCATGATGTCGATGGCAGGATCGGCACGATCACGGTTATGCATGACGATCACGGGGGCGTCGCGTGCCGCGAGCAGGGGCGCCATGCCGTCCTCGCGCTGCAGGCCCCAGACGTCGTTGGCAATGGCAGCCCCGTTGTCGAGTGCCCAGGCCACCACCTCCGGCTTCATGCTGTCGATGGACACGGGAACGCCAAGCGAGACGATATCGGCAAACACCGGCTGCAAGCGCCGTAGCTCCATCTCCGCCGACACCGGCTGCGCGCCGCCATAGGGGCGGGTGGACTCCGCGCCGATGTCGATGATGTCGGCGCCGTCCGCAACCAGGCGCTGCGCCTGCGCCAGAGCCTTGTCGGGCGCAAGGAATTTGCCGCCGTCCGAAAATGAATCCGGCGTCACGTTCAGCACGCCCATCACCGCTGCCGCAGGTCGTGACAGCAGTGCTCGCAGCACCGGGTGCAGCGATGGTGCGGTCGTGGCGGCCTGTCTGGAGGGGGCGTTGACCATGGGGTCGCTTTGCGCGGTCCCCGCATGGGAGTCAAGATCGGCGGTATCCGGATTAGTAGCTGATTTTCGGCTGCAGCTTGCGGGCCTGTGCAATCAATTGCTCGACCGACTTTTCGGACGGCAGGACGCGGACCAGCTTCCGCTTGACGTTCACTTCCTTCATGTTCTGGGCAAGCCTTGCCGGATTGCGCAGCGCGAGCTCCCGCACCGTGGTGACGCCGGCCGCGCGGATCAACTCGGCCTTCGCCTTCCCCATGCCGGGAATACGCATGTAGTCGGACACATTGGCCCACTCCAGGAGCTGCTGCTCGCTGATACCGGTCCGTGCCGCAAGCGCCTTGCGCCCCTTTACAGTACGAGCGGCCTCGAGCAACGCATCGGTCGTGCGGATACCGTGCGATTTGAGCTTCGAAGCGGAGAAGGCACTCATGCCTTCAATCTGGGAGATTGGGTATGTCATGACGCTCGATGTGATAGGAAGGTTCTTCAGGCGAACTGGCTGAGCCCCGGTGTCCCCGCAATGATCTCGCCCATTCGATCCGCTCCAATTTTGTCACGGCCGAACTTGAACAATTCGCGGGCGATGCTCTGAATTTCACCCATGCCCAAGCCCAGCCCCATCAGCCTGGTGCCAACCGCCATCAGGCCGCCACCCATCAATCTGGCGAAACCGCCGCCATTCCCAGATGCCTCAATTGCCGCTTCCGCCCCCGGAATCTCGTCGATCAGTGCCTGAACCTTGTCTGAAGGACCCTCATTGCGCAGAAAACTCAGAATAATACCGATGGTTTTTTCAGCGACAGCACTATCGATGCCGGCCTTTGAGGCCAGCCGACCTATCAACTCGTCCATATTGCCCCGCCCTCAACCGGTTAGATGACCGGCCGCTTGCTCAGTAAAAATCATCTTGAGCTTGCGAAAAACGAATTACAAGCGATCACGGCGCGGGGTGGTGCGTTTCATCATGAGAGTGTTGCAGCGTTGCAAGAGTGAACGCGGAATCCGCACAAAAGGCTCGACGCAATCGTCACTGCTTCGACTTTGGGTGGAATAAAGCCACCAAGCCCTCGCGCTGCGCGGCATTGAACCGCGTTCGCGGCAGTGCGTTGATTGGTTCAATCGCAATGCAAGATGACGTATGATCGCCCCAAGCCCGCAAGGGAAGCGAGAACAGGCAGAACGCCGAGAACAGGCAGAACGCAATGGCATCATCCGACAATCTGGTGGCGGATACCGGCGAGAAGATCTTCATCGGCAAGGGCGAACAGACGGCCTGGCTCACGCTTGCGCTTGCGAACCGCCACGGCCTCGTCACCGGTGCGACCGGTACCGGGAAGACGGTCTCCCTTCAGGTGATGGCGGAAGGCTTTGCGCGTGCTGGTGTCCCCGTGTTCGCGGCCGACATTAAGGGCGACCTGTCGGGCATATCTGAAATCGGCGAGCCGAAGGATTTCATCGTCAAGCGTGCGGCCGATATGGGCCTGACCTTTCAGGCAGACCAGTTCTCGACCGTCTTCTGGGATGTGTTTGCCGAGCAAGGACACCCTGTGCGCGCGACCGTGACCGAGATGGGACCGTTGCTGCTGGCGCGCATGCTCGATCTCAACGACGTGCAGGAAGGCGTTCTCAACGTTGCTTTCCGTGTCGCCGATGACAGCGGCTTGACCCTTATCGACATGAAGGATCTGCGCGCGCTGCTGGATGCCATCGTGCCGGATGGAGGCAAGAAAGCCGCCGATGGCGAGGGGGACCCGCTGGCGGAGATCCGAAAGGCCGCGCAGGGGTTCGGCAATGTCACCCGCGCGACCGTCGGCACCATCCAGCGCCAGCTTCTTGTGCTGGAGAACCAGGGCGGTACCAAATTCTTCGGAGAGCCGGCGCTGACCCTGAAAGACTTCATGCGCACCGATCGCGACGGACGGGGCATGATCAATATCCTGGTCGCCGACAAGTTGCTGCAGAGCCCGCGGCTCTACGCGACCTTCCTGCTCTGGATGCTCTCGGAACTGTTCGAGGAATTGCCGGAGGTGGGCGACCTGCCGAAGCCCAAGCTCGTGTTCTTCTTCGACGAGGCACACCTGCTCTTCAACGATGCGCCGAAGGCGCTGATGGACAAGATCGAACAGGTCGTGCGTCTGATCCGCTCCAAGGGCGTCGGCGTCTACTTCGTCACGCAGAACCCGATCGACGTGCCGGATCGCGTGCTCGGTCAGCTCGGCAACCGCGTGCAGCATGCGTTGCGCGCCTTTACCCCGCGCGATCAGAAAGCGGTTGCCGCTGCGGCACAAACCTTCCGGCCCAATCCAGGCCTCGACACCGCCAAGGTCATCATGGAACTCGGCAAGGGCGAGGCGCTGGTCTCGTTCCTGGAGGGGAACGGCACCCCGGCCATGGTTGAGCGCGTGATGGTGCGGCCGCCCACGGCGCGGATCGGACCGATCACGCCGGACGAGCGCAAGGCGATCATGGATGCAAGCCCGGTCAAGGGAAAATACGACACCGCCATCGACGCGGAATCCGCCTATGAGATACTGCAGAAGCGCCTCGCGGGCACGGCGGCGACCGCAGGCGAGGCGGGTGGCGGCGGAATCTGGGGCCACGTCCGCGCGATTGCCGGAACGATCTTCGGCACCAATGTAAGTCGCGGCCGGTTGTCGACCGGTCAGCTCATTACGCGCAATATCACCCGTTCGGTGACCAACAAGGTGGTCGGCGGGATGGTCGCCGATGTCGGCAAGTCGATCGGGGGGCAGCTCGGCGGCTCGGTCGGCCGCGCGCTGGTCCGCGGTGCGCTCGGCGGATTGTTGCGGCGTTGAGTGTGATCGCAGCAATCGCCTCACTTCGACGGGATCGAGGATAGCTGCCGGGATCGCTGTCCGGACGTCTGCCTCCTGCATCCGACCAGTGCTCCTAAATCGGGGACCGTCCGCTTTTTGAGCGTCGGGCGGGCACGCCGCGATGAACCCCGAAACGTGGTCCTGCGACCCAATTTGGTCCTTTAGGAGCCGAAGGACGGGAAGGGCGGGATCAAGATCGCCGATACGAAAAGGTCTTGGTTAAGCCCGCGACGGCTGCTCACAGCCCAGCACCCCCCAATGCTTCGTCGAGCTACTCAGCCCCCACCTTTGGAGGCCGGGCAGCGATGTGTGACCTTCGTCAAAGAGCTCGCTGAACGGATCCGGTATTCGCAACGACATTGTTTCATGAATTTTATGAGTTCCCCGTTTCATGGATTGAAGACCTCCCGTGAAGAACCACTTCCCATTGCTGGATCCGCTGCGTTTCGGGGCCGCTCTCGGCGTAGCCGTTTTTCACCTGATGTTCTGGTCCTGGGCCTGGTCTTCGATCAGCGCTCCCCCCGGTTTCGACCACTACGTCGCCGCTGACGTTCAATTCCCGTCCGCTGCGCCTTTCACCTGGTTCGGCTGGGTAGGAGTCGAAATATTCTTTGTTATTTCCGGCTTCGTGATCGCGAATTCCGCGAGCAAGTCTTCGCCGATCGAGTTTCTTCTTGGGCGCGCACTCAGGCTGTTTCCTGCGGTTTGGGTCTGCGCTACCGCGACCTTCATCGTTCTGCTTTTCTTTGCGAGCGGGCAAGCATCGGAATTCATTCTCCCCTACATCCAGGCAATGCTGCTCATTCCCAAGGGAATCAAAGGTCAGTGGCTCGACGTCATCTATTGGACGCTGGCGGCGGAAATGGCCTTTTACGGCCTGGTGTTTTGTTCGCTGCTCACGAAAAAAGTGACGTTGCGACACCTGGCTTTCGGTCTCACCCTCTATAGCGCGGTGTTCAACGCCTTCGCCTTTCTGGTGGCGTCGGGCGTGATAAAATCCGAAATACTTGGTCTTGTCGTTCTGATGTTTCGGGTCCCCTGCGCGACATGGTTGTTGAACCACGGCTGTTTCTTCGCACTGGGGATCTGGCTGTTCATGTCTGCAAACAGGAGATTGACGACGCGCGAACAGGTCGCTGTCGGCGTGGCATTCCTTTCCGGAGTTGCGGAAATTTTCTGTTTCTCCTCTTTCCTTACGACGCATATCCCCGCCATCTCGGATCAATCGTCCCTCGTGCCGATCACCGTTTGGGCCACGGCGGTGTTCTTCATTGCCGCCGCCGCGAACAGAAGCAGGCGCTCGACGGCTACCGCTTCTCGTGAGACGGCCGGTTATCTGAGAACGCTTGGGCTGATAACCTATCCGCTCTATCTCACCCACAACGTCATTGGGACGGCGATCATTCGCGTCCTGATCGATGCGGGCCTGGATGCGTCCCTGGCTGTAGGGGCGGGTCTGGGCATGCTCGTCCTGGTCTGCTGGCTCATCTGTGTGAAGATAGAACCCGCCATTCGGCATCGGCTGACAGACGTCCTTGCAAACTTCGGACTGCTTCCCCGAACCGAGCGTCCATCGAGCCGGCCGACTGAGCTTCCGCTTCCTGGGCCGCGCGCTGCGCTGGCCGTCCCGGCGATGTGAACTTCGCGGCTCGGCAGCGCAGTTCGTGTTAGCGACTTGTCGGCACAGGCCTGACAGCGCAGGCGGAAATATAACCTCGCCACCTTCCGTATCGCTCACCCGGGTGACCCTGCCTTTTGAGGCAAATACCGGACGTCGCCATCCCGCACGCGCATACTGGCTTTATAAGTGCGCTCTAGCCCGCCGCCGCGGCCCGGGCTAAAACGCGAAAAATCACTTGAAGAGGCACGATCCATGGCCAA
>Ga0070711_100001672_pt1 | contig 12284 bp, 11 predicted proteins | sample LARL53metaG_FD_65452 | JGI IMG/M metagenome (GOLD analysis project Ga0070711, IMG submission 65452) | Corn, switchgrass and miscanthus rhizosphere microbial communities from Kellogg Biological Station, Michigan, USA - LAR L5-3 metaG | ecosystem: Host-associated > Plants > Roots > Rhizosphere ... | reverse complement strand
TCCAGCGGATTACAACAAACCTTTTTACGACGAAATTTTGGAATGGAATGGACAGACCATCCAGGAGGAGCCAATAGTTAACCAATAAAAAATCGGCATTGCCAAAGTAAAACAGATTTATTGACCAATTTGACGCAAGTAGCGTGTACTGTGAACCAACTGAACAGGGAAAATACATGGTAATTCATTGATTTAAGAAATTTTTATATTATATTGCCAGTTATTGCCGTCTAAATAAGAGGGTGGGAACTATAAGGTTTCTCATTACATTCAATAATAGTAGATTAATGATGGCAAGCATAATAACACGGATAGGATGGAAAATAGGAGGAGCTATCGTTAATCTAGCTACGATTGGCTGTATTGATCGAGGCAAAGAAAGGAATCATCTCATGCATAAAACTGTCCACGATGTTTTATGGCTTTTTGCCTTTGCTTGTATTCTGTGTGATATGGCCATCTTTCAAGTCTTGCTTCAGGAGCCCACAATGCATTACGGTTATGCACAAACCTATAATAATATAGTTAATTTGAGTGGGCCTGTTCCGTTCGCAGCTGACTCACACATTTCCATCTCGGGCAAAAACATTTACGAAGTGTGGACAGCATCCCTGGCAGGTGAGTCGACTAATGGTGGAAGGAACTCCGATATTTTCTTCTCCAAGAGTGTAGACAACGGAGTGAGCTTTAGCAAGCCCATTGCACTAACCAATTACAAGCAAGGGATAAAACAAGAACCAAGAATAGCTGTTTCCGGCAAGAATATGTACATTATATGGTCAGATTATTCACTTGGAGCCGCTGAAATATATTTTACAAAAAGTACAAATAATGGCGTGACATTCAGTATGCCAGTAGCACTAGGCACATCATTTGGTGCGGCTGGAGAAACCACACTAAGCGCATTCGGTGATAATGTCTACGTTTTGTGGATCGGAAGTGCTAACGGCGTAACTGCTGGTGCAGTTCTATTTAAAACCAGTAGTGACGGAGGCAATACATTTAGCAATACAACGAGCATTAGCAGCAATGGTATAGCATCAAAGCCCGAGATGTCCATTTCTGGAAATAATGTATATGTGGTGTGGTACAATTCTACATTGACTAATAGCAATGTAACAGATGATCAGATTTTGTTCACAAGAAGTACCAATAATGGCGCTCATTTTAATAGTCCGATAAATTTAAGCAATAATCCCAGCAGTTTTTCATCCAGACCTCAAGTAGAAGCATCTGGAAAAAATGTCTATGTCGCATGGTTGGAGAGTGGCCCTAATCACACATTAAATATTGCCAATACGTACTTTGCAAGGAGTGTGGATGACGGAGCAACGTTTAGCACTCCGATTAGGTTAAGCAATAATGTAGCGGCTAATAATTACAGCTTCAATTTTGACACTCCAAAGATAGCATCATCAAATAGTACTTATGATAATAATGTTTACGTTGCTTGGGTTTACCCATCTCCTTCAAATTCATCACTTCCCCAAAAAACTGATATGTTTATTTCGAGAAGTGCAAATGGTGGCGCATCATTTAGCTCTCCATTTAAAATAAGCAGCGGTCTGGGGCTAAGAGATGCAACCATAAACGTATCAACGAATCCTAATAACAATGCTGATGAAGTTGGAATCATGTGGTCTGCGAATATCGGCAACAGAACTCTGGATTATGAAATATTTATTTCCCAAAGCATGGATAACGGTATTAGTTTTTCGAATCCTGTTGACGAAAGTAATGTAATAGGTTCGTCTCTCTTTCCGGAAATGATCATAAATGGTAGTTCAATGTATTTCACTTGGACCGAATATAACTATGGCAGTTATTCGATTCTCTTTAAGACAGTTTCTATTAGCTAAGGCCTGTAATATCAAAATCCCATATGCAAAGAAGCTGTAGATAACAAAAATTTGAAGAAAATCTTATCTAGTAGAATATATAAGTAATAAACTAGAGCTTCAAAATTAGCAAGTCACTTATATGAACCAAGATCATCTTTAATGGAGATAAAGTATTAGAATGGCCATGTTAAATTCCTCCTACTTGGTGAAATCAGCCCCAAGAATTGCATTTCTGTCTATTTCCTTGTTAGTCTCCTCGCTGATTACTGTTGGGGGGGTTTCTCTTTCTTACGCGCAATTTGTCCCATCACAAACAACCACATTTCCTCCCTCAGCATTTCCCTCTACTTCATCAGCTTTCCCTTCGGCATCGCTTGCAACTCAGTCTAATTCTTTTTCTCCGTGGTTTCCTTCGTTACCAGCTATAGGATGCGGAGGAACATTTTCGCTTACAATAGTGGGCGATGTCTCACCGTCAGGTCAAACAAGTTCCTCGAATTCTAATGGCAATGACAACAATAACGCTCACCATGGTAATGATAATAAAAGGACTCTTGCCCTACAAGTAAATTCAGCAGGAGGAGTTGATTTAACACAAGAATCGGTAAAGGGAAGGTTTTTCATAGGTCAACACAATATCGACAACAATCAGGCGAACAACTTTGATGTCAAAGATGTATTTAATAATTGCCAAGTCATAACATTTAGCAGATGAATGTAAACTTATGAGGCGACAGCTTCATATTTTATTCTCTATTTTAATTGGACTGTCAGTAGCTTCAAGTGTTATATCCGTCAATGGATTAGTAAAAGATAGTTCTCTTTCCAATAAAAATAGCTTAAATCCGCCGATTAATGATTCACATTTCATCCAGACAAATGCTTCAAAACCATTGAGCGTTCTTGCTACATCTAACAATAGCCTTGCAGACAATCATACTCAGTCTGGTGTAAAGCTATTGCTATCAAATGCTAGTTCGGAATATCTTGCATACGAGGGTACGAAAAATATAATCATGGATGCTTCCAATATTTATCATGCAAAGGGAAAGATAACGTATTATTCATGGAGGCAGATTGGAGGTCCATCTGTCAATCTTAATAGCACAGTCACACGCTCAGTAAAGTTTAATGCTACCTGTGAAACAGCAAATTCTGTTCTTACGTTTAGAGTGACTACCAGAGATAACAATAACACGAGCTCATCTTCGTTAGCTCATATCAAGATTGCATATGGTCCCTTCTCCACAATTTGCAGGGAAGCTGACTTTTCTCCTTCTACCTTGCCACTTACGTTTAAGAACGGCACTGCATATCCTTTCAAGTTGAGTTTAGGAACAAAATTTAATTCTATTTCCATGGTTGTTGCGATTAGTGAGTATGAACCTACCGACCAGTTTGGAAATGGGGATAGATATTTTATTAACAACCTTGGAGGACAAACTACCTCTAACGGAACACCACAGCAGACAATCTCTGTGGTTAACAATACTAACACTCTGGTAACAGATCGGTTCTTAAATGGAAATTTTACTAGTAAATATATTGATATACAAGGAAAATTCACCCTCGCAAGCCTAAAGTTCTGTATTGACGGAATTCCATCAGCTAAGACAAATGGGACAAAAAATCTAAACTCGTCAATGTTCGCTATCAATTCACGGAATATTAGGGATCAGTGCAATATTGCAAATCCGCAGTCGACTACAAATAACACAGCTGAGTCAAGCAAAGCAATTTTAACAACCGCTCCCACAACAAATAGTACTAATCCTAGAACAGGCAACCCTCAATACGCATATCCACCAAATCAAGCCCCCCAATACCCTTATCCTTATTCTCCTTCTCCTTCTCCTCAATACGCATATCCACCAAATCAAGCCCCCCAATACCCTTATCCTTATTCTCCTTCTCCTTCTCCTCAATACGCATATCCACCAAATCAAGCCCCCCAATATCGTTATCAAAACCTGCCTCCCGTAGCTAATGCGGGTCCGAATCAAGTAGTAAACCCAGGTACTTTTGTAGTACTCAATGGAGCAGGTAGCTATGATGCAAATGGCGGGCGTATAATCTCTTACATCTGGCAACAGACAGCCGGAGGCTTAGTAGTTCAGTTGACTGGTGCCAATACTCCTACCCCAAGCTTTGTTGCTCCATCTATCACTTCTGGCACTACGTTGACTTTTAGACTAACTGTAACGAATAATGTCGGTGCATCCTCATCTAGCATCGTAAGTATATTTGTTACTGGAAACAACATGGCCGAACCACCGATAGCCATCGCAACTACTGCATCTCCAGTAATAAGTCGCGGATCTGTCGTTGCCCTGGATGGTACTAGGAGTTTTTCTCAAAACGGGGGCACAATAGTGTCATATTCTTGGGTTCAGACTGGTGGACTTAGCGTTAACTTAATTGGAGCTAGCACAGCTAGACCCACATTTACAGCTCCGCAAATACCATTTACAAACCTGAGATTTTATTTGACGGTGTCGGATAGCAGAGGTTTGGTCAGTAACTCTGCCTCATCACCTCAATCTAGTGTGACTATTGTTGTTAGATAACAATCGATAGAATAAATATTCATTTGTCTTCTCTAATATGTAGAGTGCTATACTCCAAGAATTCCAGGAGGAGTGGCATTTGGGTTGTTTACCACGCTGAAAATCTGAACTTCCATTTGGAACGATCAGAGCTGGTCTTCATATCAATACACTGACCACAAAAGACACTTGCTAATTGGATGAATGACACTTAATCTTACTTCATACTTCAATATTTTTAAGCATGATTACAAACCTTATCCTCATCGTTCTATTATTCCTTCATGCTAGACAACCAGCTTTCTAGGATGGCATTCGTCAAGCAAGTTTGATGTCACATTGTGTTGTGTTGGTCAAGTAACAAGATGTTGCTGAAGATCTATCTGCGATATTTGCTACAACAGAACGCACATAAAAAAATACACACACACTTTGCCTGACAATGACTTAAACTCATTTAGCTTCGACTACCTTCTCGTATTGAACACTAATGCTTTGATCTATAGCATTAGTGGGTAATGAGTAAATATAGTGAAAGTTGGAATTATCTTAGATATAAAATAAAGAGGCCAAGTTGGACATGTTGTACCGGAATCACACCGAGATGCGTAATAGCCTTGCAACCTTTGATGTTGGCAGGACCATTGCGACCTTATTCATGTTACTCGTAGGTGCAGCTTTAATCAATTGTAATAATGCACCGATCTATGCATATGCTAGGATATTGTTGGCTCCTAAGGTATTAGGTTCTTCTAACAGCATTCCTTCTGATTCTGAAAATGTTGTTGCCAAGCCGTTTTCTCAGGTTCATTCAAGGCAAATATTCCAACAGCAATCGGATCGGCTACAGTTGCCACAGCCAAATTCTTCAACAGGACCCTCCTCCTTGTCACTACTATCAGAATTTCCTACGCGAATGTCCCAACTGCCATCTGGATCGTTTTCTTCTACTTCCTCTTCGATAACTAGTCGAGTATCGCCGACTCAGCAACCAATTCTACAACAACTGCAACAGCAACCAATTCTACAACAACAGCAACCAATTCTACAACAACAGCAACCAATTCTACAACAACAGCAACCAATTCTACAACAACTGCAACAGCAGCAGCAACAACAACCAATTCTACAACAACAACAACAGCCACAGCAACCAATTGTACAACAACAGCAACAGCAGCAGCAACAACAACCAATTCTACAACAACAACAACAACAGCCACAGCAACCAATTGTACAACAACAGCAACAGCAACAACAACAGCAGCAACCAAACTATCGATCGTGGTTTCCATCCTTACCGGCATCATCTTGCCCCGGTACATTCCAGCTTACAATAGATGGCCTCGCGTATCTTAATTCACTACATTACAAGAAGAACGGACTGCATCAGATTAGCTTACAAATCACCTCAGTTTATGGAAACAATACAGTGGCAGGAAAAATGTGGATAGATAAGAAGACTGATAAGGATAGCGGAATTGACTTCCTTGTTAAGGATACCTATAATAATTGCCAAGTAGTAACTTCTAATAGTACTTTACGGTAAGATGCCAAGTCGCTTTTAACGAATGTATTACAACTATGATGTGTGATTCTTGTTCAAAAATTCATAAATATGCATTTTCACCCTCCTTCTTAAATGAACCGTCACAAATCCATAAGTGAACTATGGGTCATGCCATATTCCTGAATGGCTCGTACAAGGATAAGATAAAATATTGTTTTTTTTAAATTAGTGTCGGAGCTTTTATGCCTGTTTATATGCCAAACCTAGGTCATGATAAGATACAAATTAGACAATCTAAAGAACAGTTCAGATAATAAAATACATATGCCTGTCAATGTAAAAAACGCGTAAATAATTCTCAAGTAAACTGTAGAAAGATCGAACAAACAAAATATGACCGCATTCATTTTAGTTGAATCTTGCCTGTAAATGTACGTTTCGATTAAAACATACATTCTAGAGATTGTGACATCGGCCAACACGGCCTAAATTGGTTATTAGTATAGCGCGAAATTTGCTACTTAGATATGCAAACTAAAAAGGATCAGCTCAATTATTTACTGATTGGAACTATACATGAATCTAGTGTTTGTGTGGCATTTTGAATGAATGTCTGGTTTAATTCTGGTGCGACCCCTTTACTATTATTATGAAGAGTCAAATTTGGAGTAGTGCCTGCTTTCACTATGCTGTCAACAAGAACATGATTAAGACATGCTACAACTTGATTTGGGTTGTAAAGAGGTTGACCTTGTTGCAACTGTGGTTGTAGAGAAGGCTGTTGTTGGGGTATCTGTTGTTGGGGTATCTGTTGTTGGGGTATCTGTTGTTGGGGTATCTGTTGTTGGGGTATCTGTTGTTGGGGTATCTGTTGTTGGGGTATCTGTTGTTGGGGCTGAGCTAGGGCCAGAACCGCTTCTTGAAAAAAGAAGCCATAACCGCATATAGAAAATATGATAACCAAGATTTCTAGACTTTTCGTCATTACCTAATCACCTGACTCTTATTTGCCGCGAGAATATTGATAGAACCATTTAATCGATTTGAGTTATCCGTCTGGGCCAGACTAGCTAGGGATTTGTGCACAATCTCCGCTAATGCGATCTCCTTATGATTCTTACTAACACTTATTTTCGCGACAAAAGCATTCATTAGTTCGCTTATTCTTCAAATGATGACTTACTTATCTCTACCATTTATTTCTACTCTTGGTCTAAATTTTTAAACCGATGCCAGATTAAGGCTCGTTTAGGGCATCCGAAAGAACAAAAATTCTACCTGTTTAAATCAGTCTTATCGTTACGTTATTTAAGAAGATTTAGGTATAATCATCTGCTAAATGTTAGGCCCTGACAATTGTTGAAAACATTTTTGATATTAAAATTATCTCCCTGGTTCTTATTGATATTGTCTTGGCCTATGAATATCTTTCCTTTAACAGATTGTTGACTTAGATCAATCCCGCCAGCAGAATTTATCTGTATTGCTATACGTTGCTTTCCATTACTAAGATCTTCTCCCTTGTTATCAGAGATTTTCCCTATAACCGTAAAGGAAAATGTTCCACCGCACGCTACGGCTGGTAATGATGGAAACCATGGCGAGAGGGAACCCGTAGGGACAGCAAAAGATGTTGATGGTAGAAAAGAGTTAGTTGGAGGAAAAACAGAAGGTGGTGATGTTGTGGCAGATGGTGGGATGAATCCCGTGCCTGGGCCCCCAAACTGGGATGGAAATGTTGCACTAGGTTGTTGCGTCGGGGTTAAAGGAGACGGATTAACAGGCTGTTGGAACGTTGTAGGCGGTTGAGTTAGAAACTGGGCATAGACCAATGCAGCAGAACCATGAATCAACATGAGTGAAGCAAGAAATACTAGCGTTAAGGCTATCGTTTTTCGAGCACGTGTCGGATTCATGGATGATAATGGTATGGGCTGCCTCATGCCAAGTATGCCTTACGACTATGAGTCCGTCATTCGCCTATATTTGGCTTATCCTTTTCTGGAATATAGTTTGATGATAGAAGTTATTATAGGTCGACTATTATCTAAGATTCTGCTGAGTAGGACCAAATAGGATTCTGATGTGTATCACTCTAGCCAATTACGTCGCCATTAGAATGTCAACCATTGTTTCAGCTCTTATTAAGGAAGGAAGGCTAAACTTCGAAAAGAGTATGGCTGCGAAGAATATTAAATCAAAATTTTTCATTATTCCTCACTAATGCTTACTAAATGTTGAATTGTTACAGCTCATTCTTAAGATTCAGTTATACGAGTCTTATTTTTATGATTATTAATGAATTGTAGTTTATTAATTCTACCAAAAATGTTGGGTGTTCTGCAAGCGATTTAGCATATAGTATGTAGAACGGATTAATACAAGCTCACTATATTCCAAGGACCTGGTGTGAAGGGGGTGATGATACGGCGCTTTTGACAATATTCAAAAGATCTTCATTGGAGATTGGTTTTTTTATGATATGAAGAGGATCTAAATTTGGAACTAGACTGATTAATTCGTTAGCTGCGTCGAGCGCAGTTATGAATCTTATTCGAAGGCGATCATCTATAGTTTTCAGCTTTTGATATAGCTGGATTCCATTCATACCTTTCATTCTTATATCAAGCAATGCCAAATTGTAGAATGGACGATTTAGCATTGTAAAATGCTTAAAGGCTTCAAATGAATCTGTAAACGTATCAACGTTATACCCATGTGATACTAAGACAGTCTTGAAACTTAGAAGAACGTCGGGTTCATCCTCTACCAGCAAAATGTTGATGCTATCTCTTATTTCACCTTGTTTTATCGATTCCAGAAGCTCAAGACCAGTGCTTAACTGAGAATTTTTTTTTGTAAGCCATTTTCGCAATTCTGGATCTCGGATAAAGTTATTCACCGCAGATTCTTGATGTTTCTTTGGAACATCATCAAGGGAATCAATGGCCTTAAGTATCCAATAGTTGTCGAGGGCATGTTGCGTCACCACTTGTAGCTCGTAAACTACTTTACCCAGTGACGTCAACGAGTATTTTTTGTTCTTTTTCTCCACTAGACCTACATTCACTAGGGCAGAAATTCTCGAATAGTACTGTTTGAGAGTAAGATTAGTCCTTTTAAGAAGGGTGTTGCTATCGACATCCTCGGAACCGATAGACCCAAATATAAGTAAGGATTTTGCATCAGCTATAGCGCTCAAAACATCCAATAATGAATGTGGGTGTCCGGTTAGCTGCATTGCTAAATAAGATCAAGGTATCATAATAAAAGAACATTAATAGCAAAAATTTCTTAATTATACTGAAGGCGGGAAAATTTGGTTTCATTGTCCAATGCAATGGACACGCCTCTACCATGAGTTTTGTTCTCTACATACCAAATTTTGTTGGCATGCTGGCTAGGTTTGTGAATTTTCGAATTTTGAGCATTCTAAACCTCACGACTTGATCTGGCTTCACCTTATATCTAGAACTGTAATAAAGGTACAAGCTATAGCTGATTATAGGAGGGTGTGTGTTCTAGCTCTGTCCATACCAATTAAAGCTAGCACATGCCTAGATATACGGATTCCTTTAAGTTAACAGAGCCGTTCACATAATCATTGTCCTGCTCCTGATTTACGGGGGATTGTCTAAAGCATGATTGACACTACAAAGTAATGTTTCCTTTTTTCATCTATTTGAATCTGGAATGTTCCAAAAGTTCCTTTGCAGATATCTATAAATTCGTGCAATTCATTTTCGTTTATATTTATGATCTTGGTGGTCTGCTCCTCTCTCATTCGTCGGTGAGCCCAGTGGTTTTGCGTTTCTCCGTTGGTATTACCGGAACTAAATATCTCAATGTAATCGTCTTCTTCAATCCATGATCTGTTATCAGGCAGTTTTTTGTTTCTGTCATACTCACTATTTTCTTTGTATCGCCAAGTACAGCTAACTTTTCAGAGGGTCAACAAGAAACACACAACATAAAGATAACATGATATTCGTCGAATAAATCATATATCACGCATTGCTGGACGTAGGCGAATTATAGACTGTTTTAAGTGGGTTGTGTCATTTCTGGCAACGAGCTTATAAACACAGCATTATTCCCTTTTATTAGCCTCATTATTCTATCCTGATCTTAGTTGTAATTGCCTCGTCCTTTCCTTATCTCTTATGTTAGTTGCTTACGTTAGTAATGTCATACCACAACAAGGACATTAGTAGTAAACCATAGGCTTAAGCCTAAGGTATAAGAGTAATTCCGTCGTGTATATCGCATTGTAATGTCAACAGCAAACATAGGACCAGATAATGTTAAACAGATTTACAGGACCGCGCTAGGGGGCACGGAGTTTTACCTCAACATGGACGATCCCTACAAGGATGGTGGTGGGAAAGGTACTACCAATGTCACTGCTCAGTTTAATATAAGTTTTGGGCATGGCAGCCAACTCCCATTTACAAAATGTAGTGAAAACGAACTTACATATTTCAATACTACTGGTAGCCCAATTAACTACAAGTCGGGCAGCAAGCCAGGCAGAAGCGTAAGGCTGGATTGTTATCCAGATGGAGGTAAGTGGAATAACCATACTAAATACAGTTGGGAATCAAATGTGGGATATCTTTATACTCCAAAATCGATAGGCTCAGGTGAATTTACCACATACATTCGGGTACATGGTGACCTAGGGACTCATCAATCATACGCACATAAAATTGGCGGGAGGGATGAAGATGACATAAGATCATTAATAGAAATGGTTTATCCGACAGCCACACATAATGATATTCAGGTTAACTACAACTACGCTCATTTTCCATATGTGAGCGTGAAGCCTAGGATAAAATTCAATCCTCCTACGTTAGCTGACAATGGCAAATGGGTAGGAGCTAAGTCTATTCACAAAATAGCGATTGATAAAAACTGTACTGAATGGGAAATGTGGGTTGATACCGATCCATTTGATAACGACGGCGAGCCGAAGAACAACTGGAAGTTAGCAGCAACGTACTCTGATTATGGAGTACCTTGTTATAGCAATATCCCTCTGACTTGGCAATGTCACAAAGATTTATGTCGCGTAGATGGATTTGCTAACGTTGATTTCACGCTTATATCAGATAGAGCAATAGATGCAACGTGATTTCGCCAAATATGAATGGCTTTGAGTTACATAGGGAAATAAAGAAAATTGATGAAAGGGTTAAGGGCTCAAGAAGAAATTTCAGAACAGTGTCGATGGCAACAATGGGAACAAGGAGAAAATGTAAAATGCTTTATTCAAGATTTAATAAAATGAATTGAATTCGTGAGCCGATCAAAGAACAGATTACTAATTCGAAGCTTTAGTAATCTTACTATTATGCTAAATAGTAGGGGATTCGAGATGTGGCTCTTGGTTGGCTCTGTATCTCTTATAGTCTTCATCTGCTTCCATAGCTGCTTTTATTATCCTGCTTTTTCGATGTGTTGATTGCAAAAACATTTTTTATGCTAGATTAGGATAATCAACTTTACCACCTGTGGCAGACCGTACCAAATAATAGTAGTCAATGGTTTGATGGTTGGCTTGTATTAGGAGGATCGTTTGCTAGATCAATGTGATTCATTTTAGCGTTTAATAAGAACAATGCAAGTAGTTTGATATAATTGTAGTAATTTAGCTGGCAAATGCTAAAATCATAATTGTAGTAGCAAGCTAGCTTAATTAATGAATTAATCAATTACTGTATCGTATATCCCCTTACCTTAAGGTATGCCTCCACTGTTGGTAGCATAGGTTTTACAAAGGCATCTGGCTTTTCATGCCAGCCAGAAAACAGGATATCACATATTTCAAGTCCACTAGAAGGAACATGGGCCGTACTGTTAGTATTGATTAGTTTAGAATAAAGAGCAGGAAAGTCCAGTGTTCCATTTCTAGATAGAACTAATTCATTCACACAGTCTGCCAATGCCATTTTATCTGTAGCGTTTGATTCAGCTGCATAATCGCCTGACACTTCGGCCTGATCTGATTGATTTTGCCACTCTTCAAATTGTTTTTGGCTTGTTATATTCAACAAAGAATTTGAAGCTCGTGGTGATTGTGATTGTGATTCTAACATTGATTGTGGCAATGCTTTTGAATGTACTGATGATATAGATAGTATTCCTAGAAATGTTATTACGAACACTATTAAGAAAATAACAGAATATATCATGATTTGGTGTACGCTCATTCGTGAAGCATACTCAGAAATACGTGAGTGTATCATTTAACAACATCATTTTAGTACGAGGTAATCTCCCATGGCGATGCCATCCATCCCAGTACCATAAAACGTAGAGAGTGCATCTACTGGCGATAGACAGATAGGCTGGTTCATAACATTTAGACTTGTATTAGTGATT
>Ga0070711_100001671_pt1 | contig 12286 bp, 10 predicted proteins | sample LARL53metaG_FD_65452 | JGI IMG/M metagenome (GOLD analysis project Ga0070711, IMG submission 65452) | Corn, switchgrass and miscanthus rhizosphere microbial communities from Kellogg Biological Station, Michigan, USA - LAR L5-3 metaG | ecosystem: Host-associated > Plants > Roots > Rhizosphere ... | reverse complement strand
GAAGGCGCTGACCAAGCAGGTGCCCGAGGTCGCCTTCCGCAACATCCTCGTGCCGGTCTTTGGCAGCAAGCTCGACGACGACATCGTCTCCACGGCCGGCCGCCTCGCCGCGGCCGAGCAGGAGGAGGCGGGGGAGGCGCAGCTCGACCTCGTCTACGTGATCGAGGTGCCGCTGACCCTGCCGCTCGACGCCGAGCTGCCGCCCGAGCGCGAGGAAGAGGCCCGGCGGGCGCTGAAGCGCGCCAGCGACGTCGGCGAGGAGTACGAGGACGTCAAGGTCGCCACCGAGGTGGTGCGGGCGCGGGAGATCGGCGCCGGCATCGTCGAGGCGGCCCGTCGCAGCGGTGCCGAGGCGATCGTGATCGGGGGCGAGCCGCCGAGCAAGATCAGGGGGGGCGCCCGTCTCGGCGGGATTGGCGCCGCCAAGCCGGCCGAGGTCGGGGCGGCGACCGAGTACGTGCTGAAGAAGGCCCCCTGCCGCGTGCTCCTAACGGCGCCCCCCGAAACGCCCTCTGAGGCGGAGTCCGAGCCGTCCCTGGCTGACTAGACTCACGGCCATGTTCATCTTGATCGTGGGATGCGGACGCGTCGGGTCCTCGCTCGCGCGGGCGATGCTGCGCGAGGGCCACGAAGTTTCCTGCCTCGACGAGGACCCGGAGTCCCACGCCCGACTCGAGGTCGGCCTCGACAAGGGCTGGGAGGACCTCGGCGGTCAGTTCACGGTCGGTGCCGGTCTCGAGACGGATGCGCTTGAGGCAGCCGGCATCGAGCGGGCCGACGCCTTCATCGCCTCGACCGACGGTGACAACACCAACATCGTGATCTCCCAGATCGCCCAGCGGCGCTACCAGGTGCCGACGGTGATCGCCCGCATCCTCGATCCGCTGCGGGCCGAGTGGTACGAGCGCCAGGGCGTGCACACCGTTTGCCCGACCAGGGTCGCGATCGACATGCTCGAGACCGCCGTGAGCGAGGGCGCGCGGCGCGAGGGCGGCGAACGCCCGGACGGCTCGGCGGAAGTCGCTTAGATGGTTGATTCCACGACTCCGCACACCTGGATGACGCGCGTGGCGCTTCGCATCTCAGCGTCCTCGGGCTTGCCTTTGGCACCACCAAAGGCTGCGCCCTGCGTCCTCGATCTGCTCGGCCCCGCGCGCCCCCAGTCACACGCGACCGTGGGATCAACCATCTAGGGAGCCAGGGGGAGCGCATGTACATCATCGTCGTCGGCGCGGGCAAGGTGGGCTGGAACCTGGCCCGCGAGCTGCTCGACAAGGATCACGAGGTGACGGTGATCGAGAGCAACCGCCGCCGCTACCTGACGGTCGAGCAGGAACTGGAGCACAACGTCAGCTACGGCGACGCCTCCGAGCTCTGGGTCCTCGAGCGCGCCGGGATCCAGCGCGCCGACATGGTGATCGCTGTCACCGGCGACGACGAGGACAACATGCTGATCTGCCAGGTTGCGCGCGAGAAGTACCTGGTCGAGCGGATCATCGCCCGCGTCAACAATCCGCGCAACCGGCCGCACTTCGACCTGCTGGGGATCAAACCGGTGGTCTCGGCCACCGACCTGATCCTGCGCCTGCTCGAGCACGAGGTGCCCGATTACGGCCTGGTGCACCTGCTCGACCTGCAGGAGGAGCAGCTCGAGATCATCGAGATGTTGCTGGGCAAGGATTCCGGGGTAACGGGACGCCGTGTGGGCGATCTCGACATGCCGGAAGGGAGCCTCCTGATCTCCGTGCTGCGCGACGGCAAGGGCTTCGTGCCCGGTCCCGACACCGTGCTCGAGGTGGGCGACGAGGTGCTAGCCGTGCTCGACCCGGGCCACGAGGAGAAGCTGAAGGAGCTCTTCGGGCCGGGCGGCAACGGCAACGGGTCCGGCGGCTGAGCGACGTGGCTGACCGCGAGGTCGACTTCCTCCTCGTCGGCGGCGGCCTGGCCTCCGCCCACTGCGCGGCCGAGCTGCGCCGGCACGGGGCCGAGGGGTCGGTGCTGCTCGTCGGCCGCGAGCCCGAGCCGCCCTACGAACGGCCGCCGCTCTCCAAGGAGTACCTGCGGGGCGAGGCCTCGCGGGAGGACGCTCACGTCAATCCCGCCTCCTGGTATGAGGAGAACGACGTCGAGCTGCGGACCGGGACCAGCGTGATGTCGCTCGACCCGGGCGCGCGCACGGCGAAGCTGCAGGGGGGCGAGGAGGTGCGCTTCGGCAAGGCCCTGCTCGGCACTGGCGCGATGGTCAACATCCTGCGCGTCGAGGGGGCGGAGAACGAGGGCATCCACTACCTGCGCGCCTTTGGCAACTCCGACGCAATCCGCGCCGACGCCGAGGCGGCCGAGCACGTGGTCCTGATCGGGGGCAGCTACATCGGTACCGAGGTCGCCGCCTCGCTGACCGCGAAGGGCGTCAAGTGCACGATCGTGATGATGGAGGACGTGGCGCTCTCCCGCACCTTCGGCGAGGGCGCCGGCCGCTGGTTCCAGGAGCTGCTCGAGTCGAAGGGCGTCGCGGTGCACGGGGGCGAGGAGCTGGAGGCTTTCGAGGGCGACGGCCGCGTCAAGGCGGTGCTGACCAAGAGCGGCCGGGCGATCGAGTGCGACGCGGTGGTCGTCGGCGCCGGCGTGCGGCCGGACGCGATGCTGGCGCAGCGGGCGGGCCTCGAGGTCGAGAACGGGATCGTCTGCGATGCGCGGCTGCAAACGTCGGTCGAGGGCATCTACGCGGCGGGCGACTGCTGCCTCTACGAGAGCGTCGTCCACGGGCGGCCGATTCGCGTCGAGCACTGGGACGTGGCGATGCAGCAAGGCCTGCACGTGGCGCGCGGCATGCTCGGCGAGGATCGCGACTACGACGTCGTCCCCTACTTCTTCAGCGACTTCGCCGACTGGGCCGGGCTCGAGTACGTCGGTCCCGCCTACGAGTGGGACGAGGAGGTTTGGCGCGGGGACCGCGACGCCGGCAAGTTCTCCGTCTGGTACCTGAAGGACGGCCGCGTCGCCGGCGCGCTCAGCGTCGACCGCCCCGAAGACCTGGCCGAAGCGCGGCGCATGCTCGCCGACGGCGTTGATGTCTCGGGGGCCAGGGATGCTCTTGTCGACCTCGACAGCGACCTTACGGCGATCGACTGAGGAGCTGCGGGGCAGGGACTCGAACCCCGATTTCGCGGTCCAGAGCCGCGCGAATTGCCGATTATTCGACCCCGCAAGGGTGCGCGAGATCCAGAATACCCACTCGGCTAAGCAGCCTGCCCCTCGCTGGCGTCCGGTGCAATACCGAACATACGTACGTGAAGATTCGGCTGGCGTCGGAACGGCGGACGCGCATTATGCGCCTGCGGGGAGAAGGGCTTAGCTACAACGCGATCAGTCGCGATTTGGGTATCGCCAAGGCCACGGTTGCCTATCACGTACGCCGTTCTGGTGTGCCGGTAGACGATCGATGCGCGCGCCGCTACGACTGGAGTCGGATCCAGGATGCCGTCAACGAAGGGTTGTCGGTGAGCGAGTGCCAGGCCCGCTTTGGCTTTTTGCGGGGGACTTGGGCCAAGGCCGTGAAGCGGGGAGATGTCGTCCCGCGTCAGTGGATCACGCCCATCGAGGCGCTGCTGGTCGCGGGCCGTCGGCGAGGCCGGTCGCACGTGAAGGCGCGACTGATCAACGAGGGACTGAAGGAAAACCGCTGCGAGATGTGCGGGATCGCTGAGTGGCGAGGAAAGCCGCTGAGCATGGAGCTTCATCACGTCAATGGCGATGGTGAAGACAACCGCTTGGAGAACCTCCAGTTGCTGTGCGGAAACTGCCACTCTCAGACCGACAATTGGGGCGGGCGAGGCCGGCGTCGAGGCTGATCGGTGAAGAAAGGCCCGCGACGACTGAGCGTCTAACCTCTTTGCTAGTTTCGCCGCACCTGTGAGCCGCCGTCTCCCATTGCTTGCCGCTGTTCCCGTGCTCGCCATCACCATCGCTGGTTGCGGTGGGGGTGGGGGGGATGAATCGAGCGAATCGACGCCGGTGGCGACGACGCCGACGACGACGGCGCTGAGCAAAGCCGAGCTGATCAAACAGGGCGACGCGATCTGCGCCGAGGTCAATGCCGCGGTCGGCACGGTCGGTGCCAGCAGCACCGAAGCAGGCAACAGCGCCACCCAGGTCGCCGACCTCTACAGCGGCATGGTGCAGAGCCTGAAGGGCCTCGGCACGCCACAGGAAACCGAGGGCTACGCGGAATTCAGCGAAGCCGCCGACGAACTCTCGAAAACCGAGGACGAAGTGAAACTCGCCTCCGAGCGTGGCGACGAAACGGCGCTGTCCAGCGCCGAAGCGAGCTCCTCGACCGCGCTGGAATCGTTCAAGTCGGCTGCCGGCGAATACGGCTTTGAAAAATGCACCGAAGGCCCGAGCGCGCCAACGACAACCGCGCCAGGGAGCGCGGGATCGACCCCTGAAGAAGCCGAATCGGGCGTCGAAGGCGAAGCCGAATCCGCGCCTGAAGAAGCTCCTGCCGAAGAAGCCCCTGAAACCGGCGGCGCTGGCAGCGCAGGCGGTGCCGGCGAAGGGGGCGGCACCGGTGGTGGTACGGAAGGCGGCGGCACCAGCGGCGGCGGCTCGGGCGGCATCGGCCCCGGCTGATCAGGACGTGCCGTCGGTTATGCCACCGTATAGGTGGTTAATCGACGGCACGTGCTACGCGGCTGACTCTCGCCAGGCCCCATAGAGGCGTGCGTAGGGGCCGCCGGCCTCGATCAATTCCTCGTGCGTGCCGGCCTCGGCGATGCGGCCGCCCTCGAGCACGACGATCTTGCCGGCGCGGCGGATCGTCGAGAGGCGGTGGGCGATCACGATGGCGGTGCGGCCGGCGAGCAGGCGCTCGAGGCCGCGCTCGATCGTCTTCTCGGTGCGCACGTCGACGTTGGAGGTCGCCTCGTCGAGGATCAGGATGCGCGGCTCAGCGAGCAGCGCCCGGGCGAAGGCGACGAGCTGGCGCTGGCCGGCCGAGAGCTGGACACCGCGCTCTCCGATCTCGGTCTCGAAGCCATTCGGCAACGCTGCGATGAACTCGCTCGCTCCGACCGAGCCAGCCGCCGCCTCGATCTCCTCCTCCGTCGCCGTGGGCCGGCCGAAGGCGATGTTTTCGCGCACGCTGCCGGAGAAGAGGAAGCCCTCCTGGGGGACGATCCCAAGCTGGCGGCGAAGCGCGTGCTGGCGCAGCTCGCGCAGATCGTGGCCGTCGACCATGACCCTGCCCCGCTGCGGGTCGTAGAAACGCGCGACGAGCTTGGCGAAGGTTGACTTACCGGCGCCGGTCGCGCCGACCAGGGCCAGAGTCTGCCCTGGCGGCACGTGGAGGTCGACGTCCTCCAGGGCCCAGTCGGATTCGTCGTCCGTGTAGTTGAACCACACGCCCTCCATCTCGATCTCGCCGCGCAGCGGGCCGGGGTCGATCGCGCTGGGGGCGTCGACCATGTCGGGCTCGGTCTCCAGCAGCTCGAAGATCTTGTCCAGAGCCGCCACCCCCTGCTGCCAGGTCGTGTAGAACTGGGAGAGCTGTTCGATCGGTTCGAAAAAGGTGCGCAGGTAGCCGATGAAGGCGATGACGACGCCGATTTCGATCGCCCCGTCGATCGCCTGGGTGCCGCCGTAGAGGACGATCACCGCCATCCCGACGGCGGTCATCAGTTCGACTGCCGGGAAGTAGGTGGCGTTGAGGAGGACGGTGCGCATGTTGGCGTCGCGGTTGGCTTCGTTCAGCTCCGTCATCGCGGCGGCGTGGCGCGGCTCCTGCCCGAAGCTGCGGACGACGCGGACGCCGCTCAGCGTCTCCTGCAGGTAGGCGGTGACCGCGGCGATGCGCTCGCGCGTCGCCCGGTAGGCGCCCTGGGAGATGACCCGGAAGACGAGGCTGCCCACGGCGAGCAGGGGGAAGGTGACGAAGGTGAGGAGCGCCAGCTTCAGGTCGAGGGCGAGCAGGATGACGACGACGCCGACCAGCGTCAGCGTGCTCGAGAAGAGCGTCACCACGCCGGTCGAGACGAGCTGATTGAGCGCTTCGATGTCGTTGGTCATGCGCGAGATCAGCACTCCCGGGCTGCGCTTGGTGAAGAAGCCGATCGACATCGACTGCAGGTGGGAGAAGACGCGCTCGCGCAGGTCCTGCAGCGCCCGCGTCCCGACCCAGCCGACCAGGTAGGTCTGGGCGTAGGTGGCGGCCGCGTAGAGCACCGCCGTGGCGAGGAAGGCGGCGACGATCCAGTCGAGAGCGGAGACGTCGCCGGCGTTGATTCCGCTGTCGATCGCTTCCTTGGCCAGGTAGGGCGGAACGAGCCCGGCACCGGTGGCAGCGAGCATCGCGAGGAGGGTGAGCGCGACGCGCCCCTTGTAGGGGGCGAGCAGGCCGATCAGGAAGCGGGCCTTGCGGAGCCTCATAGGCGCGCCATCTCCTCGCGCCGCTCGAGGTCGCGCTGCAAGAAGACCGAGTCGGCGAGGCCGTGCTCGGCGATCTCGCGGTAGAAGCTGCAGCCATCGAGCAGCTCCTCGTGGGTGCCGCGGTCGACGATCCGCCCGCCGTCCATGACGACGACCTCGTCGGCGAGCGAGACGGTGGAAAGGCGGTGGGCGATGACGAAGGTTGTGCGGCCCGCCATCGCCTCGCCCAGGCCGGCCCTGATCTGGGCCTCGGTGGTCGCGTCGACCGAGGAGGTCGCGTCATCGAGGATCAGGATGCGCGGGTCGGCGAGCAGGGCGCGGGCGATCGCAACCCGCTGGCGCTGGCCGCCGGAGAGCGTCAGGCCGCGCTCGCCGACGACCGTGTCATAGCCGGCCGGTAGCTCGCGGATGAACTCCTCGGCCTGAGCGCGGCGCGCCGCCAGCTCGATCTCCTCGCGGCTCGCGTCCGGCCGCGCGTAGGCGATGTTCTCGGCAACGCTGGCGCTGAAGAGGAAGCTGTCGTCGGCGACGAAGGCAACCTGGGAGCGCAGCGAGCTGAGGTCGACCGTGCGCAGGTCGGCGCCGTCGAGGAGGACGGCGCCCTCGCTCGGGTCATAGAGGCGGGCGAGCAGGGCGACGAGGCTCGTCTTGCCCGACCCGGAGGGGCCGACGAGCGCCACCGTCTTGCCGGCCTCGACCGTGAGGTCGATCCCGCTGAGCGCCGGTCCGGCCCCGTCGTAGCTGAGGCCAACGTCGCACAGCTCAACGCGGCCACCGCCAGGAGGAAGCGGCGGCGCTTCCGGCGGGCTCTCGATCGCCGGTCCGCGGTCGAGGATTTCGAAGAGGCGGTTGCCCGAGGCGATCGCCCGCTGCGCCATCCCCATCGCCATGCCGAGCGCCCGCATCGGTCCGGCCAGCATCACCACGTAGGTGTAGAAGGCGACGAAGCTGCCGAGGCTGAGGCTGCCGTCGATCACCTGGCGCCCGCCGACGAGGAGGACGAAGGCGACGCCGGCCTGGGGGAGGAGGCCAATCAGCGGCGAGAAGGTCGCCTGCAAGCGGGTCGAGTAGATGCTCTGGTCGAAGACCCGGGCGACGGCGCGCTGGAAGCGATGCAGCTGGTATTCCTCGCGCGCGAAGGCCTTGACGATGCGGACGCCCGAGATGCTCTCCTCGGCCTCGGCGGTCAGTTCGGCGATCCGCTGCTGCACCTCCTGCACAGCGGGGCGGGAGACGCGGTTGTAGCGGGAGGCGGTGTAGACGACGAAGGGGGCGGGAATCAGCGCGATCAGCGTCAGAAGCGGGTTGATCGCGATCATCACGGCGCAGGCGAGGGCGATCGTCAGCGCGCTCTGGGTGATGAAGATCAGGCCATAGCCGAGGAAGAAACGGATCGACTGCAGGTCGACGGTGGCGCGGGACATCAGCTGCCCGGTCTGCTGGCGGTCGAAGAAGCCGAGCTCGAGCCGCTGCAGGTGCCCGTAGAACCGCTCCCGCAGGTCGAATTCGACGGCCAGGGAGACCTTGCCGGCGACAATCCGCCGCACCGAGGTCAACCCCAGCCGCAGCACCCCGGCCCCTACGATCGCCAACGCCAGCGGCAACAGGTCCGGCTTGTTGCCCTCCTGGATCGCGTTGGTCGCGTGCCCGATCAGCCACGGAATCAGCACCGTCATCCCCATCGCCGCCCAGGCGAAGGCGAGCGATCCCCAGAGCTGGCGGCGGTAGGGGCGCAGGAAGCCGAGCAGGCGGCGATAGGTCTGCATCAGGTCTCACTATACAAAATGAAGTAAGACAAAGACAATTTTGCTAAGGATCACTTGACCAATAGCCGCCGGCTGTGGTAGAGCTACCACGACCGGCTCGGTCCAACCGTAATTCGACATAGCCGGCGGCAGACCCGCCGGCACCCGAACAAAGGAGAGTCAAGTGAGACTCATCAAGACGTTTGGTTTGGCGGCCATCGCCGCCACGACCGTGATGGCGTTCGTCGGGGTTTCCTCGGCCTTGGCCATCACCGAATTAGAAGAAGTGGTGAACTGCAAAGTCAAGACCGATCCGTGTCCGGTCGGATCAGATTGGGGGGCCGGTACGGTGATCGATGGACATGCCGAAAATACAGTCCTCTTAACATCACTGGGGAATATCTCGTGCAAATTATCAACGCAAGAAGGAGAACAGACTGAATTATTAGCTCATGGAGCGATTCTAGCCCTTTCTTTCACTGACTGTTTATTGGGCTCCACCACCTGCACGTTCACCGCCGAACACCTTGGATATTTAGTCTTAGTGTTATTAAACCCCGCTATGGACGGCGGCTATCACGCTGTCTTGAGCAGTGGTGGCTCTGGCAACCCGCAGGTTCATGTCGTCTGTGGCTCCCTAATTAACTGCAGCTTCGGCGCCAGTGAAGTGTTATTTTCCATTGAAGAAATGGAACACGACACTTTATGGATCGTCTTACAGTCATTGGCACGCACAGGAGGCATTTGTCCCAGTATCTCGGTTTGGCACGCGGTGTACTTAGTACGCTGCTTAAATCCAACCGGGACCTTCGTAGATTGTTTCCCGAAGATGGAGACTATTTTTTAGTCGCGCTATGCCCCAGGCATCTCCAGGGCCGCGCATCTCGTGCGCGCCCTAGGGACGCATCCCACGCCATTGAGCAGTGCCACCAACCGAAGGCGGCGGGGCCTTGGCGTTTTGGACGCCTTGCCGCCGCCCATCCATACACACGTTCGCGATTCTATACAAACAAAGTTTGACCAGAGAACTTTCGCTAAAACTTAGTTGACCAACAGCTATTTGTTGTGATAGAGCTACCACGACCGCACCGGTCCAACCGTAATTCGACTTCGTCGTCGGAGACGTCGGCGCAAAAGGAGAGACAGGTGAGAACTATCAAGACGTCAAGCCTCAGCATGATCGTCGTGCTGGCCGTGGCTGCACTCCTATCCGCGAGCTTCGCTGCCTCTCCGGCGTCGGCCATCACCGAGTTAGAAGAAGTGGTGAGCTGCAAAATCAAGACCGACCGGTGTCCGGAAAATCAGCACTGGGGGCCGAACACGATCGTCGATGGGGAAGCCTCAAACTCGGAACTCTTATCGTCGCTGGGTACCATCAAATGCGCGTCATGGGTGGCCAGTGGCACGCAGACCGAATTACTAGTCCACGGATCGATCGAATCGGTCAGTTTCAGCAAATGTGCGCTCGGTAAAAGCGAATGCACAGTAACTCCAGAACACCTCAACTACTTAGTATTAGTGTTATTAAACACCGACATGGCTGGCGGCTATCACGCTGTCGTGAGCAGCGGCGGTTCAGGTAATCCGCAGGCGCATGTTGTCTGCGGAGGGCTCGTCAACTGCACCTTCGGCGCTGCCGAAATCTTATTCTCCATCACATCACTGGAACATGACACGTCATGGACCGTCAACCAGTCACTGTCTCGAACAGGCGGTATCTGTCCGAGCACATCGACCTGGCAGGCGGCCTACTTAGTTCGCTGCTTAGAACCGGCAAACACTTTCGTGGACTGCTTCCCGAAGATGCAAGGCGAAGGGAGGGAACCGGTCGGAGCCTGGCCGGAGACCGAACAGGACGAAGACGTCGTCCTTTGCAAGGAAGACGTCAAAGAAGGCAAATGCCCGCAGGCACAGATCGTCAGCCCGACGGCTGGCCTCGATGCCGAACTTGCGTCCGGCACCGAATCGCAGCTCTTAACCAGCCTGGGGACGGTCAAATGCACCGTTTCGAAAGCGAGCGGCAAAACGACGACGACGAGCCCCTCGCAGCTGGAAGCTGAAGTGACGAGCATGTCGCTGGAAAAATGCACGGTCGGGGAAACGTCCTGCACGGTCACTTCGGAACACCTTTCCTACCTCTTATTACTCTTATTAAACGAAGAAGCCAACTACCATGTCGTGATGGAGGAAGCGCCCGGCAAAGGAAAACCACAGTTCAAAGTCGTCTGCGGAAGCGTGATCAGCTGCGCCTTTGGCAACGCGGAAACCTTATTTTCAGTCGAATTAGGCGAAGCGGACGTAAGCCTGAAAGTCGCCCAGGAACTGAACAGGACAGGCAGCACCTGTCCAAAAACCTCGAAATGGGAGGCGACCTACTTATTGCGGGCCTTAGAGGGCGGCTCTGAGCTCGGCGCGTGGCCAGCACTCGCCGTGGTTCCGAACAGGACGTTCCTCTGCAAGGAAGACGCAGCGGGCGGCACCTGTCCCGAAGAAAAACGATTTGGCACCGGCACCGCGCTGGACGCCGAACTGGCGTCGGGAACGGAATCACTCTTCTTATCCGGCCTCGGCAGCGTCAAGTGCACGACATCGACGATCGAGGGCCAAACGACCACGAGCGGCGAAGCAACGCTTGAAGCGGAATTCGAAGCCATGTCCTTCAGCGGCTGCACCGTCGGCGAAACCAGCTGTACGGTCACGCCCGAACACCTCCCTTACCGCGCCTTACTGTTATTAAACGAAGAAGAAGAACATCACGTCATCTTCGAGGAAACCTCAGGCAAAGGAAAACCACAGTTCAAAGTCGTCTGCGGAAGCGTGATCAGCTGCACCTTTGGCAACGCGGAAACCTTATTCTCTGTCGAATTAGGCGAAAAAGACGTGAGCCTGAAAGTCGCCCAGGAACTCAATCGCGAAGGCAGCATCTGCCCGAAAACCTCGAAATGGGAGGCAACCTATTTACTTCGGGCGTTAGAAAGCTAGAAGGTAGAGAAGGAGGGGCTTCAACCGAAAGCGGCGGCCTTGGCGCTCGGGACCTTGCCGCCGCTGCACTTCGGCCCGTGGTCGGGGGCGGCAAGGATCTGGAAATTGGTCACGGCGTGATAGGGGGTGGTCGAGCCGTCGTTTTGGGCGAGGGTGACGACGAGGCGGTAGAAGCCGGCCGGGAGGTCGTGGTAGTAGATCTCCGGCCGAGTCGCCGGCGAGTAGCTGCCCTCGGAGCCGATCAGTTCGGCGAGTGCGCCGTTGGGCCCTGAGTAGCGGGCGTAATCGAAGGAGCGGCCGACGAGGCGCCCGTTGCCGAAGGGGCTGTTGATCGCCCGTCGTAGCTTCGCCGGCACGACGCAGTCCGGGACGCGATTGAGGCCGAAGCGCACATTGCCCTCGGCGAGTTCGGGTTCGCCGCCGAAGTGCCGCCCGGAGAGGCGGAAGTGGTGGATCTCGGTCTTCACGACGACGGCGTGGCCCTTCTGGCGGGCGCCGTTGCGGGGGGAGACGATCGTCGCACTCGGTGCGCCGGGGGTCGCCGTCGCGGGGGGAGAGGGCGCCTTTTCCTGCCTCCCGGTGCCCAGGGCGAGCATGAGCAGGGCCGCCGCCGTGGCAAAGGCGCCGACCAGAGCTGCTGCGATTCTGGTGCTCATCCGGCGGGAACCCTAATGCCAACGCCGTAACGTTCAGCGCTTGATCCGAAGCGCCCGCATCGCGATCGCCGCAACGGCGTCGTCGTTGGCCCTTGCCCCCGTCGCGGCTGGGGCGGGGCCAGTAGACCACGTCCACGTCTTTGCCGGTACCCGGCCCGGGCCCGGCACCTTCGGCGGCGGGCACAGCTTTCCGGGCGCGGCGATGCCCTTCGGGATGGTGCAATGGAGTCCCGACACGACGCCGGCAGACAGCAACGGGCGCGCCGGCTACGACTACCGGGACCATCACGTCAAGGGGTTCAGCCTCACCCACCTGAGCGGCGCCGGCTGCTCGCTTTACGGGGACTTCCCCTTCCTGCCGACGACCGAGCCGCTGGAAGGCTCACCCGCCGCGCGCGGCTCCGCCCTGGACGGCGAATTCCAGCCCGGCTTCTCGCACTCTCGCGAGAGCGGCCACCTCGGTTATTACGCCGTCCA
>Ga0070711_100001670_pt1 | contig 12289 bp, 8 predicted proteins | sample LARL53metaG_FD_65452 | JGI IMG/M metagenome (GOLD analysis project Ga0070711, IMG submission 65452) | Corn, switchgrass and miscanthus rhizosphere microbial communities from Kellogg Biological Station, Michigan, USA - LAR L5-3 metaG | ecosystem: Host-associated > Plants > Roots > Rhizosphere ... | reverse complement strand
GCTCGCCTGTTCCTCAGCCTGGTCGGTAACCAGGAGATCTTGGAGCGCGTCTACATCCCTGCGGCGGACTCCAGCGCCGAACTGGCGGCTGTTGAAGAGGCCATGCAGCACCTCGAAGGGCAATATGCAACCGGCTCGGTTTACCGGGGTGAGCACGGAGCGGCGCGGTTTGCGGCCATGATGACCCGCCTCGAAGAGCGGCGGGACCGGCTGGCGGCCTTGCCCTCCACGCCTGCGCGGATCGACTACCGGCCGACCGGTCGGACGTTCGCTGACCGGTGGGAGGAAGACAACGAGGCTGGTCGGCGGCAGTTGATGGTCAACGCGGGCTTTCAGGTGCGCATCGCCCGGACGCCGATCACGCCTGCAGACATCGCTACGGAGATCCGCCGGGTGGGGGTCACCGGAAATGCAGAGCAGTTGCGGCACCAGGCCAACCGCATCCGGTACATGACCACCAAGACGACCAAGCCGGAGCGGCTGGCTGAACTCGGGACCCGGCTGGCGGCCGTCGAGGCCGAGCGGCAGCGGCTCCGTGCTATCCGCAAATACGACGAGGTGGTGTCGTTCGCGCTGGACGACAATCTCGCCCGCCGGGCTGGCCTGGCCGCGGCAGGCAAACCAGTCGCAATTCCTGATCTGTCGCAAGCTTGGGACCAGGCACTGGAGCCACTGCGGGAGGTATTCGAGGCCGACGCAGCGAGGGCCGCCGATCAGCTCATGACACCTGCTCAGTAACGAGATGCGTCACGGGCTGCTGCTCCCATTTCGCTCCCAGAATCGGACACGGCTCAACGGGATGCGTGGGTGTCGAGGCAAGCCCAGCCCGCTCCCGGGGTTTCTGTCGCCGTGGTGACTGATGGTCGCGGCGCATGTGCTTCAGCTGGCCGGTGGCCGATAATCGCCGTCATGGCAGAGGGCATGGTCGCGGCGCCGCCGTGCGCGGCGTGCGGGGCGCCGCACCGTGCGGCCATATCTCGGGGACGAGTCCGCCCGGTGAGCCCTGGATCTCGCTTACGGGAGGGGTGCCGCTTGGAAGGTTGCGGTAACGTTCCGCACCGCTGCCATCGTGACGGTGCACGTCTCCCCGTCCGGGCCAGAGGTTGAATCGCATCCGGTCCAGCCCGCGAAACCGCTGGGGCCCTGGGAAGCGCTGTCCTCAGCAGGGGCGGCGGTTAGCGTGACGACGGTATAGGCCTTAAAAACGTCGGTACAGGTGCCGCCGCTTTCGGTGCAGTTAATGCTGCCCGGCTGGCTGGTGACCTGCCCCCTGCCGGTCTTGAATGTGGGGCAGTTGGTCACCGGGCCGCCGCATGTCGGCACCGGGGTGCCCACTCCCACCGCCACATTCAGGGCAAAGTGCGAGTTGAACTGCCCGCATGTGAGGCTGACGGTGTCGGGGGCGTTCGTATGCGGCGTGTAGGTCACATCCAGCGTGCCCGCCGACGGAGTTCCTACCTCACACGGCGTTCCGATCATTGAGTCCAAGCCCCCAGCCGATCCCCCTGGCGGTCCTTGCGGCCCCATCGGGCCGGTGGCCCCCGCTGGTCCTGCCGCGCCGACCAGGCTGGTCCCCGGCGTCGACCAGGAACCGTCGGCTTTCGGCCCGTACAGGACGCTGGCCGCGGTGTCGACGTAGAAGTCACCATCCTTGCCGAGGCTGTTGTCCGGCGTCCCGGTGCCGCTGAGTACCGTGTTGCCGTCCGCGCCCGCCGGGCCTGCGGGTCCCTGGGCGCCGGTGTCACCTTTCGGTCCCTGCGGGCCAGTGGCACCCGCCGGCCCCGCAGGTCCTGACGGTCCCTGCGGGCCTCCTGGTCCCTGCGGCCCCGCCGGTCCACTGACGCCGGTCTGTCCCTGCGGCCCCTGCTGGTTCCAGGTGATCGCGGTCATGCCGCTGGGACAGGCGTGCCCCGCATCCTCGAGCAGGATCGCGTGCTGGCCGCCGCTGGCGGCGGTGGCATAGCAGGCGTGGATGACGCCCGAGCCGTCGACGGGGCCGGCGAGGGTCGCGCCTGCGGCGGTGCCGCCGGCCACTAATGCCAGGGCCGCGGCCCCGGTGATGACTATCCTGCGGATGTTCATGCTGGCCTCCCTAGGTCGCAGGATCCGGGCGCGCAGACACGCGCCCCGGCCGTGCTGCTGGGAGTACCCCCGCCGGTCAGCGTTTCGTGAAGCCTCCGGGCCTCGTGAGTCACGGGAATCCGTCCCGGCCCCACGGCCGCTATCAGCGGCATAGACCACCCCGGGTGGGCGCGAAACCCCGGAAAGCTAAAGATCCGGTCAAGGGCTGCTAATGCCCACGGAGATCCGTTTTTCTGGACGCGGAGCTCGGCCGTGCCAGCAACGGCAAGCGTGATCCGGCCGCTCGCCATCGAGCCGCCCCGCCAGGCGGACAGACCTGCTCATGAACAATGCGCGGGCCGCAGTGATGCACGCGCACCCGACCATCCCGGCAGTGGCTCGCCGGGTACGCGACAGCCTTGGGCATCTTGTCAGCGGCGCTTGCTTCCTCTATGTGCGGGGGCGGCGCTGCCTTGCCCTGGAGCGCCGCTGTGTGGGCGGGCCGGGTTAGGTTCTTGCTCGCTTGCTGCGGGCCCGAGCGCGTGTCGTCCGGGTGAAGCTGCCGGACGGTCCGCCGTCCGGCCGCGGCCCTGCGCGCAGGTGGAAGGCGTCCACGGCGCTGCCGGAGCCGACGTAGACCATGCCGTTAGCCACCGCCGGGGAGGATTGAACCTGGCTGGTCTTCTGGCCAGTCTTGAAGCTCCACAGTTTGGCGCCGGTGGCGGCGTTGAAGCCGTACACGTTGCCGTCACCGGAGAAGATGTAGACCACCCCGTTCGCCACCGCAGGCGAGGAATAAACCGCGTTCCCGGTCTTGAAGCTCCACAGTTTGGCGCCGGTGGCGGCGTTGAGGGCGTACACGTTGCCGTCACCGGAGCCGATATAGACCACCCCGTTGGCCACCGCTGGCGAGGAAGCGTCCGCCTGGCCGGTCTTGAAGCTCCACAGTTTGGCGCCGGTGGCGGCGTTGAGGGCGTACGTCCGGCCGGGCGCTTGGCTCTGCGCATTTTGGAAGGAGGCGATGTAGACGACCCCGTTGGTCACCGCCGGGGACGACTCCCCGATGGTTGCTCCTGTGGGAAAGCTCCACAGCTTGGCGCCGGTGGCGGCGATCTGGTCGGCCAGGGCCGCCGGCGTGCCCGGCGGCCAGGCGCGGCTGTTCGACTGGCCCGCCGCCGGCGCGAAGGAAACCACCTGACCGACCGGTCGCTTTGCCGCATCCGGATGCGCTGACCGCCAGCCTGCCGCGCCTCCTCTCGACCGCTTACCGCACCGCTCGCACTCACCCCAACACGCTCGCCCCGCGTGTCCTCTCACCCCCGCCTGTCACTGTTGATCAAGCAGCGCCACGACCATCACACCCACGCACTATAAGTGATCTTGGAAAGAGCAAGATCACCAATAGGGCCCGAGAGGAGGTGCCGGTGGGCGTCAGGGTCACCATCGCGCCCGGCTACGACGCTGCCTACCCGTGGCAGGCCATCGGTGCCGCCGAGGGCGGCAAGTCATCCACCGGTTACTACATGTCGCCGGCCGAGGGGGGCGGGGAGCCGCCCGGCCGCTGGTGGGGGAACGGGGCCGCCGCGCTGGGCCTGGAGCCCGGGTCGCTGGTGGAACGCCAGGCGTATGACCTGCTGGTTGACCAGCGGGTCGACCCGCGGGACGGGATCAGCAAACTAGGCCGCTCGCCGCAGAAGGGCGTCGAGCGGGCCGACGCCGTCTACGAGAATCTGCTGGCCGCCGAGCCGGAAGCGACCCATGGGCGGCGGCGGGCCCTTCGCACCGAGGCGCAGAAGGCCGCGCGGCAGGGCCCGTTGTACTTCGACCTCACGGCCAGCTTGTCGAAAAGCATCTCGGTGTTCTACGCATCGCTGGGGGAGAACCTGCGCCAGGCCAAGCTGGCCGGCGACCAGGACGGCGCGGAGTACTGGGCCGGGCTGATCGCCGAGGTGGATGAGATGATCCACGCGGCGAATCAGGCCGGGCTGGACTACTTCGAGCAGGAAGCCGGGTACGTCCGCACCGGGTATCACGGCGGCCGGGTGGACGGCCACGAGACAGGCCAGTGGCACGAGGCCGGGCTGGCGGTCGCCAGCTTCCTGCAGCACACGTCCCGGGCCGACGACGTCCAGTTGCACGTGCACAATGTGATCGCCCACACCGCGAAGACCGGCAAGGACGGCAGATGGCGGGCACCGGATTCCTACGCCTACGGCGCGGTGCACAACGGGGTAGCACCGATCGTGGCGCTGCATCTCGAATCCGCGCTCACCGCGCGGTTCGGCGTCGAATGGGAGCCGCGCGCAGACGGCTACGGGCACGAGATCGCCGGAGTCCCGCAGAAGGTGATGGAGTCCCTGAGCACTCGCCGCGCGTCCATCAACGCGGAAATGCGCGAACGCGCAGCCGAGTTTGAGCGCGCCGAGGGGCGCGCGCCAACGCAGCGCGAGCTGGCCAGAATCGCACAGATGGTCACGCTGGATCTGCGCGGCGGCAAGGCCGAGGGTGCGCTGCACCTGGACGCGCTGCACGAGACTTGGGCCGACAAGGTGCGCCGCGAAACAGGCGCGGAATTGCGCGACATCGCGCCGAGAACCTGGGACGAGGCAAGCGAGCCCGGCGCGCACCCGCCGGGCGGCAGCCCCGGACCCTCACCAGAGGCCCTCACCCGGGCGGCCCAGACGGCGCTGGTCTCCGTCCAGACACACAAGTCCGCGTGGACCCGCTATGACCTGCTCAAGCACCTGGGCTGGATGCTGCCCACCGAAACCCGGCACATGACCCCAGCCGACGCCGTGCGCCTGCTGCACAAGCTGGCCGACGACACGCTGGCCGACCGGTACGGCGACGTGCGCTGCCTTGACGCGCCCGAAGCCATTGACCTGCCCGCGTCGCTCACGCGCGCAGACGGGCGCAGCGTCTACCAGCGTCACACCGGCGCGCTGTACGCGACGCAGGTGCAGCTGACTGCCGAGGAGAGGATGGCCGCGCGTGCGCGCCGTGCGCTTGCGCCTCTCGCATCGCGCGAGCGCGTCGCGCAACTGCTCGGCGCGGACGCAGCCACCCTTGACGCGCAACTGCTGCTGCGCGCCGAGGCAGGCAGCGAGGCCAAGACCGCCACCGGGCTGCGGCTCGACCAGGCCGCGGTTCTGTACCAGGCGTTCACCGACGGGCGGCTGGCCACCGCAGTGACCGGGCCCGCTGGATCCGGCAAGACTTACACCCTGGTCGCTGCCGGGGTCGCCGCAAGGAAGGCCGGGACCCCCGAAGTGTGGGGCGTCACATGCGCCCAGGCGGCCCGCAACGTCCTCGCCGAGGCCGCCGGCCGGGCCGGGCTGCCGATGCGCGCGCACAACTCCGCGAAGCTGTTCGCCGGCCTGGATGCCAAGGGCGCGCACCAGCTGCGAATCGCCCCCGAGTCGCTGATCATCATCGACGAGGCGTCCATGATGCCAGTCGATCACCTGGCCCGGCTCATCGGCCTGGCCGACGACCTGGACTGCAAGGTGCTGGTCGCCGGGGACCAGGAACAGCTCGCCGCCGTCGAGGGCGGCGGCGGGATGCGCCTGCTCGCGCGGGAGAACGGCTACGTCCAGCTGGCCGAGCCGGTCCGGTTCGAGCACGCGTGGGAACGGCCGGCCAGCCTGCGGCTGCGCGCCGGGAACGCCTCCGTGCTCAGCGAGTACGACACGCACGGCCGGATCCGCGGCGGCGACCCCGAACAGGTCATGGACGACGCGGTCCGCGCCGCGGTCGCCGAACGGCTCGCCGGGCAGGACGTCCTGCTAGTCGCCGCCGACCGGGAACGCTGCCGCGAACTGGCCCGCCGGGTCCGCGACGACCTGATCCACCTCGGACTGGTCGACGACGGCCCGGCGGTACGGCTCGCTGAAGGTGCCGAGGCCAGCCGCGGCGACCTTGTCATCGCACGGAAAAACGACCACCGGCACGGCATCGCCAACGGCGATGTCCTCCGCATCGACCGAGTCGGCGACGACACCGTGACCCTGCGCAAGGCCATGGGCCGCGACCCCGGCACCGGGGCGATGAAACTGGACGAACGTCAGATCACGTACGGTCGTTCCGGCTTTTCTGCCTACGATCTTGGTTACTGCGTCACCGGCCACTCCAGCATGGGCCGCACCGTCACCGCCGGCATCCCGGTGGTCACCGGCAACGAGAACCGGCAGTGGCTGTACACCGCGATGACCCGCGGGGCCGCCCGCAACTACGCCTACGTCATGTCCCAGACGCCCCAGAAAGCCGACCCGACGCCGGGCGCGGCACCGGCACCCGAACTAGCGCGACATGACCGGCAGCAGCGGCTTCGCGAGGGACTGCCCGCAGAGTCTCGCATCTGGCTCGGCGTGCCGTTCGCCGAAAAGGACGAAGCTGCCCAGGCTGGTGCCCAATGGGACTACGAGGCGAAACGCTGGTATGCGCCCGGGGCGGGGATCAAGGCGCTCGCCCGATGGGATCCCGCCGCGAACAGGCGCGACCCGGCCGCGGTGCTGGCTGACGTCCTGCACCGCGACGGCGCGGAAAAATCCGCCTCCGAGATCCGGCAGCAGAACCGCCGCAACGCCGACCACCTCGGCGTCCTGAACGCCATCTGGCAGGGCGAGATTGTCGGCCCTCGCACCGAGCGCTACCAGCAGATCCTGCGGGAAGCCCTGCCACCGGAATACTCGGCGTTGGCGGGTTCATCGCCTCAGGCGACATGGCTGTGGCGCACTCTGCGCAGCGCTGAGGCTGCCGGCCTAGACGCCCGCCAGGTTGTCGAGGACGCTGTGAACTCCCGGCCGCTAGCCGGTTCCCGTGACATCGCCAGCGTGGTGGACGTCCGGATCCGCGAGCAGCTCGGCTCACCAGTCCCGCAGGCTCAGGACACATGGACGAAGCAGCTACCCGACCTCGCCGATCCGGAGATGCAAGACACGTTCCGCCAACTGGCCGCCGCGATGGACGAGCGCACTGCCCGCCTTGGCAGGTTCACCGCCGAACAGCGGCCGGAATGGGCCATTCAGGTGCTCGGCGAAGTTCCTACAGACCCTCGCCGGCGGGCTGAATGGGAGGGCCGCGCCTCCCGGGTGGCCGCCTACCGGGAAATGTACGGGTATGACCACCCGGCCGACCCGATCGGCCCGGAACCATCGTGCGACAGCCCGGAAAAGCGCGCCGCCTGGCATACCGGCATGCGGGCGCTGGGCGCGGTTGACGGCCCCGACGTCCGCGGGGTACCCGACGGCTCCCTGTGGCTCATGCGGGAGACCTACGAGACCGAGACCGCTCTCGCGCCCAAGTACGTCGCCGATGAGTTGCGGCAGATCCGCCTCGGTGCCGAGGATGCGCGACTCACGTCGGTGCGCGCCGACGCGGAAGCAGAAGCCGCAGGCCAGCGCGACGACACCCTCGCTGGCTTGCACCGCACGCACGCCCGATCTGCCCGGGCCCTGCAGGCCTTCTACGAACACCAGCTCGTTGGGTTGGAACAACAAGACGCCCAGTACCAGGAATGGGACCACGTCACCGAAGTACCCCGGCGGCTGGGGGTCGCGGCTGACGCTGAGCTACGCCGCCGCCAGCCGTACCTGACGATATCGCCCCTGAAGTCAGCCGAACCTGATCCCGTCACCGAACAGGAGCATGGGCAGTTGCTCAGCCCGTCAGACCAGGCGCTCGCCCGACCGGCGGAACCCCCGGAATGGGTCGCCAGGCTGGCCGCTGCCCGCCAGGAGTTGCAAGAAAAACTTGACGAGCGCAAGGCCGTCCGGGTTCCCGCCGACGACCACGAGATGCAAGACGAAGGCGAGGCTTGGCCGACGTTGCGACCCCGCGAACGTGACGCCATCTTGCAACCACCGCCGCCGGAAATCCCCGCCTCACCGCGCGTGATCGAGAGGGCGCACGAGCGAGACACCGGCCGCGAGGCAGGCGAATAGGGCAATCGTGGCGCATCATAGATGTAAGCGGCATGGAAGGACTCACCGCGATGAGCACCGAAGCAGCCACCTACGTCACGTCGTGCGCCTGCCCTGACGACAAGGACCAGGTCATAGACGTCGAGAACGTCATCTTCAGCCAGCGGTGCGCTCGCTGCGGCGGCGTCCTCAGCACTGAGGCCGCCTCGGTCTACCAGGCCCTGATGCTGATGGAGGCAATGAGAACCGATCTGCATCGCATGCTCGGCACCATCGACCCACCCGGCAAGGCAACGATCACCTCTTGCTCGACCTGCAACGGGCGAGGGTGCGACCAGTGCGAGTCGACTGGCAAGCGCGTCTACCGCCGCTGCGTGCAATGCGCCGAGCGAATCATCACGTGCCTGGATCACAACGCAGTGATCCCACCTGGCCGGGGGCTCGGCTGTCCACCGGACCACATGCTGGTCTGCCTCAAGTGCCGGTTCGTATGGACGGCGGATGACCCCCGATGGGTTGCGCAGCGCCTGCCATAGTCAGCGCTGAGAAGCTCGCCGGCAACGGTAGGTGATCGCAGAGTTGCGGTGAGGTAGCGCATCCCCGACGGTCATGACACATTGGCATTGTCAGGGCCTGAACCTGTTTCTTAGCCTCGTGCCTGAGAGAGGTGAGGATGGCAACCCGCACATGCAGGGTCTGCTCGGCTCGGCTGAGCCGTTACAACGACGACCCCCTGTGTGCGTCTTGCACAGCGTCCGCGCGCGGCGCCGGACCGGGCGTGCCGACCTGGCTGTGGGACTCGCCGCTGCTGCGGCAGGCTCTGGCCGATGCGGACCTGGGCAGATGGCTGGCGGTGTTGCGAGCAGCGGCAGGCCTGAGTCAGCTGGAATTGGGCACGATGCTGGGCTGGTCGCAGTCCACTATCGGCCGGATCGAAAGCGGCGAGCGCGAGACTCTGTACGACGTGCGCGAGTTCCTGCGCGTCGCCAACGCGCTGGACGTGCCGCGGACGGCACTCGGGCCACTGCTCGCAGGCACCGCGGCCGCCATCCCGCCAAGTAACGGCGAAGAGGCGGAGACGGATTTGGACCGGCGCACATTCGGTATCGGGATGCTGGGCCTTGTGGGATCGGCGGCCATCGGCCTGGATAAGGTGCAGGTTCCTGCCCGCGTAGACAGCGCACACATCCGGTACCTGCGAGCAACCGTTGACCGGCTCTACGTCCGGGATCAGGTGGCAGGCGGCGGCGCGCTGGTGCGGGGTGCGCTGCGCCAGATGCACCGCATCGACCGCATGCTCGAGGAAGCCGACTACAGCGAGGCCACCGGGCGTGAACTGATGGCTGCCGCCGGGCAACTGGCGGTTGCCACTGGCTGGGTTGCCTATGACGGCGGCCAGCAGAAACTGGCCCGCCAGCTGTACTCGCAGGCGCTGCTCCTCGCCGACCAGGCCGACGATGAACTGCTGAGCGTGATGGCGATGGAAAAGATGGCACTACAGCAGGTCTTTCTTTCCCGCGTCGAGCAGCGGCCGGGCCTAGCCCGCGAAGCCGTCAGGCTCGCCATGCGCGCCGCTGACCTCGCGCGCCGCTCGCCCTGGCCGCGGCTGCACGCCCTCCTGGCCTCGCGGGAGGCGATCGCCCATGCCGCGCTTGGCGACGACCGCGGTTACAAGACTGCGATCACCCGGTCCTGGCGCGAACTGGACCGTGGGACCAGCGATGATGACCCGGTGTGGCTGCGGTTCGTGAAGCCCGCAGAGGTGAGCGTCGCCGACGCCAAGGGCCAGATGATCCTGGGCCGCCCTGCCCGGGCCGCCGACCTGTACCGGGTAGGCCTGGAGGAGCCAGACCTATCGCCAAGGAACAGCGTGAACTACCGCGCGCAGCTCGCAGCCGCGCTGGCCGCTGAAGGTGACACCACCGCTGCGGTCGGCGAAGGCCTCGCCGTGCTGCCCGCCCTCGAAAGCCGGGTCATCTCCCCGCGAACCCTCCGGGAGCTGCGCGAAGTCCGTGTCATCGCCGACGGCGGCGGGGCGGCCGAGGAGTTCCGGACCCGTTTCGACGCTGTGGAGAGGACCGTCCAGACATGAGCGATCCCGCCGTAATCACGTTCCGCCGCTACGACGGCCCGGCCGCCCGCGACCTGCGCGACGTCGTCGAGCAGATCTACACCGGCTCCTACACGGAGGCCATCGCCGAAGCGGCCGCAAGTGGCCACCCGTTCCACTCTCCCGCCGCGTTCATGGATCGTTTCGACCACTATGCCGCCATCGACGGGTTCGACCTCGTGATCGCCTACAGCGGTGACGAGCCCGCCGGGCAAACCTGGGGCTGGCCCCTTCGCAACACCAAATGGTGGGACGGGCTGCTCACCCCCGTCCCCCCGGAGTTCACCGACGAGGACGGCACCCGCACCTTTGCATTGAGCGAGATCATGGTCTGCGAGGATCTGACCGGCCAGGGCCTCGCCCACCGGTTGCATGACGAACTGCTAAGCAATCGCCCGGAACGGCGTGCCACCCTCCTGGTCGAGCCCGATAACACAACTGCTTACCGCGCTTACAGCCGGTGGGGCTGGTCCAAAGTTGCAGAATTGCGCCCAGATTGGCCCGACGCACCCCTCTGGGACGTTCTCATTCGCCCGCTGCCCTTGGGGGCCTAGCAGCAGCCGCGGCGGCCGCCCTTGTGGGCGGCTTCACTTGATCCTTCACACTCCCTAGTCGTTGTCTCCTAGGGGCCAGAGACGCTGTAGGGTCTCACGCCACGTGGCGGAATCTCACGGTCAATGGCGGGCGGGCCCAGATGCGGCACGGCGGCCTGGGTCGCCACGGGGATCGCCCGGACGTTGACGGCCAGAATCCGGTCATATTCGGCCAGCGGGAACTCCTCGATTGGGGTGATATGGGAGGTGCCCGCGTTGTTCACCAGGACCTCGAGGCCGCCGAAACCCTCGACGGTCTCCGATATCGCTGCGCGAAGCGCCTCGGGGTCCTCACTGTCGGCCTGGAGCCGAGGCCATGCCGCCGGAATGGATGATCTCCCGCTCCAGGTCGTTCGCTGGGCCCTTGGCCTCTCGGTAGGTGAACGCCACGGCGGCGCCATCGGCGGCGAGTTGCCGGACGATGCTGGCGCCGGTCCCTCGAGAACCACCGGTGAGCAGCGCTCGCCGGCCTGCGAGCGGGGCCCTGGCGACGTCGTCGAGTCGTGCTCTGTCAGTCATGATGTTCATTACATATCGAATGGTTTGTTTGCTTTAAGGACACGGAGGTGTGCCATCGCGCCCTGCGTCAGCCCGAGCGTCGCTCGCCCGGTCCCGACTGCGGAACACTGCGTGCCGATTACCGAATCGTCGGGGCACGGCAGGGGGAGCGGGCAGTTCTCAGGCGGGCTTGGGGGCCCTCGTCTGCACGGCCTGCGCCTCGGCCTCGACCTCCCCGGCGTTGGGCTTGCGCTCGACGAGCAGGGCAGCGGCGAGGGCGCCGATGAGGGAGAGGGCGGCGAACACGTAGAAGGCGATCTCGAAGCCGTGGGTGAGGGCGGCGCCGGTGGCCAGGCTGGCCGGGCCATGTGAGCTTATGAAGTGAGTGGTGACTGTCGTCGAGATGGTCGCCGCAGCCGCCAGCCCGACGGCACCGCCGATCTGCTGGCTGGTGTTGATGAGACCCGACGCCACGCCCGCGTCGGCCGGCTGGACGCCGGTCAGGCCGCCGATCGATACCGGGACGAAGGACAGGGCGAGGCCGATGCCGCTCAGCAGGAAGATGGGGAAGATGTCCCAGAAGTAGTGGCTGTGGACCGGCAGCTGCGCGTAGAGGAACAGCGCCGCTGCGGAGAGCAGCATGCCGGCTGGCAGCACCCGCCTTACGCCCAGCCGGGTGGTCAGCGACTGGGCCAGGCCTGAGAAGGCGATGATGGCGAACGTGAGCGGGATGTAGGCCACGCCGGTCTTGACGGCTGAGTAGTGCAGGACCTGCTGCATGTAGAGGGTGAGCAGGAAGAACATGGAGAAGATCGAGGCGCCGCTGAGCAGGCTGGTCAGGTTGGAGCCGGCCAGGGTCCGCAGGCGGAAGATCCGCAAGGGCAGCAGCGGGGCCTTCGAGCGCGCCTCGATCACGAAGAAGGCGGCCACCAGCCCGGCCGCGGCGGCGAGGAGGGTGATCGTCTCGGCCGAGCCCCAGCCGATCTGGGTGGCGCGGGTCATGGCGTAGACGAGGAGCATCAGCCCCGAGGTGATGGACACGGCGCCGGCCACGTCGAAGGTGCGGTGCTGGACCTCGGCTCGGCTCTCCCGGAGCAGCCGCGGGG
>Ga0070711_100001668_pt1 | contig 12290 bp, 16 predicted proteins | sample LARL53metaG_FD_65452 | JGI IMG/M metagenome (GOLD analysis project Ga0070711, IMG submission 65452) | Corn, switchgrass and miscanthus rhizosphere microbial communities from Kellogg Biological Station, Michigan, USA - LAR L5-3 metaG | ecosystem: Host-associated > Plants > Roots > Rhizosphere ... | reverse complement strand
GTGCTCGGCGTCAATGTCCACTTCCCAGCCGGTGAGCTTGGCGGTGAGCCGCGCGTTCTGGCCGCGCTTGCCGATGGCCAGCGACAATTGGTCTTCGCTCACCAGAATTTTCAGGCGTTTGCCCGCTTCATCCAGTTCAATGCTTTTCAACTGCGCCGGCTCGAGCGCCTTCGTGACAAAAGTTTTGATGTCCGATGACCACGGAATCACGTCCACCTTCTCGTTGTTCAATTCGCGGACGATGTTCTTGACCCGCTGGCCGCGCATGCCAACGCACGCGCCAACCGGGTCAACTTTCGGGTCGCGGGAATAAACCGCCATCTTGGTGCGGAAACCCGGTTCGCGGGCGATGCCTTTGATTTCAATTGTGCCATCGCTGATTTCCGAAACTTCGAGCTGGAACAGTTTGATGATGAATCGCGGATCGGCGCGGGACAAAATGATTTCCGGCCCGTGCGCGCCTTCCTGCACAGCCTTGACGAAACAGCGGATGCGCTCGCCAACCTGATATTCCTCCGTTGGCACGCGCTCGCGGTTCGGCAGCAGCGCCTCGTATTTGCCGAGGTCCAGAATCACGTCCGACCGCTCGAACCGCCGCACTGTGCCGCTGACAATGTCGCCGACGCGGTCCTTGAATTCGGTGAAAATCAGCGCCTTCTCCGCCTGGCGGATTTTCATCATGAGCGCCTGCTTGGCATATTGCGAGGCGATGCGGCCAAAGCCGGTGGGAGTGACTTCCTTCTCGAGTTCGTCGCCGACTTTCGCGTCCGGCTTGATGCGGCGAGCGTCGAAAACGGAAATCTGGTCGTGAATGGAAATGACCTTCTCGGAAACGATGAGCTTGGCGAACGCCTTGATGTCGCCGTTCTTCTGGTCAATCTCCACGCGCAGTTCGCGCGCCGGGCCGACCGCCTTCTTGGCGGCCTGCAACAAGGCGTCTTGGACAGCGCCGACGAGGACATCACGGTTGATGCCCTTTTCGCGCTCCCAGAATTCCAGGACGGCCAAAAAGTCTGCGTTCATAAACTCAAAATGGCGTCTGCGGCGCCGGCGTGCGACGAATAAAAAAGCCGGAAGATATTCATCTCCGACTTTCGCGCGCTGGCATAACCAGCAGACTTTACCATTCTCGAATCGAAATAATAAGTCTTTGGCTGCAAGGCGTCAAGCGCAAAACAACCGCTTGAATAAAGGGTTTTCTTCAAATTTCCGGGTTCCACCGTGCAAAAAAGGAGGCCGTGTTGGAAGAATTTGCGATTTACGATGTCCGCTTTGCGCGGCGGCTTGATTGTTGGCGGGATTTACCAGCTCACCGGCACGGTCATTTTTTTGCCGAAGCGGTTGCTGTAATGCAGTTGTTTGTGCTTTTGCCCGTATTCGTGGATGAGCTTGGTGATTTTCACGTCGTAGCAGCAATACTCCGCGATTTCCGCCAGTTTGCCGTCCTTGAACCAGCGGATGGCCTGCAAGCCCTCCGCAGTTTTCTCCACGCCGAAGGTTGCCGTGGCAATCGAGTCGAGCGAGAGCCGGTGATTCAATTTGTTCTGCAGTTCCACCATCATGTCGAGCGTCGGCAACTGGCGCAAATCGAAAGACGTGTAGCCGTGCAATACCTCGTAGTCGAAGCGCAGATTGTTGAAGCCGACGACGAGGTCTGCGCGCTGCAGGTCGGCCAGAAGGTCGTTGACCTGTTTCTCGCCATAAATCTTGTAATCGCCCCGAGCGGTGCTGAACGTCACGCCGATGCTCATGCCCATTTTTGAAATGTGGCTCCAGCCGCCGACTTCCTCGGCGGCTTTCTGGGTTTCCAGATCGAAATATACAATGTTCTTCACTTAAATCCGTGTATGAAAACCGCCGCCGAACCGGATTACAATAACGAAAGCAACGATTTGACGGACCGCGGCTGTATATCGGGGCGTTATGATCCTGAATGGGCTTGACAAATTAGTCACACTTCATAAAGTGTGATTGTTTAATGACCACCACCAAACCACTCCAGCCTACACTTTGGCGCACTTGTCGGGTGCTGGCCAACCGCACCCGACTCCAAATGCTTATGGCGGTATTCCAGCAACCGGGCCAGACTGTTTCCACGGTTGCCGCCCGCCTCAATTTGTCTTTACCGGTCGCGAGCATGTATTTGCGGGCGCTGGAGGCGCGCGGTTTGTTGGTTGCCCGGCGCGTGGGACGACAAGTAAATTACCGGGCTGCTTCAGTCGAAGCAGCAACACCAAGCGCGGAAATAGCTGCCGCACTCAAATCTGTTTTTCGAAATGAAAACATTCCGTTAGAGACTGTATTGAAACTTGCAACAGCTTTCACGCACCCCAGACGAGAGGAAATCTATCGCGCCATTCACGCCAGGCCGAGAACACTGCTGGAAATTCAAACATTCACCGGCATTTCGATTCCAGCCTTGGTCCGCCACTTGAGGAAATTGAAGTCGCGCGGTTTTGTTGGCTGCCATTCGGGATATTACGTCGCTATAAGCCGCGCTGACGCATTGGGCCGTAAATTGGCGCAGGTCGCTGTGGCGTGAGCGATGTCAAAAAATCACACTTTATGAAGTGTGATATAGCGAATGAATCCCTCCCAAGTCACGGCAATCAGACTTCCTGCAACATCAACAAATTTGGCATGTGCCAGGACTGGCACTTTTTTGCGACTTGAACAAATTTCATTATCAGCGACATTTTCCGCATGGCATTGACACCTTCCACCATGCTGTCGCTCGGCACGACAGCGCCCGATTTCAAACTGCCGGACACCAGCGGGAAAACCGTCTCGCCGGCCGAGTTCAAGGACAAGACCGCGTTGCTCGTGATTTTCATGTGCAACCATTGTCCCTACGTCATCCAAATCAGAGCCGGGCTTGCGCAACTCGCTCGCGACTACATGCCGAAGGGCGTCGCCATGGTCGGCATCAATTCCAATGACGTAAAAAATTATCCCGCCGACAGCCCGGCCAAAATGCGGGATGAAGTGAAATCCGCCGGTTACATATTCCCGTATCTTTACGACGAAACGCAGGCCGTCGCCAAAGCCTATCGCGCCGCCTGCACGCCGGACATTTTCCTTTTTGATCGCGGTCGCCGGCTGGTTTATCGCGGCCAGTTTGACGCCAGCCGGCCCGGCAACGGAATTCCCGTGACCGGCAAGGATTTGCGCGCCGCGCTCGACGCCGTGCTCGCGGGCAAACCGACCTCCGAGTTTCAGGCCCCCAGCATCGGCTGCAACATCAAATGGAAATCCGGCAACGAGCCTGATTATTTTTGATTTACGATTTGCGATATGTGATTAACGCGCCGCTTCCGGAACCGGCGGGAGACGCAAATCGCATATCGTAAATCGTAAATTCAGATGAACAACTTTGCCGCGCCCATTTCTCAAGGCGGCAGCATCGTCTCAAATTCCTCCAGCCTCGGCGCAAAAATAATTCAAAGGATTCCGCGCCCGCGTTTGTCAGACCGTGTAAAAGAAAGCCTCATGGCCGACGCCGACGCAGATTTGGTGTTGCAAAGTCAAAATGGCGACCCGGCGGCCTTTGAGGCGCTGATACGCAATCATCAACACATGGTCCATTCGCTCACATATCGGATGACCGGCTCGCTCGCGGACGCCGAGGATCTCGCGCAGGAAACCTTCATCCGCGCCTACGAGCAAATCGGCAGCTTTCGCGGCACATCGAAATTTTCCACCTGGCTTTACCGCATTGCTGTCAACACCTGCCTGAACTGGCGTCAAAGCGAGGCGCGGCGGTTTCAGTTGAAGGAAAAGTGCGCGGAGGAATTTGCCGCCCGGCATGCCGGCGGGGAAAATCCGCCCGGCGACCAGACAAATGAAATTCAGGCCGCGCTGCTGAAACTTCCCGCCAAGCAGCGCGCCGCCATCGTGCTGACAATTTACGATGGATTGAGCCACGCCGAGGCCGCGCAGGTGTTGCATTGTTCGGAAACCACCGTGTCGTGGCGCTTGTTCGCCGCGAAACGAAAATTGAAACGGCTTTTGACGGCAGGTCGCGCCGCCCCGCGCGTGCCGCTTGAAAGCCAAGAACAACGCGACGAAGATTGCGCGCTCCACCAGCCATGAACGATTTTGAACTGGAATCCAAATTGCGAAGCGTCCGCGTGCCGGAGCGACCGGAGGAGTATTGGAACGATTTTCCGTCGCGCGTTCGCGTGCAGTTGCCCCGCGAGCGCCGGGAATTCGCGCCGCGAAATGCCTGGCGTCCGCGGCTCGCGTGGGCGGGCGGTCTCGCGCTGGCCGTGGCGCTGGTGATTTTCTGCATCCAGTTTCATCCGCTCCAGACCGTGTCGCTCGCCATCACGAAACAGCAACGCCAGTTCCACGCGCAACTCGCGCGCCTGGATATCGGACTCCACAAGCTCATGTTGAACACGGACGGCATGGGTTATCTGCTGACCGAGGCGGATTGAAAATTGATTTATGCCCGCGCAAAAGATCCAACCCGCTGACGAAAAAGTTTCCGACGCTTCCGCGCCGGAGGTTCTGGAAAATCTCGTCCGGCTCGCCGAGCGCGCGGGCGCGAGCGACATCCATCTTCAGATGCGCGGCAAATTCGCCGAGGTCGGTTTCCGGCTCGACGGCATCATCACGCCCGGACGCGAATTGCCCGCCGAAATCGCGGACCGGGTTTTCGGCCGGATCAAATTTCTCGCGCGGCTGAAGACGTATCAGGAATCGCTGCCGCAGGACGGGCGCATTTCCCGCGACGAACTGAAAAGCAAAAACGACATCCGCGTCGCCACCTACCCGACCGTCACCGGCGAAAAAATCGTGATGCGGCTGTTCAATTCCGAAACGGCGAAATCACTCGGCGAATTGGGTTTGCCTGCCGCCGCGAATGCCGAATTGGAAAAATTTCTCCGCCAGACCAGCGGTCTGCTTTTGCTCACAGGCCCGGCGGGCAGCGGAAAGACCACGACGATTTACGCCTGCCTGCGCCACCTCGCCGAACTCGGCGGACGCCACATCATCACCGTCGAGGACCCGGTGGAACAGGTCGTTTCCGGCACGATGCAGACCGAGGTCAACGAAGCCATCGGCCTCGATTTCGCCCGCGCCGCGCGGCATTTGCTCCGGCAGGATCCGCAGGTGCTCATCATCGGCGAAATCCGCGACGAAGCGACCGCGCAACTCGCAGTCCGCGCCGGGCTGACCGGGCATCTGGTGATTTCCACGCTGCACGCCGGCTCATGCAAAGGCGTTTTCGAGCGGCTGCTCGTGTTGTGCGCCGACCATTCCGCCGTTGCCAGCGCGGTTGAACTCGTTTTGAACCAGCGGCTCATCCGCAAAGTGTGTGCCGCGTGCGACGGCAGCGGTTGCGAAAGTTGCCTGCGAACCGGCTATTGCGGCCGGGTGCCGCTCATCGAATGGCTGCGCGTGGATGAAAAAATGCGCGACCAAATCCGGCGGCGCGAACTAACTGCGTTAGCGCCAATGCAGACGCTCGAAGCCTCGGCGCGTTTGCTGGTGAAACAGGGCATGACAAACGAGACGGAATTCAAACGGGTTTTCGGCTTATGACAGATCGTCAGAACAATTCCTGGTGGGGCGAGGCTCCTGACGAGCCGGGTTTGGATGATGCTTCGGCTCGCGAAGACGCTCACCCCACCAAATTTAACCAGCTATGAAATACGACGAATTTGCCTTCTTCAACCAGCAGCTTGCGGCGATGCTGCGCGACGGCATCCCGCTCGAAGGCGCGCTGCGCCGGCTCTGCCAGGAAATGCGCCGCGGCCAGTTGCGCGACGAATTGCAGACGCTCGAAGCCGACCTCGCCAAGGGCGTGCCGATGGCCGACGCGCTGAAGCCGCGCCAGTTGCCGGAGCTTTACAAGCGCATGATTCTGGTCGGCGTCAAAAGCGGCGACCTGCCCGGCGCGCTGACGATGCTCGCGGATTATTTCCAGCGCCAGAACAACGTCTGGACGCGGCTGAAAAGCATGATGACCTATCCGCTCATCGTGATGTTCGTCGCGTTTTTGATTTCGACGCTGCTGGCCTTTGTCTGGAACTGCGTCATCGGCCCGTCTTTCAAAGAAGTTTTTGGCGGCATGGGAATCAATCTTCCCGGAGCGACTCTGTTTGCGCTCGGGACATTGAAAACCATCTGGATATTTCCGGTGGTGCTCGGTTTCCTGTTTTTGTTTGTGGCATCGGTTGTTTTTGTGCCGGGACTGCGTGGAAAATATCTCTGGCGGCTGCCTGCGTTCAAGGAGGCCACCATTTCACGCATCGCGTCGTCGCTGACCCTGCTGTTGAAAAACGGCGTCACCCTGCCGGACGCCATCGGTTTGGTGGAGCAGCTTGAAACCAGCACCGCCGCGACCGCCGACTTGAAGCGGTGGCAAACAAAACTCGCCGCGGGGATTGCAAAATTTTCCGAAGTGGCCACCGGCAACCGGCTGATTCCGCCGCTGTTCGTCTGGGTGGTGGCCAGCGCGGGCGAGGACCTGACCGCCGGGTTCAATCGCGCGGCGGAAATCTACCACTCGCGCGCCATTTACCGCACCGAGGTCGCGCTGTATTCGGTGCTGCCGATTGCCTCGCTGTTTCTCGGAGCGGTTGTGCTGTCGCAGGCATGTTTGGTCATCAGCATGTTTTTGCCGCTTGTTGCCATGCTAAACGCCATGAGCGGCGGCTGATTTAACCTCATTCCATGACTGACTTCGCACAATTTCTATTCGCCCTGTTTTGGTATGGGGTTTTCATCCTGCTGCCGGGCGGCGCGTTTTCGGTGCTGATGCACTTTTTGCTCTCGCTGCCGATGCACCGGCGCGACCGCGCGCTGTTTTTCCTCGACCTGCTGGAAACCGTCCTGCAACGCGGGCAGCCGGTGGAACAGGCCATTCTCGCCGCCGCGGAAAATCAGGACCACGCCATCGGCGTCCCCTTTTACATGGTGGCCGCGCACATCGAAGGCGGAGACAGGCTGGGTGAGGCGCTCGAAAAAGTGCCGGGCTTCCTGCCGCCGCAAATCAACGCCATCCTTCGCACCGGCGAAAAGCTCGGAGACCTGAAACGCGTCCTGCCAGCCTGCCGCGAAGTGTTGCGCATCGCGCCCGACACCGTTCGCACTACGATGCACTACATGGTGGCCATCCTGCTGGTATTCGCGCCGGTTGCCTGCTGGATGATTTGTCTGCTGTCGGTGTTCATCATTCCAAAATTCAAGGAAGTATTTGCTGGCCTAGGTATCCGGATATGGCCGCTGGCGCAATTTGTTTTCGCAAACACGCGTTGGCTGGTGGCATTTGAAATGGCTGTTTTCGCAATGCTGATGTTGGTGGCGGCGCTTTACATCGGCGGGCCGGGCTTGGTCCGCTGGTTTCAATTCCGTAGCGTGCCGGTCGTAGATTGGATCGCATGGCGCATTCCGTGGAAACAGAAAAAATTGCAGCGGACTTTCTCCGCCATGCTCGCCGTGTTGTTGGACGCCGGCGTGCCGGAATCCGAGTCGGTCCGGCTCGCGGGCGATTCCACTGCGAACGAAATCTGCCGCCGCCGCGCCCAGCGCGTCATCGCCGCGCTCGAAAAAGGCGTCAAGCTCGATGATGCCGTCCGCGCCTTCGATGACAGCGGCGAGTTTCACTGGCGGCTCACGAACGCCACGCACTCGCGCGGCGGATTCCTGCACGCGCTGCGTGGCTGGCATGAGGCACTCGACGCGAAGGCATTTCAGCAGGAGGAGACGGCCACGCATGTCCTCACCAGCGGATTGGTCGTCCTGAACGGCCTGGTGGTCGCGCTGATTGCCACCTCCATGTTCGGCATGTTGGTCATGATTTTGAAAGGAATGTTGGAATCGGAATGAAAACACAATTGTCACATCCGCTTTGCAATAATCCCCGCTCCCGGCGCGGTTTTCTGATGATGGATTTGGTTGTCGCCATGGCGATTCTCGCGATAGCGATTGTGCCGCTGGGATTTTCGTTCGCCCGCGAACGGCAGGTCCTGAAAATGGAGTATCTCCACGGCGTCGCCAATGAAATCGTGGACGGCGAAATGGAAATCCTCGCCGCCGGCGACTGGAAGAATTTCCCGGACGGCGCGCAAGCCTACACGGTCCATTCACGCGCCGCCGCCGCCCTGCCGCCGGGCCGTTTTCAACTGACCAAAACCGGAACCCACCTGCGCCTCGAATGGTTGTCCGACAAACACAAGGGCATCGGCGTGGTCGTCCGCGAAGTCACCGTCAAATGAAACTGCCACAAACCATTTCAAGCGAGCGCCGCACGTCGGGAATGTTCCTGCTGGAGTGCCTGGTTTATATTTCTGTGTTCGCGATCCTGCTCGGCGGCGCGACGACGGTATTCTATTTTTGCTGGGACCATTCGGACGCGTTGATTTCCACGAGCAACGGCATCGCCTCGTCCTTGCACGCGGGCGAGCGTTGGCGCGCGGACGTGCGCGCCGCGACGGGCAAAATCACCATTGAAACCAACGCGACCGGCGAGGTGGCGCGCATTCCCGAAGGCGCGAGGACCATTTCCTACCGCTTTGAATCCGGCGAAGTCCGCCGCCAGATTTCCGCGTCGGGCAATCCGCAATTGCTGCTGGCAAACGTCAGGGCGTCCAAAATGGAAATGGACGCGCGCGGCGCCGTCGGCGCGTGGCGCTGGGAACTGGAACTGTTCCCGTGCCGCAAGGAAACGCACCTGCCGCTGATGTTCACGTTCGAGGCGGTGGCGCAGGCAAAACCATGAAAATTCAACGAGACAATTTCGAGCACGGCCCCGGCGCGGCGAGGCGGAGCGAAGACGGCATGGCGACCCTCATTTTCATCGTGCTCCTGTCCATCATGCTGGTGCTTGTCATGGCGGAAAGCACCGCGCTGTTTCATCTGCATCGCGAGGTGAAATTTCTGGAGCAGCAGCAGATCAAACGGCTGGACGCCTCGCAGACCAATTCCGTTGCCGTGACAAAACCGGATTCAAAATGAACAACGCCACCGCCAAAATCCAGATGCTCAACGGTTCTATGCGATGCTTCGTCTTCGGTTTGCTTGGTTTGTTGCCGGTTATCGGCTTTCCGTTCGCACTCGCCGCGCTGTGGATTGCGGGTCAGGCGCGCGTGAAGGAAAAACAATTTTGGAACGCCGCGCGGCCTTACCGGATTTGGGGTGTGGTTTGCGCGGCTGTGGGAACTGTCTTTTGGTTTATTATCCTGTCGTTGATCATCCTCAACGCAGCTACCAATCCCAACGGCTCGGGCCACCACGGCTATTACGACGGCGAATGATTTTCAAGTCTTCGGCAGCTTCTCATCCACCATTTCGCAAAGAACGTGATAAAGCAATTTCTGCGCTTCCTGAATCCGGGCCGTGTTGTTGCCAGCCACAAGCAGATCAATCGTCGCCACGCCCTTCGTGAAACCGCCGTTGCGGCCGAGAAAACAAATGCTCTTGATTCCCTTGCGCTTGGCCTCTCCCAGCCCGCGCAGAACGTTTTTTGATTTCCCGCTGGTCGTGAACGCGATGAGCACGTCGCCTTTCTCGCCGAGACCCCAGATTTGCCGCGCGAAAATTTCATCCCCGTGATAATCGTTGCAGACGGCGGTCATGAACTCGCCGTTGGCCGTGAGCGAGATGGCCGGATACGGCCGGCGGTCGTCGCAAAAACGGCAGAGAAATTCCGTGGCGAAGTGCGTGGCGTCGGACGCGCTGCCGCCGTTGCCGCAGACGAGCAGCTTGTGGCCGGAAGTCAGGCAGGCCAGGACCATCTTCGCCGCACGATCCAGCGGCTTTTCCAAAACCGCCAATCCGCGGAACGCCGCGACCGCCTCGTCAATCGCCTTTTGCAAATGTGCCATGCCCACAGCCTAATTGGTGGCTGGTGAAAGAAAAGGCGAAATGGAGAATTGCTTGGATAGCGTTGATCTGCCATTCAGCCGCGTCGCGCAGCGACGACCGAAAATAGCCCGCAGTTTCAACTGCGGGTAAAAGCGTCAAAACAAACCAAGCCCCGAAGGGGCGACAGAATCGTCAACTAGAATTTCTGCCGCCCCTCCGGGGCTTTTTCTTTTTCCGTCCCAAACCCGCAGTTGAAACTGCGGGCTATTTTCTTCCGCGCCTGTGGCGCTTGAACATTTTCCCGGCAACGGTTATTTTCTGCTCATGCCGATTTACGAGTTTCATTGCGAAAAGTGCGAGCGCGACAGCGAAGTCCTCGTCCGCTCCAGTGACTGGAAGGGCGCGGAATGCCCGCATTGCGGCTCCAAGAAATTGTCCAAGAAGTTTTCCACGTTCGCCTCGGCCAGCGCGGGATCCACCGCCACGGCAACGTCCGGTTCAGGCGGTGGCGGGCATTGTTGCGGCGGCGGTTGCCAATGCCATTGAGTTGTAGCGACGCCAACACGCGAGTTTCAGTGGCGTGTCATTTTTGACCTTTTGGTGGGGCGAGCGTCCTCGCGAGCCGGCTCGTCAGGAGCCTCGCCCCACCGAGATTGATTGCATCCCCCCGAACTTCAGCCGTAGCGATACGGCTTGGACAGCGCGAATGTGTTCGGCAAATGCCTGATTTCGCGCACTTCGCCATCCGCCAACAGAACCTCAACGATGTCAAAGCGGATTTTCACCGGCGGATTTTTCAGCAGCCGCAAGTAATCCAGCGCTGCGCGCGAAAGTCGGTGCCGCCGTTCCGCGTCCACCGCCGCCGCCGGGCGCGTCCAATCCTCGGACGAGCGCGCCTTGACCTCGATGAAGGCGAGGCAATCGCCGTCGCGGAAAATCAGATCAATCTCGCCGCGGTCGGAACGGAAATTGGCGGTGAGAAACTTCAGGCCCAGCTTTTGAAGATGCTTTTTGGCCGCGCGCTCGCCGAGTTCGCCGCGACGCAAATGCTCCGGCTTTGCTTTGCCGACAAACCGCGACTTGAGCTTTTCCAAAAGATTCATTTTTCTGGCCACAGATTTTCACAGATGAAACACAGATGATGCAAAATCATTTCAGGCCGGATTTTTAATCTGTATTTCATCTGTGTCCATCTGTGGCTAAAACAAGTTCGGTTCTTCCTGTTTCAGCGGCGCGAAACTGCGGCGGTGAATCGGGCATGGGCCATGCGCCGCAATCGCCGCCAGATGCCGCGCGGTGCCGTAGCCTTTGTGCCCGGCGAAACCGTAGGCCGGCCACTGCCGGTCAAACTCCAGCATCAGCCGGTCGCGCGTGACCTTGGCCAGCACGCTTGCGGCGGCGATGGAATAACTCCGCGCGTCGCCCTTCACGATGGCGGTCTGCGGCACGCGCATCGTCTTGACCGGGCGGCCGTCCACCAGCGCCTGTTGCGGTTGCGGATTCAATTTCGCCAGCGCGTCGTTCATTGCGCGGTGCGTGGCCTGCAAAATGTTGATTTCGTCAATCACCGCCGCATCCGCTTCGGCAATGGCGAATTCGATCTCGCCGCAGGCGGTGATGAAGGCGAAAAATTTCTCGCGCTGCAATTCGGTGAGTTGCTTGGAATCGTTCAAGCCTTCGAGTTCGCGCGGCAGGCCGGATTCCGCCCACTTCGTCGGCAGAATGGCGGCAGCGGCGACGACCGGCCCGGCGAGCGGCCCGCGACCTGCTTCATCCACGCCCGCGATGCGCGTCAGATTTTTCTGCCAGAGAACGCGCTCGAATTCAAACCGGTCTGTCAGTTTAGCGGTCATGGAGAAGAATTGGAAAAATCGCCGACTGTTCTATATTTTAGTCACATTCGCACACCAATCATAATTCTCTTATCAGAAGCACCACACCTGCCGTAATTATCGAAAATGCGGCTAGTGTGACGCCGCCAATGACAATTCGATACCGCCACGTGCCCCTCTCTGTCCTTGGATATTTCTCGTCCATTTTCTCAAAGCTCAACGTCCTGTCTCGTTGTCGCACGTTAGCCCAAAAATATCCGTAATTCTTAATGTTCGAGTAAATGCCAACCATCATCGTGGTTCCAAGTAATACTAGTGAAATCGCAATCCCAATCTGACTTTGATGCTTGTGGCCTGTCGAATTTAGAAGTGCAGACCCGATAAAAGTGATCATGAAAAGTGGCAACCCAATGTAAATTGCAATGTATTCTTTCTTCATGTGTCTAATCTAAAGTTTAGCTGCAAGTTTCATTGTCGCCTTGAGCCTAGCGCGTTTTGCAGAGTTGTCATCCTGATTTTACAGGAGTTGCGGAGCAACGGCGGGAAATTAGCCAGCTACGGAGTGGCTGGCAAGATGTCCGCAAATTCGTTCGTCCTGAAAGGACGATGGATTCCGCTGTCCCGCCGGGACAGAATCATTTT
>Ga0070711_100001667_pt1 | contig 12293 bp, 10 predicted proteins | sample LARL53metaG_FD_65452 | JGI IMG/M metagenome (GOLD analysis project Ga0070711, IMG submission 65452) | Corn, switchgrass and miscanthus rhizosphere microbial communities from Kellogg Biological Station, Michigan, USA - LAR L5-3 metaG | ecosystem: Host-associated > Plants > Roots > Rhizosphere ... | reverse complement strand
CCGACGCCATCGCGCTGAGCTTCTACCATGCCTTCGGCCTGCCAGTCGCGGTCGTCCGTCCGTTCAACACGTACGGCGCTCGCCAGAGCGACCGGGCGATCATCCCGACCATCATCAGCCAGGCGCTTGCCAAGCGCAAGATCCGGCTCGGCAACACCACGCCGACTCGGGACTTCACCTACGTGACCGATACTGCCGAAGGCATGCTCCGCGTCGGTTCGTCAACTGCGGCCATTGGCGAGGAGATCAACCTTGGTACCGGGCAGGAGATCTCGATCGGCGATCTTGCGGCCCGGATCGCAGCCCTGGTCGGAAAGGACGTTGCGATCGAGCAGAATGAGGAACGGGTGCGGCCAGCCAACAGCGAAGTGATGCGCCTGCACGCAGACAACAGCAAGGCCCGGCGCCTGGTGGGCTGGGAGCCTACGGTCTCGCTGGACGAGGGACTGCGCCGAACCATCGCGTGGGTGCAGGCTCATCCTGACCACTACGATCCCGACAGCTACCGGACATGAGTCGCAACCATTGCGGGTTCGACGCATGAAAGCCATCCTCCTCGTCGGCGGGCAGGGCACGCGCCTGCGGCCGCTGACCTTCTCGATACCGAAACCGCTGCTCCCCGTGGGTGAACGCCCCATTCTGCAGATCATCATCGAGCAACTGCGGGATGCGGGCATCGACGAACTGATCCTGGCCACTGGCTATCAGGCAGAGCTCATCGAAGCGTTCTGCGGCGACGGATCGAAGCTCGGTGTGTCCATCAGCTACGTGAAGGAGCCCAAGCCGCTCGGCACCGCAGGCCCGATCGCCCTGGTGCGTGACCGGATCGCGCCGGGCGAGTATTTCCTGCTCATGAACGGCGACATCCTCACCAAGCTCGATTTCCGTGCCTTCGTCGATGCGGCGCGCACCGGCGCGCGGGAACTGATGGTGGGCTACACCGCGTACGTCAGCACGCTGCCGTTTGGCGTACTCACCGTACGCGACGGACAGGTCGAGAACGTGGTCGAGAAACCATCACACGAATATCTGATCAGCGCCGGGATCTACTGCCTGAACGCGTCGGCATTGCCGCTCATTCCGGACGACGAGTTCTTCACGGTGCCCGACCTGATGCGAGCCCTCATCGGCGGCGGCCGTACCGTGGGCGCGTATCACATTCGTGAGAGCTGGATGGGGCTGGAACGCATGGATCACTTCGAAGCGGCGGTACGCGAGCTGGCGAACGCCCCATCGCAGTGACCGTCGCTGGCACCGTGCGCCCTGGCAGCGCCGAGCGGCTGCGGGTGCTCGTCTTGTCCCGCAATTATCCCAACGATGTGCTGCCACTGCTCGGTGTCTGGGTGGAGCGGCTGGTACGAGAGGCATCCTCGACATGTGACGTGACGGTCGTTTCGCCCGTGCCCTACTGCCCTCCGTTGCCGTTCCTGTCGGACAACTACACCCGTTTTCGTCGGGTTCGCCGCGAACGCCATGACGGCGGCGTTCAGGTGTATCACCCCCGGTTCATCGTTCCAGCCGGTTCACGCCTCCAGGGCCTCGAGGGCGTTGGCTACCTGGCGGCGGTGCGGCCCCTGGTTCGCCGCCTGCGGCGGTCATTCCGGTTCGACCTGATCCACGCGCATTTCACCTACCCGGATGGCTGGGTGGCTGCCCGTCTCGGCCGCCGCTACGGCGTCCCGGTGATCATCACCGAGCAGGCGATGTGGGGGCCTTCGATGGACCGGCAGCACGGTGTGCGGCGCCAGGCGGTCTGGGCCGCGCAGCACTGTGCATTCCACGTCGCCATCAGCCGGGCCCTTCGCCAGTCGATCGTGAAGTACTCGGGCGATTCGCCGCGCCTTCGCGTGATCCCCGACGGTGTCGACGGCTCGGTATTCCGGCTTCCGCCGACGGGGCAGGTGTTCAGGCCTTCGCAAGTGCTCTTCGTCGGCAACATTCGTCACGTGAAGGGTGTCGACATTCTGCTTCGCGCTGTTGCGTTGCTGGCAGCCCGGCGCCCGGACGTCCGACTCGTGCTTGTAGGCGAGAGTTTCTACGCGAGCTATCGGGCGGAATATGAGAGGATGAAGCAGCTGGCCGTGGAACTGGGCATCGGCGACCGGGTCGAATTTGCCGGCGGGAAGACGGACGGGGAGGTCGTGCGCTGCATGCAGGAGAGTGCGGTGCTGGTCCTGCCGAGTCGCAGGGAAAGTCTGGGAATGGTGCTGGCGGAGGCCCTGTCCTGCGGTACACCGGTGGTATCGACTCGTTCAGGCGGCCCCGAGGACATCGTCACGCCGGACGTCGGAATCCTGGTACCGCCAGATGATCCAGCCGCGCTCGCCGACGGGATACTGCGGGTGCTCGAGCGCCGAGCCGGGTACGAGCCCCGGTTGCTCAGGGAGTCGGCATTGGCGCGGTTCGGTCTGGACGCTGTCCACCGCCAGGTGGCAGAGCTCTACGACGAGGCGCTCGCTTCCGGTGCCGGCACAGCGGCTGGCCACAGGTGAGCGTCCGGGTGTGCCCGGCAGCCGGTCCGCAGGCTCCTCACATGTAACCGTCGCGTCGCAATGTTTCCAGCCCGCCCCCGTCGTCCTTGTCCTGGGCGCGCCCCGACCGCTCGGCGATATTGGCGAACTTGCCGCTGCGCAGCTCGTCAATGATCTCCGCGACGGTGTGGGCATCGGAACTGACCGGCTTCGTGCACGTGGCGCAGCCCAGCGACCGGTATCGCATGCCTTCGCCCTGGTCGTAGTACAACGACACCGTCGGGATCTGCTCGCGCTGGATGTACTCCCAGATGTTCAGTTCGGTCCAGTCGAGCAGCGGATGGATCCGCACGTGCGTGCCGGGGGCGAACTCGGTCTTGTACTGATTCCAGAACTCCGGGGGTTGCTCGCCCACGTCCCACACGTTCTCGGTGGTGCGCGGCGAGAAATAACGCTCCTTCGAGCGGCTCCCCTCCTCGTCGGCGCGCGCCCCGACGATCACGCCGGTAAACGGCTCCGTGTTGCGGTCGATTTCGTACTGCCCTGTCGCCAGGTTCAGCCGCCGGCGCGGCCACTCGCCGCTGAGCGTGTGCTTGAGCGCTTCGGTCTTGAGCAACCCGCAACAGGTGATCCGGTCGACCGCGCCCTCGGGAAACGTCCGCCGGGCGGCGAGGGCGTCGGTGTTCTGTCCAACGATCATCGTCAGCTTCCACTCGAGCGCCAGCCGGTCGCGATAGACGATCATCTCGGGGATCTTGTACGACGTGTCGATGTGCACGAGCGGAAACGGCACGTGCCCGAAAAACGCCTTGCGCGCCAGCCAGAGGAGCACCGTGCTGTCCTTGCCGATCGACCAGAGCATGCACAGCTGCTTGAAGTTGGCGTACGCTTCGCGCAGGATGTGAACGCTGCGGTTCTCCAGCTGGTCCAGGTGGTCGATCACGGTGTCCCCCTTGTCATCCGGCGCTGCACCTCAGCCACGACCTGTTCGACGGCCGTGCCCACTGGAACCTGCGTGGTGTCAATCACGAGTTCCGCGCGGGCCGGCGGCTCGTACGGATCGTTGACCCCTGTGAAGTTGGCGATCTCTCCGCGGCGTGCCCTCGCGTACAGGCCCTTGGTGTCACGGCCCTCGCACACCTCGAGTGGGGTGCTGACATGCACCTCGACGAAACTGCGGCAGAGGCTCCGCACGAAGTCCCGCGATTCCCGATAGGGCGACACGAAGCTCGCGACGACGAACACCCCGTGTTCCTCGAGCTTGCTGGCGAGGAAGCCGACCCGGCGGATGTGCGAGTCCCGCTCCGGGCGTGTGAATCCGGTGTTCGGAAAGATGGTCCGCACGCTGTCTCCGTCGAGGTGCTCGACGTTGAGTCCCTGGGAGCGCATGACCTCGACGACCTGCTGCGATATCGTGCTCTTGCCCGATCCGGACAGTCCCGTGAACCACACGACCGACGGCTGAACGGCCTTCCGGCCGAATCCCAGCCGGTCCCAGGCCCGTTCGTGCACCCAGTAGAGGCCCACCTTGAGCACGAACTCGAGGCCGCCAACGAACAACGACAGCGCCCACCGGCGGGTGAACGCGAAGACGATCGCCGATGTGGCGATGGTGCCCAGGATTCGCCAGCTGATCGCCTTCGCGACGCTGCGCGCATGGGTCTCGAAGTATCGGCTCACGTTCGTTCGCCGACGCCGCCGAAGGGATGAGCCAGCGACCGGGGCATCACCATGGCCGGAAGATGATGCCTTTTTCCTGCAGCAGCCGCTTGACCTGTTCCACGGCGTCCGGCGCATCGGCGTCTGCGATCGCCAGGTCGTGCACGACGTCGGTCGTCTTGGTGTCCCCCACCCACACGACCTCGATGCGCTCCGGTTCGACGGTGGTCTTGATCAACTCGATATCATCCTGGGTCAGCTCCGCCGCCGTGACGATCAGGATCACACCCGCATCGAGCATCAGGTTGGCTACCTCCGCGAGGCGCCGCAGGTGTTCCGGGCGTTTCTCGGCGCGGCGCTCGATGTCGGCATCGACGCCGTACAGCACGTTCCCGATGCCGAGAAAGTAGACCACGTTGCCGATATCGAAGAGCGCCTGTTCGACGTCCTTGGCCAGCCCCTTCCGATCCTCCGCCCTTTCGCCCGTCACGAGCAGCAGCGTCGGGCGCTGGCGATAGCGCTCGGCCCGGCGCTCCGGCGCGATGTGGCTCGGTTCCCACTTGTAGTTGCGAACCAGCACCCGGTCGCGCACTCCGCTCAGCGGATCCGCCGGCGTCGCGCGAACGATGCCGCCGCCGCGAATTTCGTAATCGTCGATGACCACGAACCGGCTGGTCAGCGCCAGATCGCTGGCGAGATCGCAGGCGATCGGCCGGCTGGTCTTGAGCGTGCACTCGGCCACCTCGTGGCGGTCCACCCGGCCCTTCTTCTCGTCGGCCTGTAGCGTGGACGCGTCCAGCACGCGCTGAATGCTCTCGACCCGCATCGGAACCCGGGCTGCGCCAAGCCGGAGGATGTAGTCCTTGTTCTTGACCAGCGGCTGGCGGCCCAGCCAGAAGACGCTTGCCTGGATCCGGGTTGTCACCTGGGGCCGGGCCTGACTCGATAGCGTCGCCAGTTCGCCCCGCGTCACGTAGGTCTGCTCAGCCAGCGTAAAGCCGGTAGCTTCGCCCGCGGACGCCGTGGTCTGTGGCGGCCGGTTGAATCCTTCGATTGTCGCGACGCTGGCTTTCTTCCCGGATGGGTAAAAAATCACCTCGTCGCCAACCGCAAGGCGGCCGGTGTCCACGGTACCCGCAATGATTCGCCGGTCATCCCCCTCGCGCGTGAACTTGTAGACGTCCTGCACCGCCATGCGGAACGGTCGGTCGGCCTCGGGCGCCTCCGCCCGGAAGCGGTCCAGCGCCTCCAGGACCGTGGGCCCCCCATACCAGGGCATGAAGGCGGAGCGGCGTGCAATATTCTCGCCTTCGCGTCCGCTCACCGGGATGAAGCCCTCGGGCTGGACGCCCAGCTGCGAGAGAAACGCGCCGTATTCCGCGACGATCCGGTCGAACACGGTGCGGTCGTAGTCCACCAGGTCCATCTTGTTCACCAGCACCACCAGCTGGCGGATGCCGAGCATCGCCATCATGTAGCCGTGACGCCGGGAATTCTCCCGTACGCCCTCCTTCGCATCGATGACGAGCAATGCGGCCTCGGCGCGCGCGGCGCCGGTGACGAGGTTGCGGAGGAACTCGATGTGCCCGGGGGCATCGATGATGATGTACGGCCGCTGTGCGGTCTTGAAGAACACGCGCGCCACGTCGATGGTGATGCCCTGCGCCTGCTCGTCCTTGAGCGCGTCCAGCAGGAACGCATACTCGAACGGCTTGCTGGTGCGTTCGCAGTTGGCCCGCACCTGCTCGAGCTTTCCGTCGGGCAGCGAGCCGGTGTCGGCCAGGAGGCGGCCGATGATCGTGCTCTTGCCGTGATCGACGTGTCCGCCGATTACCAGCGACAACCGCTGGGTGGCGGCAGACGATCCTGGGTTGGTCATTTCGGCGAGTCTTCCTGCACGATGTTCACGAACAGATCCGCAAACGAATCCTTGTTGAATCGCCGGAAGTCTGGCGACGCCAGATACTCCCGTGCCGCCTGGCGATAGCCGTTCCATTCATCGTCGCGCATCGTGGTGATGTATTCGCGCAAGTCATCGTGCGAATCGAACCGCCGCCGGTCGATGTAGCATTCGGGCCAGACATTTTCCTGGATGTCCGTTGCGCCGAGATAAATGGGCACCGTTCCGCTGAAGAAGCAGTCGAAGATCTTTTCGGTGATCCAGCCCTTGAGCGCCATGTTCTCATAGCAGAGCGCGAACCGATATCCGCTGAAGGTCTCTGCCTTGGACTTGGACGGGCCACGCCACGCCTTGCGGATCGCCTCGAGCTGGGGATCCGGTCGTACTCGCCGCCACAGTGCCCGGGCCTGACGCTCGAGGCGCCGGAAGGTATACGGAATGTTCTGCCGGCCGACGCGGTACGGCGGCTGATCCCATTCCCTGCCGAACAGGTCGAGCTCGCCGGAGCGCGCAAAGTACTCGAACGCGGCCAGGCGCTCGGCGTCGAGGGCGCGGCGCTTCTCGGGCGGGACCTTGTTGCCCTGCATGGCGACAAGCAGCCGGCGATCGGTGCGCGCCCACAGCTCCTCGTGCACTTGATCGAACGACTGCGCCCAGAAGTATCGTTGCAGCTCGAGCTGGGCTCCGACATACGGCTTCAAGGAGGCGGCGTCGCTCCAGGAGAAGATTCTTCGGAAGTGACGCTGCGCGTCGGGCAGGCCGCGGTACATCCTCGGGTCCATCGCCGGGCATTCCGTCGCGAAGAGCGCGCTGAGCGTGACGTCCCCTCGGCGTGCCAACTGGCGATAGCGCTTCAGGTTCGCGATCGAAATGTAGAGTTTCGGGCCGCCCCGGCCCGGGCCGGGCATCAGGTCCGCGGTGTGCACGGCGACGCCCATGCCAACGAGCACGTCCCGCATGCGGGTGTACGGCGCCATCAGCTGATCGCCGGCGAACGGCACGGAGTTTGGCTCGAAGAGACGGTCGTTCATGAAATGATGCGACGGTGGCTCGACGAAGAGTTCGACGCCCTCCAGCGGCCGCTTCACGACGTTCGCCACCACGGCAGCCGGCGGTAGTAGCGCCAATCGAGCGCCGAGGCGAGCCGAGGGAATCGCGGCAGGTGGCAGAACACGCCGAGCGCGGCCCACAGCAAGAGATGCCGCGTTCGCCGAATCCTCGTGCTCGCCAATAGTGACGTCAGGGACACCCGGTTCCAGGCGGACTTCGCGACCACCATGTCTCCCTTGATGTATGCATTGACGCAGGTGCGAAGGACGTCCACCGCACGATGGGATTCGAAGGCCCGGCGCGCCGCCGGCAACACGATGGCCGATCCGTACTCCGCTATTTCGTTTTCCATGACGGCGAAGAAGTTCTCCGGTTCGGTCCGGCGCAGCTGATACGACTGACCTTCACTCGTGCTCGTGTGGCGGTAGCTGAACAGGTGACGTTCGATCAATCCGATGCGGCTCACTCGGGCGCAGCGAAGCCACATGTCGAGGTCGGCGGCGCTGCCAAACCTGGCCCGGAACGGACCGGCCGTGCGGTAGACCTCGGCCCGGGCCATGGCGCTCGGAGTCGGCATGAACACATTCTTGTACATCAGGACGCCATTGAGAACATCGGCATAGTTCAGCGCAACCCGACCGCGCAGCGAAGGAGGCAGCTCCAGGCGCCCGTACTCCCGACCAGTGCTGTCCATGAACCGGCTGAGGCAGAAGACCAATCCGGCCTCCGGATGCGTCTCGAGAAACCCGGCTTCCTGCGCGACGATGTCGGCATCATAGACGTCGTCGGCGTGATAGACGGCGACATACTCTCCTGTCGCAAGGGCAATACCGTCGTCGACATTCCGGAACTGGCCGCGGTTGGCGACCTGCCGGTGGCAAGTCAGCCGGGGCCCGTAGCTGGCGGCTATGTCGGGAGTCGCATCCGTCGACGCGTCGTCCATGAGCAGGATTTCGCAATTGGGCCAGTTCTGCGCCAGGAGCGAGTCCAGACATTGACGCAGGTAGAGTGCGCCATTGAACACCGGAACCACGATGGTGACTCGCGGTGAGGCAGGAGCGGAGCTCAGGTCGACAATCCTCCTCAACGGGCCAGGTTTTCACGGCGATGGCCGCAACTCTCCGACAGCCCTTCGCACGGCGTGTCGATCGATGCGATGGACCTCCCGGTCGGGACCTCGAGCCCCGGCAGTTCTGGCACGAAACCTGTACCGACCGGAAGACGACGAAATGTACCAGCGTCACTGGAGGCCCGTTTGAGCGACCTCGTTTTCACCACCGGCGGCTTTTCGTCCGGCAGTACGCTTCTTTTCACCGTTTTCCGCAAGGCGGGCGAGTACTACTGCCTGTATGAACCCCTGCACGAGCGGCTCCTGGAACACAAGTACGGCAAGCTGCGAGCCTACGAACATCACTACTTCGTTGACGAGTATTTTTCGGAGTATCGCGGCTTCACGGCACTCACGCATCTGCACACCGCGATGGCTGCCACAAACCTCTTCCTGCCGGCTGCCGCGCCCGCTCCCGAGCTTTATCGGTATCTCAGCTATCTGATCGGCATGTCGTTCGGCCGGAACCCGAAAGTGCTGCTCAAGGAGAATCGACTCACCTTCAGGCTCGGTTGGATCCGCGCGCAATTTCCGGCCGCCAAGGTGGTGCACGTCTACCGCGACTGTGATGCGCAGTGGAAGAGCACGGTGCGCCGGGCGCAGACGTTCTACGGCAGGCAGGACGTCGGCCAGGAGAGTGTCACCTTCAATGGCATGGGAACGGCGAACACGTGCGACGCGCTCGCGCCGGCGTTTCCGGAACTCGCCGCCGATCGCTCGAAGACCGGGTATGAACGATTCGCGAAGCTCTGGGAACTCAGCCTTGCCGAGAATGAGCGGTTCGCGCACGTCACCGTGCGCTACGAGGAATTGACCCGCGATTTTGAAGGTGTCGCCCGCGAAATATGGGAGGCCCTCGGCTGTACGGCTGAGCTCGGGCCGCTCAAGCAGTGGGTCGTCACGCCGGAGAATCAACGAGCCGTCGAGCGCACCAGGGGCCTTCAGGGGGTGTTGCGTTCCGCGGGTGATCGAGCCCGCTTCCGTTACGGCCGGCTCCGCATGCGACTCGATCAGATGTTGCGCCGCTCCGGCGCGTAGCACCTCCCGCATGCGCGATCTCAGGCACACCGTTGGCGAGTGGTTGCTCGGCCGCGAGGACTCAGCCAGCATGCGCAATCGGCTGATGAAGGGCGTGAGCGGTCTGCTCAGCCTTCGCGTCGCGTTCGGGGCGATGTCGTTCCTGCTGACGGTGCTGCTGGCGCGAATGCTCGGGGCTCAAGCGTTCGGCACTTACAGCTATGCGCTCGCCTGGGTCATGCTCCTCGGTGCCCCGGCGGTGCTCGGCCTGGATCAACTTCTGGTTCGCGAAGTGGCCGCCTATTCCGTGAAATCGCGGTGGGATCTGCTTCGGGGGATCCTGCGGGCGGCCAACGGGACCGTGTTGCTCGTGTCGCTCTCCCTGGCCGCGATCGCGGCGGCGGTTGCCTGGGTGCTCCACGGGCGAAACCCTCCGGAACTGGTGAATACGTTTTGGGTGGGACTGCTGCTCATTCCGCTGATCTCCCTCACCCGGCTCCGACAGGCGACGCTGCAAGGGCTGCATCGCGTAGTGTTTGGCTCGATTCCCGAACGACTGATCCTTCCCGCGCTTTTTCTCGCGACACTGGTGGTCTTTCGCGTGCTGCGAGTGCCGTTGACCGCTCCGGCTGCGATGTCCCTCAACGTCGCGGCCACCGGTGTTGCGTTCGTCGTCGGCGCCTGGCTCCTGCACCGAAATCTTCCCGCGCCCGTCCGGCAGACCGCGCCAGCGTACGAGCGGTTGCTCTGGGCACGGAGCGCGTTGCCGATCCTGCTTTTTTCGGGCGCCGGCATCGTCTTCGCCCAGACGGATACGCTCATTCTCGGATCGTTGAAGGGCTCGGGCGCGGTTGGCCTCTACGGTGTTGCCGACAAGTCCGCCGAGCTGCTCTCCTTTGTGCTGGTGGCTCAGAACGCGGCCTTTGCGTCCACGGCCGCCAGTCTCCATGCCCAGCAGGATCTCGGCGCCCTTCAGCGCCTCACCACCCGGATTGCGCGCCTGACGCTGCTCATGACCCTCCCGCTTGCGATTCTCTTCATCGGGTTCGGGCCATGGTTCCTCGCGCGCTTCTACGGGGCTGCATTTCTCCCCGCCCGTCCCGCGCTGACGATCCTCAGCATCGGGCAGCTGATCAACGTCGCGACCGGCCTGAATGGCATGTTGCTGATCATGACCCGGAACGAGCGCGCACTGCTCAAGGCGGTCGCGGCAAGCGCAGTGGCGAACATCGGCCTCAACCTGCTGCTCGTGCCGGGGTGGGGAATGTCGGGGGCAGCGATTGCCAATACCAGCAGTATCATCCTGTTGAATGTGATCGCCACGGTTTCATTGCATCGGAAGACTGCGATTCACAGCACGGTTCTGGGCGCTCTTCGGCGCTAGGGTGCGATCGATCTGAGCCGTTTTGCACCCGTCCGAACGGAGGCTGGACATGTGGCCACGCATCAAGCGCCGAATTCGCAATGGTATTGCCGCGGTCGTGCGCGACCGACGGATTCGGGAACCGTTCACGTATCACTGGTTGAACAGTCTGTGCGGCAGGCTCGTTGCGGAGAGTGAAGCGGCGGAGATCCGGCCGGCCTACGCCTGGGGAGTCATTCACGCTGCGGCCCTTGCGCGTCGGCTTGGTTGCCAAGGGGTCACGGTCATTGAATTTGGCGTAGCCGGCGGGCGTGGACTCACCGCCCTGGAACGCATCGCTGAAATTGTCGAGAGACGGTTCAGTTTCCCGATTCATGTGTACGGGTTCGATACCGGACGTGGACTGCCCAAGCCGGTCGATGCACGTGACCTGCCTCAACTGTATGCCCCGGATACTTACGTGATGGACGAGGCGCGACTTCGTTCGACCCTGCGCCGGGCTCACTTGATCATTGGACCGGTCGCGGAAACACTGCCTGCATTCATTTCTGGTTCGCCTGCACCAGTTGGATTTGTGTCGTTCGACCTCGACTACTACTCCTCGACGATGGATGCCTTCCGGCTCTTCGACGCGCCAACCGCCATGCTGCTTCCGCGGATACACTGCTACATGGACGATATCATGGGAACAACCTTCGGCGATTGCAACGGAGAGCGGCTTGCCATCTCGGACTTCAATACCCGGCACGGGTCGACAAAGATTTCCCCGATTTATGGGCTCAACCACATCATGCCGTGGCCGCTGCGCAACGGGATGTGGTGCGAAATGATGTTCATGGCGCACCTTCTCGAGCATCCCGCGTACGCTTCGAACGATGGACTGGTCACCCAGGCGAACGCACCGCTCGGCTCGTGGTGACTTCGTTCCTGCAGCAGGCGGGCGTCTAGAGTGCGATGTTTGGCCCGCTCCGGCCAGAAGCGCTGGCGGCCACGACCACGGGCGGCCCGCCGGTCGGTCGCGTCGGCATTGGCCAGCGCCGTCGCTGACGGAGGATCGGCGACTCGAAGTATCGCCAACTCAAGGCGGCCAACGGAAACGACAATCCGAAGATGAGGATGAAGCGCAATGGCACCGATCTGACCGGCCAGAACCAGGTCGCGAGCACGCCGTGGATGACGTAGAGCCCATAGCTCACGCTTCCAATCCAGCGAAGCACTGGATGGCTCAGCCACTTCGCAGGATGGGAGACGATCAACACGATTGCCGGTCCGATGGCGAGCGCCAGAAAGGTTTCCCTGAAGACATAGACGGACCCGGGATGACGATGCTCGAGCATCCAGATTCCGAGGAGCGCCAGCGCTGCGATTGACGTCCCGAGCAGCGGCACGACGAATCCCTGCAATGCGGTCAGCCGGCCCTGTCGTGCAAGAATCGCCACCAGCGCCCCGGCCCAGATGCAATCCGCCGCGACGATCGTGGCCCTCCGCATGAACAGCTCGGTGTAGAGCGGTGATTCGGTCGAGTAGACGAACGCCCGCGCGATGGCGCCCAAGGCCAGAAACCCGATGCAGATCCATGGCAGGCGACGCAGTGGTACCAGCAGCACAACCAGGGGCCAGAGAAAATAGAACTGTTCCTGCAGCGCGAGGGTCCAGTAGTGGCCGAGCGACCGTGGTGCCGGATGGCGAGGGAACCAGTTTTGAATGAAGCTTACGTGCCAGAGT
>Ga0070711_100001665_pt1 | contig 12294 bp, 14 predicted proteins | sample LARL53metaG_FD_65452 | JGI IMG/M metagenome (GOLD analysis project Ga0070711, IMG submission 65452) | Corn, switchgrass and miscanthus rhizosphere microbial communities from Kellogg Biological Station, Michigan, USA - LAR L5-3 metaG | ecosystem: Host-associated > Plants > Roots > Rhizosphere ... | reverse complement strand
AATATGAATCATATCAACATCAACCTCAATATGAATCATATCAACATCAACCTCAATATGAATCATATCAACATCAACCTCAATATGAATCATATCAACATCAACCTCAATATGAATCATTTCAACCCCAAACTCAACCCCAATCCCAAACTCAACCCCAAACTCAAACTCAAACTCAAACTCAAACTCAAACTCAACCCCAAACCCAAACCCAAACCCAAACCCAAACCCAAACCCAAACCCAAACCCAAACCCAACCCGAATCTAAAAAAAAATATTACTGCAAATTTTTAAATTGTAACAAAACGTATACTAAAATGTGTCGACTAATAGAACATACTAGAAATCACACAGGGGTAAGACCATATCGTTGTAATTGGAATAATTGTAACAAAACGTATACTAAAATATGTCATCTAACAGATCATACTAGAAATCACACAGGAGAAAAACCATTTCGTTGCAATTGGAATAATTGTAACAAATCGTATACTAAAATATGTCAACTAACAGTTCATATTAGATCCCATACAGGAGAAAGACCATTTCGTTGTAATTGGATTAATTGTAACAAATCGTATACTAAAATGTGTCATCTAACAGTTCATATGAGAAATCACACAGGAGAAAAACCATTTCGCTGCAATTGGAATAATTGTAATGTACAATTCGCTAGAAAGGAAGAATTATCACGTCATTATAAAAAACATACAGGAGAAAAACCATTTTTATGCTATCAATGTGGAAAACTTTTTTCGCGTTCAGATCATCTCACATCTCACCTACAGATATTAAGTCACATGTCAAAACAAATTACCAAAAAAAAAAATACAAATAAATGAATCATTTGACTTCTTGTGTTGGAGATGCATTGGGAAAATATTATATCGAATATGTCATATTGGATGGTACTGATTATCATTGTTTTAAAACAAGAGAATTTTATATGGAAAAAACAGCATGGAGAAAAGGAAAATTCGAAGTATTCAAAATGATTTCTAGATATCCTAATGGAAAATTAACTTCATATAAATTTATAAAAAATGCAAATGGAAAATTGTGTACAATAAACAAGATAATGCCATTATATACAAACCGATGGAACCATCTTTAGCTTGTAATTCCAACACAATATTAACATAATACACCTGCCATCCCATGGGCTGGCAGGTGTATCCTGGTCAGTATAGATGCCATGTGCAATTGCATTGCAATTACCATGCATCATACCACATAATTTGCATATAACCATTATTTGTTTTATAAAAAGCTATTAAATTAAAATATGCAACACGATAAGAATTGTAAAAAAGATCTAGATCAAGCCCAGAAAAAAATTAATACTGGAATGATTGGAGTATTTAAACCAAAATGCGAACCAGATGGAAGTTGGAGCCCAATGCAATGCTGGGGATCAACTGGAATGTGTCATTGTGTTGATAGAGATGGAAATATAACCGCCGAGCCATCAAGAACATTAATAGCATGTCCTCCAATAAAACATAAATGTACTACATGTAAGAGTAAATGTAAGAAATGTAAAAAATAAAGCGTAACATAGCGTAGAATTTAAAATCATGAGATTTTAAATTTTTAGATACGACGTGAAACGTCGTTCATATATTCTATTAAATATTTACTTGTTCTTCCGTTTGGACCATTATCATCTCGTCGTTTACCATTTTCGAACATAACATAATCTGGAAATCCTGCAAATTTAGGATTTATCTTATTGATTATTTTCATTAAATTTTTTTCTTCTACATTTTCACTATCGGCATGAATTGTTGCAAAGATAGTTTTTGAACCCTTGCTTTTTAAAATCTTTGCAGCTTTTTCAAAATGAGGTTTTGCTTCTGTACAATGTCCACAATAATCAGCTTGTGTCATTATTAATACTTTTCTATTTTTTAAAAGCGGATTAATAATATTTCCATTGTGATCAAAATCAGAATTTTGTAAATAAACTACTGGATAATTCATTTTATTACATGTCAATCAAAAATTTATTTAAAATTGCTGTTCACGAAACGTTAACGCGTAAACTATTAATAGATGTTACAAGAGACATTTAATGTGATAACGTATTAAATTTTAATAACTAGATGCTTTGCATCATATGTTATTAAAATTTATTTATTTAATTTTAATCTTTGCCATGCTTTTTCAAGAAATTCTTCTCTGGTTTCTGTATCAGAGTCTGTATCTGTATCAGAGTCTGTACCAGAGTCTGATACATCCGATCCTGCTCTATGATATTTTTTTTGACAAGTACGAGTTTTGATTTTTTTTTTATCAAACGCTTCTAATAATTTTTTAATCTTTGGATCCGGTTCTTGCTCTTGCTCTTGCTCTTGCTCTTGCTCTTGCTCTTGCTCTTGCTCTTGCTCTTGCTCTTGCTCTTGCTCTTGCTCTTGTTGCTCTTGTTGCTCTTGTTGCTCTTGTTGCTCTTGTTGCTCTTGTTGCTCTTGTTGCTCTTGCTCTTGCTCTTGCTCTTGCTCTTGCTCTTGTTGCTCTTGTTGCTCTTGTTGCTGTTCTTGTTTGGATGTCATTTTAATAACAAGTATATTTATTTAAATTATAATATTGTTGTAGCGTAGCAGTGAAACTTCTATTAAAGAATTTTTCTTTAATAAAAATGTCTAAAGGTTTATTGGATCCTTTAATTATTAATGAATCATTTGTTGATAAATATGCAAATACCAAAGAAGTTGTTGCTATTATTGTCATTGTTGTTGTTGTTCTTCTTGTTTTTTGGATGTCATTACATAATTATATTATAGTGTAGCAGCGCAGCGTAGCAGTGAAACGTCTATTAAAGAATTTTCTATTAATAAATGTCTAAAAGTTTATCTAATCCTTTCGTTGGAAATGAACCATTTATTCCAGATATTGATCCTCCTCTTGATAAACAAAGCACAATTAATGCATTAAAAGAATTATCAATAACATCACCTACATTATTTAAAAAATCAGAACGTAAATATGTTGATCCTTGTATTGAAGGTCAATTAATTTCTTTGTTTTCATTTATGCCCTCTGCAAATGCAAGACCAGATGAGCATGGCATCTACGGATTTGCAAAAATCAGAGGATCCTTTCCAAACGAAGAACAGGCACAGCAAAAGGCAATCTCTATCATTCAACAAGTAGATTCTGTAAATAAAATTTATCATGTCAAAACTGGAATGCCATTTCCTATATGTACCAGTTCAGATTTTTCTGCTCAAATAGATAATGTTGATTTGACTGCAAATTCCAAAGAAACAATTTCAAATCTTGTCCGCAAGGCAGGAGATGAAGATTTAAAAAAAATTCAAGAAATTAGAGAACGTGAATTACAATTAAAGGCTGATGTATCAAAAACAGCAGAACAACATCAAGCAGAGCTTACTCCATTGGATAAATATATTTTTTCTAGAAAAAAATTATCAGATAATCTCTATGTATTTGTAGAGCATAAAAAGAAACTAGCAGAGATTAAAAAAGTTATACTTGCTGCACAAACAGAATCTGATGAAATAGAAAAAAATTATCCTAATGTACTATCTGAATATCGTATTAAATATGAACAGGTTGCACAGGAAACTGGTATCAATACATCAACAGATACAATGGCACTTATGATAAAACAATATTTTAATGAAAAACCAGATTTGGATACTATCTTTAGTACAGATCTTATTTAAATTTTAATAACAAATTTGTTATTAAAATTTTTTGACGTTTCACTGCTTCGCTATGCTTAGGCTCATTCTTGGTTTTAAATCCAGAGTGCACCACGTGGAGGTTATGAGCATAGCACTCCATATACCTATAATATTTTTATATTTTTTTTTATATTTTTTTGTAATTTTTTATAGATGTTTCACGACATTTCACTGCTACGCTGCTACGCTGCTACGTTTCACTGCTACGCTGCTACACTAGTATCGTGTAGAGATTTATAAAAATGTTGTTTTGCAATTTGATATTGTACACCTCCCTTGGGGAGCGCTGGGATGATTCCCTCTGGAAATGATGCAAGCTCTCCCAATACAATAACAAGTTTTTTATTGTGATTTTGAAGATCTTGTTCAAATTGGAAATATATTTTCTTACACTCTTCCAGGGATTTTCCGGTATATCCCTTGACGTCATTATTGATGAATGGGTTTGCTCCAGATAGGAGCAATATCCTAAAGGATTCTGAATTTCCACTAAATGGGTATGATCCGTGAATGCATTTATATATTGCGGTTTTTGATCGGGGTGAAGCATTGATATCAATGTTTGCTCCCATGGATACCAAGATATCCATAATCTTTGGGTATCTATATGCAAGCGATAGAACGGTTTCGCCGTCTTTTGTTAATTTTGTTATGTCGGCATTTGCATTGAGTAATATTTTTGTTGCACATAGATTTCCATATAGTGCCGCCCTGTGTATTGGGGCATACCCATCATCCCTTTGAATATTTATGTTTGCTCCTGCAGCTATGAGCAGTTCAAGACATGTGGTATCGGTTTTGTATGCATGGACTGCTTCATATGCTGCAGTCCATCCATATTCATGGTGTTGGAAGTTTATGTTTGCTCCGGAGTCTATTAATAATTTGACATATTCTGGGATCTCGAATTCGGCCGCCTTGATTAGCGCCGGGCCCATCTCTGCTTTGTGTTTTATCAGTAGTTTTATGCATGGAAGACTGCGACTTATAACGGCATAAAACAACGCATTCCCATTTTCATCTGATGACCCCGAGTCAAGGAGAGCTTGGAGACAATCTGTGTCCTGTCTTCCAGCTGAATAGTCTAATGCTGTATAGCCAAGATTATTTGTTATATGTCTGTCGGCTCCTGCATCTAACAACATCTTGATGATATGAGTTTTTCCTTTTTCTGCTGCGATATGGAGTGCTGTATCTTCTGATAGGTTATACCTGCCTGTTTTTGCGTTTACATTTATCTTTGCGTTGATGAATCTCTCCACTACCATCTGATGCAAAGCATCATCATCTATAAACTTCATTATGTCAACAAGGGAAATTCTATTCCGTAATACAAGTACTTTGAGTTTTCTGTCGCTGTAGGACATGATCGCATCGAGATATTTTCTGTCCATTATGCAGAATGAATTGGTACTCGTTTGCACAGATATCTGATCTGATTTTATATATGGTTATTCAAATTTCCATAAAGATTAAATTCGGTTTTGATAGCATATAAAGTTCTTTTAACATTGCTTGTTTTGCCACACACGTTTTATGGGTAGATTTTAATAATTTATTACCCAAGGAAGATGCAGATCTGGTTTCGAATAATTTATACAATTTGGGAAATTTTTTTTTAAAAATTGGAGAATATGGTTTGGTTTTCGTTTGAACTTTTTTTTCTATTGTTATTGCCGAAAGTATTTGATCTATAGGTTCGATTAGTCTTTCTAGATAATACAAATAATCTATTCTGAATAATCTTGGGTTACGTGCTATATATTCCGGAGATTCTATTTTTTGTGATATTTTTAGATGCGCATCATAGAATTTAGATAAGCTTGAGCATACTACAAATGATAGTCTTTGTCCCTCATCTGGTACATCTCCTCTTTCGTTCATTTTTGCATGAAGTTGTACCTGTGCAGGCAATTGTTCTAGATAAAATTTTCCTATTTGATGTTTGGTCATATTGTTAGCCATTTCATCAGATAGATATGAAACACAATAGCTTCCTATTTTCCACTTGTCTTGACCATTTTCATTCTTTCCCAATATTGGAGTAAAGGTTCCAGTTTTTTCATATTCATCTTGTTTATAATCATTTACTGTTTTGGTAATGATGAAATCTTGTGTGCTAACGCATCTATAGAAAAGATTTAATATATCTTGAAGTATATTATAATGAATATCATCAAGATTAATATTTGGATAAGATTCGAATAATGTTGTAATGAATTTCGTGTATACATCTTTCATAAATTTAGAATTATCTCGTCTGCTGAGAATGATGCCTCGTTTTCCAAGTTTGGGAGTTCCAGATTTATCTACAATTACGTTTCCATCTTCTCCACAACTATAATACATGTATCTTTTTTTTGTTAAAATTAAAAATTTATTGTAAATGGCATTTTCAAATTCTAATGTTATGGGAGATGGGAATTCATTTGATACTTGTTTTGCAACATATACTGCATAATCCCAAAGTGCTTTTGGAGAATTTCCATATTTTTTAAATACTACATAATTGCTGTCAGTATCTTTATATATAACATCACCTCCATATTTTTTTGTAACTAAATTTTCTGCTTTGGCTACACACAGTCTTCCCTGATATGTTGTACACATTGCTACGGGCATAAATGGAAGCATTCCTGCTTTAACACCAGTTGCACCATACATTGAATTAGCACATACCTTAAGTGCTAATTGTCTCTGTTCTAAAATTGCAATCTGTTCCAAGATTTTGGCAGATTGAGAGTGACGTTTCACTGCTACGCTATCCGATTTTAATTTTGCTATTTGTGCTCTCACTTGTTTACGTGCATCGAGCAAATTTTGTATTATTGTTGGGATTACTCCCTTGTGTACATCTTCTTTGATGAATCTATACGTTCTGGTTGCACACATTATTCCAGATGTTCCCAATTTTTTTGTTACTAAAGTTCGTTGTTTTTGCATGTCAGACATTTTTTTTCTTAACATACTCCATGTGCTTATTTTGTCATGCACAATGTATTGCAGCTCAGATTTTAATTCTGATTTCAGATCATCTGCAATATATGAAATTTTAAATACTGCAGATGCCCACATGTTAATATTATCTACTGATTTTAAATTTTCATGAATCTTTCTAATTTTTTTTACAATCTGGGAATAAATTTTTAATACAATCTTGTATTTGTTAATTTTTTCTGATAATATTTTTTTCTCAATTACTTGTGGATCATGCTCACATAGCACATGATCTTCCCATTTCATAACATGACATGAATTATCAATGTATTCTGATCCGTGTATATTTTTCAAAACATCATAATCGGAGTCTGTTATAAATGTTGAATAATCTAAATTATATGCAATCATGATACTAGGATATAGAGAGCCAAAGTCTAATGGAGCTACATTTTCATACATTCCAGGAATTGGATCTTGTACTGTGGCTCCTCTATATCTTTCGGTTTCTGATACCTTATAGTCCTCTTTATCCACAACTGTTTTATTTTTATAACAATGTCTAAATATTTGATTAAAGATTCTAGCTTGTTGGCCACGTGTATGTAGATCCATTATTGTTGTGGAGCAGATCCTTGACATCTCTGTAAACGATATCCATAATTGAAGATGTTCAAATATATCAAGAACCAATTCACTATCTTTTATACAATATTTTCCTACTTTGGTCATTCCCTCTATTGATTCAATATCATTTGGATTTTTTGAGGATTTTTCATAGCTTTTCCACATGTATACTGCAGATACATCATCTTTTGATGATTCTAGAAAATGATGCGCAACAGCATTTAGGCTATAGCTATCTAATTTATATCCTTTCTGTACAGTATCCATAATATCTAATGTTAATATACCCTCTGGTTGTAGGATGGTTAAATTTGTTGTACCATATGCTTTTGATTGCCAATTAATTTTTTTTTCTTTTGCTGCATAATTTTTAATCATTCCAAAATTTGTTAAATTTGGCAAACAATGATAAATTGCAGCACGACAAAGAATATACTCTATATCAAATCCAAAGATATTCCATCCTATCATGCAATGAGGTTTATATTCATTAATAATTGTTGCAAAGCCTTCCAATAATTCCCATTCTGTTTTAAAGCATAACACTTGAGCATTTTCAATATCCGAAACATTACCAAGAGTTAATAAAATTTTTTTTCTTTTTTTAAGAATACTTAAAACACATGATATCTGAAAGACACAATTTCCGGGATGTGTTGGCTTTGGAAATGATCCATCATATGAATATGTCTCAATGTCCCATGCCATTATGGTTGGTTGTACTGGAGGTATATCCATATCTCCATTTGGTATTGCAGATATAGATGAATTGCCTGTTTTTAAAAGATTACAATCTAGTTCATATTCATTATCACATCTGGATATCCTGTCATCAGGTTCAAGAAATTTGCTGGATATTGATATCCATCCTGTTGTGGGTATATCATATTCTGATAAAAATTGTGTTAGTGGTGATGTTCCACATTCTCTAACATGTAGCTGAATTGATCCAAGTCCTTCTATATTTATTTTTTTTTGTAATTTTGATCTCAGATTATATATTTGCTTCATATTATGGAATCTTAATATCAAATATGGAATTTTTTTTTTTTGTTGTGTGGTTTCATCAATGTTATATCCATACAATTTATATTTTAGTGCAAATCTTGATTCGTTTTGAACATTGGCAAGACATCCCAATGTGCTTCTCAGCGCATTTGCCACGCGATGTAATCTTGTTGATCCGCCTACTCTCTCTATCCAATTTATATGTTCTGGAAGCTCAACATGTACAAATGGTTTAAAATTACGTATTATGCAACATGTTGTTTTATTTTTTTTATCGATTCCATATGCATATATTGTTTCTGTTTGCGTCCATGATTTTGAATCTAATTCCTGTATCCCCCATGTATACACAAATAAATCTTTTGTTGGCATTTTATTACGTGTTTAACTGATTTGCATTCAAACTTGAGGTAGTCAATTTTAAAAACAACTGCGCTTTTAAAATTTATATAATGGACTCCTAAACCAAAACATCATTTTCATCTAATGGTCTTGGATTATACGGATCATCCCTTAAAATTTTTGCAAATGCAAATCCATATTTATCTACAACATGTGCTAAAACGCTGCGATGTTCTGGTGTTAAAATGTACTTGAATTTCATATCCGATATCCATTCTGGATATTCATATCGTTGCAATGTACATTCGTATCGCATCTCTATTTCTTTCATAAATTTCTGTACATGTTTTTCAATAATAGCAGTTATATAAAAATATAAATGGTCTTCCATTTCGATAACCTGTCAGGGTTATGTAATTACTTAAAACTAAATTTCAATTAAAAAATGAGTAATCATATTTATGAAAACGACGTACTTTTTGAACACCGAGATATTTTTTCTTATATGAAAAAACATAATATTTTTCAGAATTTAGTGTTTTTGGATTGGTTTAAGGTTTTATTGCTTTCATTTATGAAACATGATGTGTATTCGCATTATGATACTCCTGTAACAAAACATATCATAATGGTAACACCTCTATATATATGGCTTAAACTTTCCAAAAAAGAATTCAAAAAACATTTAGAAAAAAATCATATTGCATATACGGAGATAGATATAAATAACTCGGAATTTTCAAATAATATCACATTAACTTTAGATAAAACACAAAAAACATGGTTAGCATTAACTGTACAAAATTTTAAAAAAGCAATTCTTACATTACGCTCAAAACACATTATAGATGCATATTTACAATTAGAGGATCTATATGCTGAATATTCAGCATATAAAATAGCATTCTATAAAAATAGGATTATTTTTAATAGTAATAATGGATTGCATAATGGATTGCATAATGATACTGTAACATATAATACTGTATACAACAAAGAAATTATTTATATATACACATCAACAAATGCTGCAATGAATTGTATCTTTAGATTATCTGGATGCGCATCATCATTTGATCTTTTTGATGTAACGCAAAATCAAAATGGATGGTACATATGTAATATTTATCAGGTTGATAATTATACAGATATCATTTGTAAACTTGAAGAAATCTTACTTCCATTTGAAAATGCAAATAAAAAAACTGCACATTTAGAATATACTATTTCGTACAAACAACTAACAGATATCGTTTATACAACAATTAATAAAATTTCAATGCCAAATAAGATTTATTATTTTAATGCCGTTATACCTTCACCATTGGTAATTAATTTTATAAAAATAGATTCTGTTTGCGGAGACCATGTTAAATCAACATTTTTATCATGTGGATCGGATGAACTACTTTCAATATTAAAAAACAACATTGAAATATTTACAATGTCTGGAATTGCTAAAGAAAAAGGAAAAAATAAAATTGTTAAAAAACCATCTTTTCTCAAATATCTTCAGACTAAATTAATCAAATAAATGGAATTCGGTGCACAATACACACCTTATGATGTTGGGTTGGGAGGATTTATAGAAGGTCAAACTAGAAAACAAATCCAAACTCCTTCAGAACGATTTTATACAAAACTATATGAATCATTTGAACTTTTAAATTCTATAGATCCATCCCTTGTGTCACAAGAAAAAAAAAATAAAATAGAAAAATTTTCATCAATGATGAAAAATATGGTTTATAAAAATGCAACTACATTTATTTTAGGATGTCTTTGCATTAAAAATGGAATCATAAATACTGATAAATTAAATAGAATAATTCCTTTGCTAATACATTTTAAAAACACAGAAAATATATCAACATCTGATGTGATACGATACGCACGATTTGCACAATTTAAGAAATTTTAATGATGCGAGGCATCATTAAATACTATTTCTTCTTTTTAGATGCTCCGCATCATATGTTACCAACTGCTTGCATGCCGATCTATATCCAGATAGAAATAGTGCATATTTTTGTTGTCTGTTTCCTACCAAAATAAATTTATTTTTATTTTCATCAAGCAAAATTATTTTTTTCATCGAGTCTGATTGCATATTTGTTAGACGTTGAACCGCTACTCTTGTTAATGTTATTCCCAAAATGTCTCCAGGATATAGATTAGCATGTGATATTGGAAAATTATCCCAAATACCACCATCTATATATTCTTTATTTGTATTAAACATTAATGGTATACCAGAACTATTTTTTAAAGAATCTATAATTGTTACATTTGGAGTACTGGAATACGAAAATATTTTCTCTTTACATGTTTTGATATTAAATGATGTTACTATCAATATAGTATTAGTTAACAAATAATGATTTAAAAAAGTTAATGTTTTTAAATCATGCATAGGAACTATATCTTGAATTATTTTAAACATTAAATTTGTATTTAATAATCCTTTCGTCTCATTTTCCATCTTTTCGAATGAAATTGGGAAAAAAACATCATATTCTAATAATTTTTTATAAATATTATATGGCTTTGCAGAAAGTGATAACAGCAAACATATTATAGCTCCTATCGATGTTCCTATAAATACTGATATTTTATCCAATATTCTCTTTTCTTCACATGCACGGAGAGCTCCCAGTATTTCAATGCCCCTAAGCGCACCTCCAGATAACACGAGAATATTTGGTTTAAACATTATTTATTTAGATGCAACTCATTAGAAGCTCTGCTTCCGCAGCGCTGCTGCGCTTATCAGCGACGCAGGCTAGGCCTGCCAGCCCCTGGCTGGCGTTTCACTGCTGATGCGCTGCTAACACCGCAGCTGCGGAGCTGCGGAGGCAGAGCCTATAATCTTTGCAAGTGGATATTGAAATGCAACGCATTTCAATATCTCATAAATATTAATAAAATGAATATCAGAGAAGATTTTTGTGGGGCATGCGCTGCATTGCCATTGGTATTTGCAAGTGCTGGTGGAGCTGCTCTCAGCGCAAAAGGAATATTCGGATCCAAAATTTTTTTTTGGAGTATGATATTTACTGTAATTTCTATTGTAGCAACTATATATTATTTTAAAAAAAAAAATTGTAAAACTTGTAAACCAAGATAAATAAATGAAAGAATATATTCCAAGAGAGGGATCGGCTGCAGCTGCCATACTTTTAGCATTATATGATAATTATCCACAAGGAATGAAACCAGAAGAACTTAAAAATGCTGCTCAAAAATATACTGACGTTTCAATGTTTGAAAAAAAACCTGGAACATTTTATACTGGCTGGAGCTCAATATCTACTTTGGTAAAAAAAGAGCTTGTTGAAAAAAATAAAACTTTGTATTCTTTAACAAAATTAGGTATATCCACAATGTCACCCAAATCATCATCTAAATCTAAAAAATCATCTCCTAAAAAATCATCTCCTAAAAAATCATCTCCTAAAAAATCATCTCCTAAAAAATCATCTCCTAAAAAATCATCTCCTAAAAAATCATCGTCCAAACGATCTTCAGGGGCTCAATACACCACATACGATGATGCTGTTGGAAAAAGATCTCCCAAACGCAAATCATCACCTAAAAAATCATCACCCAAACGCAAATCATCACCTAAAAAATCATCACCCAAACGCAAATCATCACCTAAAAAATCATC
>Ga0070711_100001664_pt1 | contig 12299 bp, 7 predicted proteins | sample LARL53metaG_FD_65452 | JGI IMG/M metagenome (GOLD analysis project Ga0070711, IMG submission 65452) | Corn, switchgrass and miscanthus rhizosphere microbial communities from Kellogg Biological Station, Michigan, USA - LAR L5-3 metaG | ecosystem: Host-associated > Plants > Roots > Rhizosphere ... | reverse complement strand
GCCTAGGGCGTTTGGGTTAGGAATGTCGGTCACGGGCGAGCAGCCGGTCGTGGTGTTGGCCAATGGCGGCCCGGCAACGACAGTGCCCATGACGCCGGCAGTGATTGGAACTTGATACATGATCGGAGGTCCGCCCGTATTTCCGCAGACGTAAAGGTTGCCAGTGGCATTGACGGAGGCACGGTACGTGCTGTCGAAGCTGCCTTCGAAGAGCGGATTGGGGTTGGGAGGAGCAACCTGGCTGCTTCCGACCATTGCTTCCGTACCACTGGTACCGGACCCGAAATTAGTGGCGAAGAGGTAAACGGCGGAACAAGGGACAAGTCCGGTGCAGGACGTGCTGCCATCGCTGGAGGAGAAAACGTAGACCTTCCCGGCGGTCGAGTCCAAGACGGGGCCCGCAACCAGACCGGCGCCGAAATCGATCTTTGCGGACTTGGTGACGGTTGCAGCGGAGGTGACACTGTAGAGAAATCCGCCATAATCACCCACGAAGACGTTGGTGGAGGTGCGATCGTAGACGGGACTGGAGAGAGAGGTCGGGTTGCCGGGGTTGACCTGGACGGGGAAGCCGCCGGTCCGGACTTCGGCGGGGGTGCCGGCGAAGCCGCCAATGATCTTGTGAAGCCAGCCGCGCGCACCACCGACCCAAATTGTGTCATGGGAGTAATCGGGGAATGCGGAAGATGTCGTGTCGTCGGTCGGAAGGCCCGCGCCATCACTCAAAAAGATTGATGTCATGCAGGGGGCGACGCAGGTGCGGTAGGAGGCGGCGGGAACCGCGGTTAGTGTCACCGGGGCTCCGACCGTGCCCGTCCCGGCTTTCCACTTGAGCAGCACCAAGATGCCAAAACTGCCGTTGGTCTCGACGAATGCGACTTGCTTACCATCTGATGAGATGACCGGAGACGTCAGGATCTTGCCGCCCGTGTTGTAGGCCCAGTAGACGGACGGCTTGATTCCGGAGCAGCCGGCATACAGGTTGTCATAAGCAACCACACTCGCCTGGGTTCCGGAGCCCAAGAGTCCGGTATTGAATACGACATAATCCGGAGTGGTTGCGCTGCCGCAGTTCGCGGTGTCGGTTCGAAACGCAAATTTCGCGGGGTAGTTGCCGGCTCCAGAAGAAGCGCCCAGGCCCATGTCTTGCGACCAATCGCGGTGAACCTTACGACCGCCAGGGGCCTGCAAGCCAAGATTCATGGAGGGATCATCACTCGGCATGGGGTCGGACAGGACTCGGCTTACGTTCTGGCGATAGAACTGTTGCCAGTAGCGAGGATCACGGGTCACCTGGTTGACTTGCTCGTAGGTGGCGGGCTCAGAGAAGATGACGTGCCGATGAGTCCAGTCCGTGGGGAGACCCTGGGCAGCGGGCTTGGCGGCCTGGCCGGTCAAGACCCAACCGAGGACTAGCAGTCCTGACAAACTCACACCCAACCGGAGAAACCGTGCGGCAGAACCGTTCATTATCCTCACTCCATGGGTAGCGCGATAAGCATTCGAGTTTCGGGCGGTGCTTACGAATATCCTGTCGTGCAATGCGTCTTTGTTATTCAGCGGAGCCAAAATCTGGATCAAAGAAATCGAATCTTCGCTCTGGCGTTTCCCAGACTTGCATGCTCGAATTACCCATGGAAGCGGACGCAGACCTCCCATCGGTTGGCTGGATTGGCGGTGATTTTACTCTTTATCGAAGATGCAAACAATGGGTTTCGAAAGAACCGCTTGAGTTTGTGCTTTTGATGCGCGCGAGATCCCTCGACAAGCGGAAAACTCAAGGTTGTGGCCGCGGAAGTGAGTCAAGCTCTCAGTATCGTTCGTGATTTCAGTCACAGCCCGTACAATAGAATCAGTGGAACCTCTGCCGAGAGCATCCTATCGAAGTCACTCGGCAAATGAGGTCCAGACTTAAATGGAGGCGAACGAATCAGATTGGACGGATACGAGAACGTAGCTGAAGACACGGAGCAAGCCGTGCATGAGAGCAGGGTCAGCGTGCTGACGCTGGATGAAATTGCGAACCTGGCGGCGGAGGGCGGGCAACCCGCCGAAACACTGATGAACGTGGTTGCCCTCATTGCCAAGCGATTCCACACCGACGTGTGCTCGGCATACCTGCTGGAGCCGGACCGCGCCAATCTGGTGTTGGCAGCGACCGTTGGACTTCGCCGGGAGTGCATCGGAAGCCTGAGGATGGCGGTACATGAGGGGCTGACCGGGCTGGTGGCGGAACTGGTGCGGCCGGTTGCGGTGGAACAGGTGAAGAACCATCCCCGATTCAAGTATTTTCGGGATGCGGGCGAGGATGCTTACCAATCGTTTCTCGGCGTTCCGCTGATTGAACGGGGCGTTTTGCAGGGAGTTCTGGTGGTGCAAACCATCGAAGCCCGCGTTTTCAGCGAAGAAGAAATTCGAATGCTGACGGAGGCGGCCACGCAGGTCGCTCCGGTGGTAAGTGAGGCGCGAACGCTCGATCGCTTCATCGCCCCGCTGCAGGAGCGGCTCTGGGCGCTGGCGCGCAATCTGTGGTGGAGTTGGGACCATAACTCGTCGAGCCTGTTTCTGGATCTGGATCCGGCACGCTGGAGCGATCTGAACCACAATCCGGTCGCACTGTTGTCGGGATTGCCGCTGGCAAAACTGGAAACACGGGCCGCGGAGCTGATGCTGCACAGCCGCGTGAACTATGCATACCGGCGCATGCTGGAGTACCGGGAGGCGGATCGAACGTGGGGAACCAGGCATGCGGGAGTGCTACGGCCGCACCCGGTGGCGTATTTTTCGGCAGAGTTTGGCTTGCACGAATCTCTTCCGGTTTATTCCGGGGGCCTGGGAGTGTTGGCGGGAGATCACATTAAGAGCGCGTCGGATCTCGATATTCCTCTGGTGGGTATTGGCTTGTTCTATGGCCAGGGATATTTTCGGCAGAGGCTCGACCAGGGCGGCTGGCAACGGGAAGAGTACTTGAAGACCGATGTCAACGAGATGCCGATGGAAGTAGCCATTGGCAAGGACGGCAGGCCGGTGGTGGTAGAGATCGAAACGCGCAGTGGGCGGATTCGAGCCAAGGTTTGGAGGGTGAAGGTGGGGCGGCGCGATCTGCTGCTGTTGGATTCGGATGTGGAAGGAAATGCTCCCGAAGATCGTGAGCTGACATCGCGCTTGTATGGCGGGGATCTACGTATTCGCATTCGGCAAGAGCTGTTGCTGGGAGTAGGCGGACTGCGCGCGCTGCGTGCTCTGGGGATTTCTCCGGGGGTGCTGCATCTCAACGAAGGCCATAGCGCTTTTGCGGTGCTGGAAGCGCTTCGCATGCGCATGGAGGATGAAGGCATCGCGTTTGACGCAGCGGTTCCGCGAGTATCTCGCGAAGTGGTGTTCACCACACATACGCCGGTGCCTGCCGGACATGACCGATTCGACGCGGGACTGGTCGAGGAACATATTGGGCCTCTGCGCGAAGCGCTCGGGCTATCTCAGGACAGCCTGATGGGACTCGGCCGGGAGAACGCCAATAACGGGGACGAACTATTTTGTATGACCGTGCTGGCGCTGCGACTGTCGCGGCGCGCCAATGCAGTGTCGTCGCTGCACGCCGAAGTATCGCGGGCTATGTGGACTAAGTTATTCCGCAACAAGCTAGAAGACGATGTTCCCATCGGGCACATCACAAACGGAGTCCATGTTCCGTCGTGGCTGGCTCCAGAGATGTTTCGTCTTTACGATCGGCATCTAGGGACGGACTGGCACCAGCGCAGCAGCGAAGCCAAAATCTGGCTGGGAATCGAAAATGTAGATGACGGCGAGCTTTGGGAGACGCACCTGAACCTGAAGTCGCAGCTGATCGAGTTTGTGCGCCGGCGAGCGGTAGCCCAAGCGGAGCGCCGAGGCGAGTCTCCGCTGGAGTTGCAGCGGCTGGAGCGGGTGCTCAGTCCGGATGCTCTTACGATCGGATTTGCGCGACGTTTTGCGACGTACAAAAGAGCCAATCTGATCTTGACCGACATTGAGCGGCTGGCTTCGATGGTGAATGATCCGAATCGCCCGGTGCAGTTCGTGTTTGCCGGCAAGGCGCATCCACTCGACGAGCCCGGCAAGCGCGTGCTGCAGCAGATTGCAGAGTTGATGCGGGATTCCAAGTTCCGCGACAAGTTCGTATTTGTCGAGGATTACGACATCAATGTGGGGCGACACTTTGTGCAGGGCGTTGACGTCTGGCTGAACAATCCGCGCCGTCCGCTGGAGGCTTCTGGTACGAGTGGACAGAAGGTGGTGCTGAACGGCGGCCTGAATCTCTCAATCCTGGATGGCTGGTGGGCGGAGGCCTACGATGGGATGAATGGTTTTGCCATCGGAACGGGCAGGACGCATTCAAATATGAGCGTTCACGATGCCCGCGACGGAGAAGACTTGCTGCGAACGCTGCGGGAAGAGGTGATTCCGCTGTATTACCAGCGCGACCGGGATGGGCTTCCGCGGGGCTGGATCAAGCGCATGAAGCGGACGATCCGCACACTAGGCTGGCGGTTTAATGCCGACCGCATGGTGATGGATTACACGCAAAGGTGCTACCTGCCGGCGGCGGGGGGAACATCGAGCGATCTACGATCGAACTCTTAGGCGCGAGGAAACAAAGTGTCACCTTTTGGCCGAATTTTGATCTATTGTTGGTGATAGTTGACCGTCCGCCGATGTTCTCGATTTTTCTGTGGGTCGAGGGCATATCGAAGCTGGATTTACAAAAATCTTCTGAGCAGTTGTTTTATCGCGGCCGGTGGTGGGTTCGCGGATGAAACAATTCCTATCGTACCGGCTAGATACGGTGAACCACTGTCTGTGGCATGCGGAGAACCGCGTCTCCGTAACCCCCAAGGCTTTCGATGTTCTCCGTTATTTGGTGGAGAATGCCGGGCGGGTTGTAACGCAAGGTGAGATTCTCGAGTCGGTGTGGCCTGACACCTACGTAAATCCAGAGGTCATCAAGAAATACATCCTGGGCATCCGGAAAGTTTTAGGCGATCGATCGGACCAGCCTCTATTCATTGAGACGTTCCCGAAGAGGGGATACCAGTTCGTAGCTCCGGTCAGCGACGAGAGCCCTGCCGGCGCATCGGACTTGCATTCCGACTCGAAGAAAATGGTGGGCCGGGAGATGGCCCTCGCCCAATTAAACAATCATCTGGATCGAGTCCTCAAAGGACAACGCCAGGTGATGTTCGTAACAGGAGAGGCTGGAATCGGCAAGACGACCCTGGTGGACGTGTTTCATCAACATGCTGCCCGGCGCCCAAACCTGCGAGTGGCTCGCGGACAGTGTGTCGAAGGCTTCGGCGGTAAAGAAGCTTACTACCCAATGCTTGAGGCTCTGGGACAATTGATTCGAGACAGCGATGGCAATCCTGTCGCACAGACCCTAGCCAGCAGGGCGCCCACGTGGTGGATTCAATTCCCCTCCCTGGTAAAAGCAGAGAAGCGAGAAAATCTGCAGCGTGAGACCGTCGGGGCAACGCGCGAACGGATGGTGCGGGAGATCTGCGAGACGCTAGAGGCGATCACGGCAGAGAATCCGCTGGTCCTGATTTTTGAAGATCTCCACTGGGTAGACGATTCAACGCTCGACCTGATTTCCGCGCTGGCGCGACGGCGGGAGCCAGCCAAGTTGATGCTGCTTGGAACCTACCGCCCGGCGGACGTTGTCCTTTCCAAGACACCGTTGAAGGGGCTGAAACAGGATTTACAAGTTCATCACTTGTGCACCGAGATTTCTCTCGAACGCCTGGAGCAGCCGGCGATCGCCGAATACCTGGCGACGGAATTTCCGAATGGCAGCCTGCCCGCGGGTCTGGCGGAGTTGATTTACCGTCACTCGGGGGGCAACGCTCTTTTCATGGTGGCGATTGTGCAAGACCTGGTGAAGAAAAGGTTGATCGCACAGGATCGGGGGAAATGGGCACTCACTAAACCCCTGAAGGATATTGACCCGGGAGTTCCCGAGACGCTGCAACAAATGTTGGACCTGCAGTTCTCTCAGCTCAGTGCCGAGGAGCAGCGGATTCTCAACAGTGGAAGCATTGTGGGTGAGCGATTTTCAGTGTGGGTGATTCGTCCAACGCTCGACATTGAGAGCGACCGCATTGAAGAAGTGCTGGAAGGGTTAGCGGAGAAGCAACAGTTTGTACGGTCGGCAGGACTTCAGGACTTCCCGGATGGCTCGGCTTCGGCTCACTACGAATTTAGACATTCTCTATTCCGACAAGTTCTCTACCGTCGGCTGTCAAGCGTAAGCCGATCGAAACTGCATCGACGAATTGGGGAGCAGTTGAGGTTGCTTTACACGCAGGACCGGCCGGAACTTGCGTCGGAACTGGCTTTGCATTTTGAGGAAGGTCACGAGTACGAACAGGCGATTCGCTACATGCTGCTCACCGCCGAGAATGCGCAGTACCGCTTCGCGCACGCGGATGCGATCACGGTGCTGCACCATGCACTTGAGTTGGCGCACAAGATCGGTCCTAATATTCGGGCGGAAGTGGAGATCCAGATTCTCAAACGCATCGGCGATACCCACTACGCCCATGGACAGGTGGTGAAGGCTGCCCACGCCTACCAGGTTGAAGTGGAGCGAGCGGCTCAGGCGCACCTGACAAAAGAAGAGGTGAGCGCCTTGAGCCGGCTGGCGTACACCACCTCGTTAACTGACTCGAATCGAGGAATCGCTGCGAGTGAACTTGCCGTGGAAGTAAGCAAGAGCTTGGACGATGCGACGTTACAGGCTCGCACCGAGATCCTGGCAGCCGCGTTCCGCCTATTGCATGACCGGTGGAGTGAAGCAGACGGGGAAATCTGCTCCAGGACCGTCCCAATGACAGCACAGTTGGGCGCTAAAGACATTCACATCGCGCTGGAGATACTGTACCCGGCGCAGGCTCTAATCCTGCAGGGTCAGTATTTGTTCGCGCTCCATGCGGAAGATAAAGTCCGGAGCATGACCGGCCAGGGACTGATTGGCAACCTGGGCGCCTGGGGGAAGTGTCTCGCGCTGCTGCATGCGGGGCGGTTTGGCGAGCTTCTAGGCAGCTTGCGGACGCTGATCAATGCCGCCGAGAGAAATGGGAATAAGCTGTGGCTCTGCGCGTTCAGCAGTATGGAGGCATGGCTGCGGACATTGGTCTTTGATTTTCAAGGCGCACGGAAGCTGTGCGATGAGATCTTGCCGCAGTGCACGGGCAATCCGGGGCGAACGCCGCGAGCAGTGGCACTACTCTCCGCCGGGGAGACGGAAGTTGGACTTGGGAACTATCACGATGCCGTGCGTTGCTTCACCGAAGTTCAGAGAATGACGAACCAGAAGTTTTATTTGCACTGGTACTGGAGAATGGGAGCGGCGCTCGGGCTTGCAAGAACCTGGTTGGAATCAGGAAACATTGACAACGCCCGCCCCGAAGCGGATTGCCTGGTGCAGAGCGCGGTCTCCACGGCCGATCCCAATATGCAGGCGCTCGCGTGGGAAATTAGAACGCGAGTGGCCATCGCGGAAAAGGATTGGGCGGTTGCTGAGAAGTCTCTGCAAGCAGCGCTCGGCGTTCTGAAGAAACAAGAGGTGCCGATGTCCGCTTGGCGCGTGCACGCCACCGCTTGGGACTTGTATGATTCCCGGAAGGCCCATGAATTAGCCGAAGGACACCGCGCAAAGGCGGAGGCAGAAATCCAAAGACTTGCGGATTCCTTTGCCGATCCGGAACCGCTCCGTGCTGTGTTTCTTGCCGCCGCGCCAGTTGGCAGGCTTCTCGGTGCTGCCGACGCCCGCCGATGACCGCCAGAAGCCTCTGAAGGGCTGTTTCCTGCCCATTACCACCCAATAAAGAACCAAGAGGGCGTCGCGTGGTCGCGTTCGGCACCGAACTTGGACCAAAACGACACCGGGACGGCCACTTCCCTGCGGCCTGATTGCCTTAGTCTGACATCGTCATGCGAGGGGCATTTATTGTTCGACTAGGGCCAGACACAAAACCAAAACAAGGGTTGTTAGAAGGATGGGTCGAGGAGGTCGATTCCTGCAACGAATTGAGATTCCATTCGACCGAAGAACTGCTCAAGTTCCTTGGCGACCGCTACCAGGCGGTTTTCGGAACGGAGTCAGAGAGACCGGGACGGCGGCCGAGGCAACCGTAAGGCAGAGACGAGGCTTGTCCGCCGTCGGCGGTTGCAGTCAGGGGCCCTTCAAGTGGTGGATAAGAGAAGGAGCAATTGCGATGGAGTACAAACGTTTACGAGAATTTGCCAGCCAGATGGAGCTTGGCATTCACGGAATCCCGACAACTACAACCGCAGTTCTCGAAGGCCAGGAGTCTTCTGCGGTGGCGCTCCTCGAAGACGCCATGTTGCCATTCAGCGGCCAGAACATTCCCTTTGGGTTGAAGCCCGCGGAATGGAATGAGTCGGACAATTATCAAGTCGCGCTGGTCCCGGTCGGCAGCAAGGTAGAGCGAGCAAGCAGGACCTCCCAGGCGACCATGCAGACGAAGCATGTTCTGGTGTTGCCGTTAACCTGGAAGGAACTGGTGGTGCGTCTGCGCGCGGGGGTGCATGCTTCGGGCTCGGGACGGGAAAGCGGGATTGTCCGGTTTGGCAACGTTTTCGCCGATTTCTACGCCATGGAGGTAACTCGCGCGAACGAGACTGTCACTCTCACGACGCTGGAGTTCAAGTTGTTTCGTTTTCTGGTACAGAATGCCGGCCGGGTCGTATCGCGAGAAGAGATGCTAAATGAGGTCTGGGGCTATGAGAACTATCCCTGTACCCGCACCGTAGACAACCACATTTTGAGGCTGCGTCAGAAACTAGAGACGGATCCGGCACGTCCGGTTCACTTCCACACCGTGCACGGCGTGGGTTACAAGTTTGTGCGCGAGGGCCGGCGCGGGGTTCCGGAGCACAAGATGTAACGGTTGGCGCGCCGGAAGAGCAGGGGATCGCAGAGAGGAAGGGGGCGACGGCTCAGTCGGCCTGCTCCCAGGTATCGTCCGGATCGTACGCTTGCATGGCGGCCGCCGTGTCCGAGGTTTGTGGACCGAGATCCTTCTGATAGACAACCCCCTGCTGGTTCACGATGAAAGTCATGACACCGGAATTTCGGTAGGCTGCCGGGTAGGCCACAAACGCAAACCCGCGGGTGAGCTTGCCATTGACGACGTAATCGAGCGCACCGCCTTTCGCCGCGCTTCCTTGTTTGGTCAGAATGCGGTAGTAGTATCCGTGGAAGGGAGCGCTCTGGCCCGGCTGTATGTTGTAGCCTGCGGCTGTGCCGGAAACCATCAAGGGTCCGATGGGACTCGGGGCGTCATTGTCGTCCGTTTTCCAATACAGCCCGTTCTGCTTGCCTTCGTCGCTCAGGAATCTCATCGCGTAATGCTTGGTGGTATCGCCGTTGCGGGGTTGGGAAGCGTAATCCCGTTGAGCGTCCACGAGGCCGTGCAAAATCTCGATAGCGTCGTTCTCATTGGTGCCGACGCGCCGTTGGAGAATTTCTGTTTTGCCCGTCTCGGTGTCGAAATACCACCTGCCGGCCTCGTTCTTGACTATAGAAATCGCAAAAGGCCAGTTTTCGGCGCCAATATACAGGGTGGCGGTCTGATCGGGTTCGATGACGACGCGGTGCATTTGGTCGTAGCGGCGAAGGAAATTGTCACCCATGTTCTTGTCAGCCACGTCGTCGCCGGTATGGATGATGTCGTTGGCGTTGGTTCCGAAGATGGCAAGAATCGACTGGGTGTCATTGGCCTTCACGGCGTTGTACAGATCTAGAACTGCGTCCCCGGGCGTGGCGAAGGTCTTTTCATTGCCCTGCTGCGCAACCGAGGGTAAGGCGCACAGAGAGAATGCGAGGACGATTCCAGCGAAAAGGAGCGCTGTAAACGGACTCGAGATCGCAGCTGGGATGGGCCTGAAAGTGTTTTGGAAACGTCTGCATTGCATAGTGCGCTTCTCCTGTGCGCCTTTTTCTAGCGGCGGCGCGCGCCCCCGGAGTGCGGTTGAGGCCGCGAAGCTCCGGCGCGATTTTCGGTCCTGGCTGCTGGCGCCGGTTTTGGCTCAAGGCTTTGCTGGCCACGGGCGCTATTCACCCGGGCGTTCCCTCCTGGGCTGTAGTTGCTGAAGGCGCTGCTGTTATTCCCTCGATTTTGCTCTTGCCCAAATCCTCGTGCAGGCTGGTTTTGGGCTTGATTCAAATTGCCGGGACGGCTCTGATTCTGATTGAGCCCTGCCCGATTCTGCTGATTGAGGGCGGGCTGGCTGGACGCGCCGACCCGATTGCTCTGCGTCAGATTCTCGCGATTGCCCTGTGGGAGGTTCTGGCGATTGCTCTGTCCAAGATTCTCGCGATTGCTGGTGTTGTTGAACTGAGGCTGGTTATATTTCTGGTTGAAATTCGGGGTGTTGATGTTGTTATTGCGGGCGGTATTGTTGAAGTTGTTCGCGTGATAGTTATTGGAATTTAGGTTATTCCGATTGACGTTGTTGACGTTCACGTTATTGCGGTTGATATTGTTGACGTTGACGTTATTGCGATTGAAATTGTTGACGTTCACATTGTTCACGTTGCGGTTGTAGTAGTTGTTCCGATTGACGAAGGTATTGGAAGTAGAAATATAGGTGTTGTGGTTGTAGACCACGGTGGAGTTGTGCCAACCGCATCCCCAGGAGTTCCATCCCCAGCCGCAGCAGTGATTATTGTTGGCAATCGCGGCACCAACGGCGATGCCGACTCCGAAGGAGATTACGCTCGCAACTGCCATGTCGGCAGACGAGTAACCGGGATAGGCAGGAACCGGGGTTCCGTAGACCACGGTTGGATTGTAGGTTGGTACGTACACAACCTGCGGCTGCGCCGGTTGAATGACGATGGTCTGCGGCGGAGCTTGGACGACTGTGGTCTCGGGCGCAGCTGCTTGGGTTGGCGCGGCTGCGGCGCCGGGAGGCTGGTTTTCGACAGTGACGTTCTGTTGCTGGTTGCTTTTCAGATTGCCAGCCTGTTGGGCGCGCTGGCGCATGACCTGTACGGCGTTCATTACACTTTGCGGAACGTTGAAATAGGCATCGCCAAGAGCAGAGGTCCAGGACAGACTCTCAGCCATCTGTTTCAGGACGTCGCCAAATTGCGTCAGCCCCTTGACGCTCGCATCCCATGGCTGCTGATCGACAGCTTGCAGGAGTTGATCGCCTTTAAGGTTTGAATTCTGCTGGAGCCAGGCATACGCAGCTGAGATCTGATCGGGATAAGTGGACGCGGCGAGAACTTGCGCCACCAGATTATCGGGAAACAGCGCGATGGGAGCCACTAACTGGTAGAGCTGATCGGCCGTGGGGACGGCATACGTTGCGGCGGGAGCCTGCTGAGCCGCTGGTCCGGAGCGGGTCACAACTGGCTCCGACTTTTTGCATGCGTCCAAGGGCCACGTCACCATTGCAACCGCAACGCTCAAGAAGATTGAAAGAATTCTTTTGTTGACTGTCATGATAGGCCTCCCGAATCAAGGCGCTACGGAACTCAATACTCCTGAATGGAGCACCCCTGAACAGAATTAGCGTATGAGCGTCGTTCTGCCCTGATAACTGGTAAAACTGTCAGCCCCGGGGGAACAATTTGGATTATGGAGTGGCTGCGGCGTGTCGTGTGAAGGTCTCGTAAGTTTCGCACGCAAGCATAAACTGGTGACGAGGAAAGGGATGTGTAAAATCGGGCAACGTGCCCTATCATGAGTAAGGCAGCCGCGCGCGGGCGTGGCGGAATGGCATACGCAGCGGACTTAAGGAAAACTTGAGTGCTCGTCTGGGAAACCGGCGATGCAGAACTGCTCAAATTCGGGGAAACCTTAAATGGCAATCCCGAGCCAAGCCCGGAAGATATCAGCCGGGAAGGTGTAGAGACTAGACGGGCAGCACCTAAGCTCCGGAAATCCGGAGGAGGGTGAAGGGATAGTCCAGACCGCAAACCTGGCGTGAGCTCTTTGAAGGCGCCACGCCGGGGCGGCAAAAGCCGTAGACGGTATGAAAATCCGCAGGGCTTAAACGGCCCATGAGGGTTCAAGTCCCTCCGCCCGCACCACATTTTGCTCGGGTGATGAAAAGTTCTGGCGGAGAGGGAGGGATTCTAGTACCGCCATTTCCAGCAAGTGCTGATGAATCCTACACTTCCGCGATAATACCATGTGCTTAAGAGACTTACAAGCGATTCGTATCTTCGGGTACAGTTTCTATAGTTTCTCCTATTCGCTGCAGTTCCGCGGAAAACGGTATCA
>Ga0070711_100001663_pt1 | contig 12307 bp, 11 predicted proteins | sample LARL53metaG_FD_65452 | JGI IMG/M metagenome (GOLD analysis project Ga0070711, IMG submission 65452) | Corn, switchgrass and miscanthus rhizosphere microbial communities from Kellogg Biological Station, Michigan, USA - LAR L5-3 metaG | ecosystem: Host-associated > Plants > Roots > Rhizosphere ... | reverse complement strand
TCGCTTCCGCCGGGTCGGGCTTGGGTACCGCCGACACCAGCGCCTGCGTGTACGGATGACGCGGCGCATCGATTACGGTGCGGGCCGCCCCGATTTCGACGATGGTGCCGAGATACATCACGGCGATGCGGTGGGCGATCTGCCGGACGAGAGCGAGGTCGTGCGCGATGAAGAGGTAGGCGAGTCCCCGCTGGTCGCGGAGGTCGAGCAGGAGGTTGAGCACCTGCGCCTGAACCGACACGTCCAGCGCGGAGACCGGCTCGTCGCACACTATGAAGCGGGGCTCGACCGCCAGCGCCCGCGCGATGCCGATTCGCTGCCGCTGGCCGCCCGAGAACTCGTGCGGATATTTCCGGGCATACGAGCCATCGAGGCCGACTTCCTGCAGGAGCTCCGCCACGCGGCGCGGTATCTCCCGTTTGGGCGCCAGGCGGTGGATCTCGATCCCTTCGGCGACCGATGCGCCCACGGTGCGTCGCGGATTCAGCGAGGCGAACGGGTCCTGGAAAACGATCTGCATCCGGCGCCGCAGCGCGCGCAGTTCGCCGGGAGCCAGCGTCGCAAGATCGGTTCCCTCGAACCGTACCACGCCGGCCGTCGGGAGTTCCAGGCGCAGGACCGTGCGACCCACGGTCGTCTTCCCGCTGCCGGATTCGCCGACCAGGCCCAGCGTTTCACCCGGCGCAATCGAGAACGACACTCCGTCCACCGCCTTGACCGGCGCCCCGGCGCGGGTGAACACGCCGCCAGCGCGGTAATGCTTGACCAGCCCGGCAACCTCGACCAGCGGAGTCGTCACGCGGTGACTCCCTGGGCCACCCAGCACGCGGCGCGCTGCTGGGGGGCGACCTCGTCGAGCGGTGGGCGCTGGCTGAGACAGCGGGGGATCGCGACCGGACAGCGCGGATGGAATCGGCAACCGTCGGGCCACTGATCGGGCCGTGGCACGGTGCCGCGGATCGGGGTGAGCCTCGTCGTGGTCGCATCGAGTCGGGGAATCGACGCGAACAATCCCCGTGTATAGGGATGAGCGGGATGTGCAAAAAGCTGCTCGGTGGTCGCCGATTCGACGATCCGTCCGGCGTACATCACGAGCACCCGGTCGGCCCGGCCGGCAACGATCCCCAGGTCGTGCGAGATGAGCAGCACCGCCATGCCGCGAGCGGCGCGCAGCCGGTCGAGCAGCTCCAGGATCTGTGCTTGCACCGTGACATCGAGTGCCGTGGTCGGCTCGTCGGCTATCAGCAATTCCGGCTCTGCGGCGAGCGCCATGGCTATCAGCACTCGCTGCCGCATGCCACCGCTCAATTGGTGCGGGTAGGAATCGATCCGTGACGATGGATCGGCAATCCCGACCTCCGCCAGCAAGGCGAGCACCCGGGCTCGGGCGTCATTCCGGGAGACCTTCCCATGCGCGTGAATCGCTTCGCCGATCTGCTGGCCGACTCGCATCACCGGATTCAGCGAAGTCATTGGATCCTGGAACACCATTGCGATCCGGCGGCCACGATACGCCCGGAGTGCACCTTCCGGCAGCCGCGACAGGTCGGTCCCGTTGAATCGGATTGCACTCCGCGGGCCCAGTTCCGCGCCGCGCGGCAGCAGGCGCGGCAGTGCCAGTCCGGTGAGCGTCTTGCCGCACCCCGATTCTCCCACCAGCGCCACCAGTTCTCCGGCGGAGACGGCAAAGCTGACGTCGTCCACCGGAACGAGTGGCACGCCGCCATCGCGGGGAAAGGAGATGTTCAGGTCCGACACCTCGAGCAGCGGCGTCATCTGGTTTCGGGTTGCAGGGAACGACGGAGCGCGTCTCCGAGCAATGTGGCCGCGGAGGTCGCCATGACCAAGGCTACGCACGGGATGAACACCAGCCACGGTGCGCTGCTGATATAGTCGCGGGCGTCATAGAGCATGCCGCCCCACGACGCATCAGGCGGCCTGACGCCGACACCAATGAACGAGAGGCCGGCCTCGAGCAGGATGGCATCCGCCAGGCCGAGAGTGGACGCCACCAGCACTGCCGGCAGCGTGCCGGGGAAGATTTCGCGCCAGAGCACGCGTGCCGACGGCGCGCCGAGCGCGTGTGCTGCCGTGACGTACTGGGCGTGTTTCAGGCGCAGGGTCTCGCCGCGCACCAGGCGCGCCACCGCCGGCCATCCCGTCGCGCCGAGGATCACGCCGAGGAGCGGGTAATGCACCCGGCCAACCGCGGCGAGCACGACCAGCAGGACAACGATCCTTGGCAGTGCGAGTCCGAGGTCAATCAAACGCTGCAGGAGGCGCCCGCTCATTCCTGGTATTGCACCGGCGGCGAGGCCGAACGCGCTGCCGATCGCTGCTGCCACGCTGACGGCAATTGCCGCCACGACCAGCGAGATACGGGCGCCGGCGGCCAGGCGCGCGAAGATGTCGCGCGACAGCTGGTCGGTACCCAGCCAGTGCAAATGCGAGGGGAGCAGCAGGCTGGCGCCGACCGGATCGGGCTGGGCGTTGGGATCGCCGGCAATCCACGGTCCGGCGATGGCAAAGACCGCCAGCACCGACAACAGGACGACCCCCAGGCGGCCAAGGCGCGTCATGCGTGGCGCTGCGCGGGGTCGACCACGTGATACAGCACGTCGGCGAGGAGCGAGCCAAGCTGGACCGCGATGATCAGCAACAGGCCGCCGCCGATTACCAGCGGAACGTCACGATCGGCGGTCGCTTGCGCGAGAAGCAGGCCGACTCCGGGCCACTGGAAGACGACCTCGACAAACACGGCGCCCGCGACGAGCATCGGAAACCAGAGTCCCAGCAGCGTCACGATGGGCGTGAGCGCCGGGCGCCAGCAATGCCGCCACGCGACCAGTCCGGGTGAGATGCCGCGGGCACGGGCGGCGAGGACCCACGGCTGCGCCGCGGTCGCGAGCGCGGCACTCCGCTGCTGCCGAAGCGGCACGGCAAGCGTGGCAATCACCATGGCCGCCAGTGGCAACGCCAGGTGCCAGAGGTGATCCACGAGCCTGCTCGCAAAGCTCGCGTCGGGTGAGAGCAGGACATCGCTCACGCCCCCCGGCGGGAACCAGTGCAGTTTCAGCGCGAAAACCCAGACCAGCAGCATGCCGATCACGAATGATGGCAGCGCGTATCCGACGATCGTCACGGCCCCGACGAACCGGGCGCGCATCGTGTCGGGATGCAGCGCCGACCAGACGCCAAGCGCCAGGCCGGCGGTAAAGTCGATCAACAGGGTGAGGGCTCCGAGCAGGAACGTCGGTCCGAGGTGCTCGGCCAGGATCGTCGCGACGGGACGATTCTGGACGATGGATTGACCGAGATCGCCACGCAGCAGTCCGCCGAAAATCGCGGGGAGCGTGGCCCAGTGCTGGCGCATCCGGGCCTCGACGTCGGGGGCCACCGGGTGGTCGCCGAGGACGGCCGCGAGCGGATCGCCGGGTAGCAGGTGGAGCAGGATCACGAGTACCACGCTGGCGACCAGCGCGGTGGCGATCGCGTCGCCGGTGCGGCGCAGCAACCAGCGGCTCACGTCACCGATCGCGGGGCAGGGCAGCGTCCGGGCGAACCCGCCATTGCCAGAGCGACAGCCAGGCGCGCGAAGGCCAGATGATCACATTGTCATAGCGACGGTGCACCGCCACGATACTGCTCGGCGCGGCGATAAAGATCGCCGGATGCTGCGACGCCATCCGCGACAGGACGGCGCGCCAGGCGGCGGGCTGGTCCTTGGCGGAGCTCGCGACGCCCACCAGGCGGTCGAATGTCGAATCGCACCAGCCGGCGAAGTTGGTCGTCGGCAGGTGGTGCGCCGACTGGCACGACCAGCTCTGCACCAGCGAAGTCGGGGTGGGGTCCTGCACGGCGACGTTGATCCAGACGTCGAATTGCCCGCCGAACACCCGCCCTCGAATCACGCTGCCCTCGATCCGGTCCAGCTCGGCCTCCGCTCCCACGGCGCGCCACATCTGCTGCACCTGCAAGGCGATCGTGTGCCGCGGTGCGCTGGACGCCGGATACATCACGTTGATGTGCAGCGGCAATCCGTTCTTGTCGAGTACGCCGTCGCCGTTGGCGTCCCGCCACCCGGCCTGCGCCAGCAGCGCTTTGGCGCGGGCGAGGTTGCCGGGCGCGGGCTTGAATCCGCCGGCGGTGATCCACGCCCAGGACTGCGACTGCGCGGCATCCGGGACGGGCGTGCCTTCGCCATAGCTGGTGCGCGCAATCACCGGCCGGTCGAGCGCGAGCGTCAGTGCCTCGCGAACCCGCGGGTCGCTGAAGATCGGGTGGATCCTCGAGGTGTCGTTGGGTGCCCGCGTGTTGAAGAGGAGATAGACGAGGTCGCTCGACGGCGCATTGACGATACGTGCCGCTGCGTCATCGTGAATCTGCGGAAGCGACGCCGGGGCAACGTGATCGAGAATGTCCGTTTCGCCGGTGAGAAAGAGGTTCTGCCGGGTGTTGGCGTCGGTGACGAACCGGAAGATCACCCGGTCGATCGATGGCCGGCCCAGGTAGAACGATGTATCGGCGCGCAGCTCGACGAGCTGCCCGGGCACCCGGTGATCGAACCGGAATGGCCCGTTTCCGATCGGATGCTTGGCAAAATCCGATGTCCCGATGGCGTCTGGCGGCACCCGCTCCAGGAGGTGTGCCGGCAGCGGCTGCATCAGGAATGCAAAGGTGTAGAGCTGCTCGAGGAAGGGCCGCTTGAACCGGACCCGGACGGTCCACGGGTCCAGGGCGTCAACGCCGGCGATGGGCTCGAGCCGGCTCTGGTCGGTGGCCGTCTTGTTCGCCAGCTGCCAGGTGAACACCACGTCGTGGGCGGAGACCGGAGTGCCGTCCTGCCAGCGCGCCCGGTGGTCGAGGTCGAACACCAGCGTGAGCGGGTCGATGCGATGCCAGCTCTTCGCCAGCGCGGGCGCCAGGGCATTGTCTCCGGTCACCTGCGCACCGGGCTTGAAGACCGCCAGGTGCAGGAACATCTGGTCGGCGAGGTCTTCGTTCTCGGTGAACATGGCGGTGAAAAGCGGAATCGGCATCGTCGGTTCGCGGCCGACGGCGTACACGATAGTGGCGTGCCGGGGTACCGATTGAGCGGCAGCAGGGGTGATGATCGTGAGGAGCAGCAGGCCAGCGGACACGCGAGCGGTCATCAGCACCTCGACAGTGATTGTCGGCCAGCCTTCATCGGCGCCAGGTCCATTCCGGATCGTCAAACCGAGCCTCGTACGACTCGCTCGCCTGGGCGGCCCACGCCGTCAGGCTGGCGGGAGCCGGGACGGCACCGGCCGCTTGCCACGCGGCGAGGATCGCCGGCCCCAGCTCGTCCAGCGCGGGAAGATCGCTGGCCTGAACTGCGATCGCTTCCGGTGGGGATGCCAGCCTGAATCGTGCCAGCGCACTCCGGCGATCGGCTCTCGCGATGGCTCCGTGCTGGAGGAAGCTCGACCCAAAGAGCGCCTGGGCGCTGCCGATCGTCTTGCGGCCGGAAACAAGTACCTCGCCGCCGACGGCGACGTCGAAGCAGGCGCCGGGCTCCAGCGTCACCAGCCGGCGGCTCGCGGGCGCCACCGAGGCCTCGAGCGCCAGCTCCCGGAAGGCCCCTGCCAGCCGTTCGTGTATGAGGCGATATGCGAGACGCAGGTCGCCGAATGCCGCCAGCGGTGCGGTGACCGCATAGGTGAGGTCAGCCGCGTCGTGCCAGACTCCGCGGCCGCCGGTCGGCCGCCGGACGCAGGGGAGTTTGGACCGTTCGAGCCGTTCGCGGTCCCAGGTGCGCCGGGCCGCTTCATTGGCCCCGAACGACACCGTATCGCCGGTCCAGCGGTACAGCCGGTACACCGTTGTGCCGTGCGCCGACGCGTGGTCCACCAGCGCGCGATCGATCGCCATCTGCTGCCACGCCGGCCGCGACTGCAGGTCATTCCACCAGTACGCCGTCAGTGTTCCAGCGCCTTCCATACTTCGCGCGCACGGTGCGTGAGTTTTTCCCGGTCGCCATCGTTGTCGATGATCCACGTGGCGCGCGCGCGTTTCTGGTCTGCCGGCAGCTGTGCCGCGATCAGCATGTCGGCCTCGCGGTCATCGAAGCCGCGGTGTTCCATGAGGCGCCGGCGGCGCACGTTCGCCGGCGCGTCGACGACGATCACGCCATCGTAGGCCGACGGGTCGCCCGCTTCGAAGAGGAGTGGAACGTCGGCAATGACGATCAGGTCGCCCCGTGCGCGCGCCGCGGCGAGCAGTTCGCGGCGCCGAATTTCAACGGCGGGATGCACAATCGCCTCGAGGCGGCGGCGTGCATCGGGGCTGGCGAGGATCCGGCGCCGAAGCGCCCGCCGGTCGAGTTCGCCGTGACGGTCGAGGACCTCCGGTCCGAACCCCGTGACGATCGCATTGAACACCGGCTCGCCCTTGCGCTGCAGCTCGCGCACCAGCACGTCCATGTCGATCACCGTTGCGCCCCACTCGCGGAAAAGCGCGCCAACAGTGGATTTCCCGGCGGCGACCGACCCGGTGAGGGCGAAGCTGCGCATCATAGCAGCGCGACCTGATCCTCGTCGTGCCGCGGAATCAGGAAGCAGCGACGGCAGCGCGCTTCATAGCTCTCGCTCCCGCCGACCATCACGACCGGCATGTCCCACTTCGCCGGGCGACCGTCCACCAGGCGCTGGTTGCGACACGCCAGGTCGCCGCACACCACACAGATCGCCTGCAGCTTGGTGACGTCCTCGGCGATCGCCATGAGGTGCCCCATCATCCCGAACGGTTCGCCGCGGAAATCGGTGTCGGTGCCAGCCAGGATCACGCGCACGCCGCGCTCGGCAAGGTGAGTTGCAACTTCGACAATGCCGACGTCGAGGAATTGGGTTTCGTCCACGGCGACCACGTCGACCACGTCGGGGTCGACGATTGCGCGCAGGATTTCCTCGGCGCGATCGATCGGCGCGGCGTCGACGGAAATGCCCGTGTGGCTCGAGACGCGAAACACCCCTTCGTAGCGCGCATCGAGGTGCGACTTGAAAACGTGCACGCGCAGCTTCGCGATCAGCGCGCGACGCACGCGACGAATCAGCTCTTCACTCTTGCCGCTGAACATCACGCCGGCGACGATTTCGATGCGCCCGGAACGGGTGTGGAGGGTCATGTTCGCTTCGTCAAGGGGTAGCAGCCGGGAATCCGCCCGGCATGCGGGATGCAGCGATATGCCCATCGGGAAGCCAAGGATCTTGCGGAGTTGCGCGCCGGTATTCCATATTGTCGCCAGTCGGGGCCGTCCGGCCCGCGATCGCTCGAACAGTCAAAACCCAAGGAGTCGCTCATGAACAAGATGGAGCTCATCGAGGCTACCGCGAAGGCCCGCGAGACCTCGAAGGCGGATGCCGGCGACATCGTCGACCTGTTCTTCTCGACGGAGGGCCTGCTCGCCAAGGAACTGAAGAAGGGTGGCGCCATCGCCATCACCGGCTTCGGGAACTTCGAAGTCCGCAAGCGCGCCGCCCGTGAAGGCCGCAACCCACAGACCGGCGCCACCATCAAGATCAAGGCTTCCAAGGTTCCCGCGTTCCGCCCAGGCAAGGGTCTCAAGGACCTGGTCAACAAGGCGAAGTAAGCACCAGCCAGTCCGCTCGACAGGACTTACGGGCCGCCCCGCTGGGCGGCCCGTCGGCCTTAAAGCCGCGGCTTCAGCCGCGGTCCCGGCTTCGGCCCCCGCCTTTGCCCCGATCAACCCGCGCCGACAGCTTCCGTTTCCGGATCGTCAGCCCTACCAGGCGCTGGGCGATCCCTTCGGCGTCCTCGGCCGGGACCTCCACCAGGGCAAAAGTATCCCGCAATTCGATCCGGCCAATCCGGGCGCGTTCCATCCCGGCTTCCTTGATCAGCACCGCCACGAAGTCGCCCACGGTGGCCTCGTCCTTCTTCCCGGCACCGATCCAGAGCTTCGCAATTCCCGAACCCGGGTTCGCCGTTCGCGGGGAATCGGCCGGCGCAGCCGCGGTTGCGGGACCGGCACCGCGCGCGGTCGGGGTGGGCGTTCCGCCCATTGCGGCTGCGGCGCGCCAGAGCCCGAACACCGCCGCGGCCACCAGCTGGGGGTCCGACTGCTCGAAGAGCGGCGAAAGCGCGTACAATGCCGCCGTCGGGTCGGCGTGCTCGAGAGCGCCGGCGATCTGCGCGCGCAGCCCGGCATCACGGTCGAGAACGGCCGCCGCCGGCGAGTCCAGCTGCATCGGCCTGCGCCTGGGCGCCAGGCCCCGCACGTACGCTTCCGTGCCTGGTGCGACCAGCAACACCACCTCACCCACCGCAGTCAACTGTTCCAGCTGGGTGGGTGATGGCAGGTCGTAGCAGATCACCATCCCGGCTTCCGGCACCATCCTGGTGACCAACCGGATGCCGTCCCGCAGCGATCCAAGGGCCCGCTGGATGAGCTGATGATCCCGCCGGTCGGCTGTCCAGATCGTTACCGACGGGGGGTCGATCTCGCCGATGACGCGTGCCACCGTCAGCCCGCGTGCCGCCCACGAGGTCGGAACTGTCCGTACGCTGGTATCGCGCGCGGGCGGCCGAGAACCCGCCGGCCCGTCGTTCGCCCCCGCCACTACCATTGCCTTGCGGGCATAGCGCTCGACGACGCCACCGGAACCATCAATGCTGTCGGCACGAACGGTCAGCACGATTCGCTGGGCATCGCGCGGAAAGTCCTGCAGCAGGGCAGTGACGGCCTCATCAGCCTGCCATTCCTCGGGCCAGGCGAACACCACGGCGCGGAACCGCTCGGGATGAAGTGCCGAGCGCGCGTGGCGGTCAAGGGCGGTGGCTGGCGAGGCGATCAGCACGTCAATCGGACGATTGCCCGAGACCGCCCTTGGACCGCGAACGTCCCGGGCCACTTCGATCCGGATGGGATCGGGCTCAGTCACTGCACCGATGGCGATCGCCCACTCGCTCACTGCGGCCGGGGTCGCCAATACGAGCACCGGGCCCGCCGGGACCGATTGCCCACCGAGCAGCGCGGCCACGAGCGGATCGGCCCACGCAGGGTTCGGTGGAAGTACGATGACGACGTTGCTGCCACGTGCGACGACCGGTATCACGTCGCGGACTGACGACTCGTCGTCTCGCCATCCCAACGCCTCCAGTCCGGCGGCCACCGCCGGCTTGATCTGCCACTCCGCGAACCCGGGCACAGGTGTCTCGATTGTCAAAGTTTGCTGGAGCGGGGAAGGTAGTGAGGACAAAGCGCAAAGCCCAAAGGCAGCCATGGGCCATGAGCCCCAACCGGTAGGTTCGCCCGCGCATGTCGGGACCTGATTCGCACAGGCGACGGTACCGTTGCGGGCTCACGGCTTGGGGCCCACGGCCCTTGGCCCAAGGCTGTAGTTTTCCCCCATGACTTTCACCCGCTCCGCCAACCTCGCCAATCTCAAGTCTTCCGAGACCGTCGCCATCAGTACCGAGGCCAAGCGTCGCCGCGCCGCCGGCGAGAACGTCCTCGACCTCGGCGCCGGCGAACCGGACTTCGACACTCCCCAGCGCGCCGCCGACGCAGGCATCGCCGCGATCCGCGCCGGCAAGACGCGATATGCACCGAACGTCGGCACCAGTGAGTTGCGCTCGGCGATGGCGGGCGCGCTCTCGCGAATGAGCGGCGGACGCCCGGTCGATCCCGAGCGATTGATCGTCAGCAACGGGTCGAAGCAGGCGCTCTTCAATGCCTGCTTTGCCCTGTTCGGACCTGGCGACCGGGTACTGATCCCGTCGCCGGCATGGGTGTCGTATCCGCAGATCGTGCATCTCGCTCGCGCCGAGCCGGTGCCGGTGCCCGGCGACCCGGAATGGGGGCTCAAGGTCAGCGTAGCCGATCTGGAGCGGTTTCGTGACAAGCACACGCGCGGGTTGATCCTGTGTTCACCATGCAACCCGACTGGTGCCGTGTATACCGGCGCCGAGATGGCAGCGATCGCCGAATGGGCAGGCACGCACGGCATCTGGCTGTTGAGCGACGAGATCTACCGGCGAATTCACTTTGGCGAGGGTCCGGCGCCTTCGCTTTTCGATCTCGACGACACCGTCCTCGATCGCAGCGTGGTTTTTTACGGCGCATCGAAGGCGTATGCCATGACTGGCTGGCGCATCGGTGCGTCGTACGCCCCGATCGAACTGACCAGGGCGATGGCGGCGCTGCAGAGTCACACAACCACCGGCGCGAATCATCCGGCGATGTGGGCTGCCACCACGGCGTTCAGCGATCCGGAGATCGACGTCGAGGTCGAGCGGATGGTAGCTGCCTTCCGGCGCCGCCGCGATTACCTCGTGGCCCGGTTCCAGGACCAGCTGCCGGGCGTCGAGTTCGTCGAACCGCACGGAGCGTTCTATTTCTTCTTTCGCGTGGACGCGATGGTGCCCGACGCCGGCCTGGTCGGGGCGGCCTTCTGCGAGCAGCTGATGCAGCAGGAAGGCGTGGCGCTGGTGCCGGGTGGGGCATTTGGCGATGATCGCTGGGTCCGGCTTTCGTTTGCGGTCTCCGACGCCGAGCTCGAGGCGGCGTGCGATCGCCTGGTGCAGTTCGTGGTACGGCTCGGCGCCGGGGCCGCGGTTCGCTGAATGGCGCTCGAGATCCACGTGGTCGCACGACCTGAACCGCTGCCCACGCTCCGCTGGCAGTGGGATGCCGAGACGGACATCCTCACCGGCAGCATCAAGGCTGATCCTCGCGGCGGCGGCTACACCGGCACCGTCGAGCTCAACGACGACGACGGGTCGATCGCCATGCTGGACGTGAACAGCGGCGTCCTGTGCGGCATCGACATTGTCGTGTGGCCCGAGATCACCCCGATCGCGGGGCTCGCCGCGCCGGTCGAGGCGCGCCACGGCCAGGTGGTCGTTCCGTCGCGCACGGCGAAGCGCGGTGTCGCCGCGATCGAGTTCGACACCACGCTCACCGTCTCCGCCGATCCGTCGGAGAGCGTCTATCACGTGCGTATCGGCACGCGACGCCCGGTCGAGCCGATCCGGATTGCCGATCATTTTGTCGTCGAGGTCGATGCGGCGCAGCGGCTCGCCGGTTTCTGGCTGGAGCATGTTCCGCCGCCCCCGGCGCCTGAGTGACGGCGGGTGTCGCCCGCACCTTCGCGCCATATTAGAGGATGCGTCTAGCCCACCTGGCTGATCCGCATCTCGGATTTCGGCAATACCACCGTCTCACCGAGCGCGGCCGCAACCAGCGCGAGGTGGACGTCGCCCTGGCGTTCAGCCGGGCCCTCGACGGCGTCATCGCGGCGCGCCCGGACGCCGTGGTCGTGGCCGGCGACGTCTTTCATGCGGTGCGTCCCACCAATTCGGCGATCCTGCACGCGGTGCAGGAATTCGGCCGCCTTGAGCGGGCGCTGCCCGGCGTGCCGATCGTGGTGATCGCCGGGAACCACGACACGCCGCGGTCAACCGATACGACATCGATCTTCGGGCTGCTCAGCGAGCTGGGCGGCGTGCAGGTTGCCGATGCGGGCGCGCGCCGCATCGTCGTACCGGAACTCGACCTCAGCATATTCGCCGTGCCGCACCAGGCGCTTTTCGAGACGCCGCGCATCGTGCTGGAGCCCGCCGGACCGGAAACGCACCAGGTACTGGTGATCCACGGCGAGGTGCCCGGACTGTTCGGCGACGAACACCTCATCGCCGAGCCCGGGGGCGCCATGCTCTCCGACGAGGACCTCAGCGGCGACTGGAGTTACGTCGCGCTCGGGCACTACCACGTGCAGCACAAGGTGCGCGACCGGCAATGGTACTCCGGTTCGCTCGACTACGTCTCGACCAATCCGTGGGGCGAGTTGCGCGCAGAGCGGGCATCGCGCCTCGACGGCAAGGGGTGGCTGCTGATCGATCTCGCAACGCAGCGCATCGAGCGGCAGGACGTCGAGGCGCCGCGCCGTTTTCGCGACCTGCGCTGGCTCGATGCGACCGACCTGGCAGCACCGGAACTCGACCGCCTCATCGCCGAGGCCGTCGCCGAAGTGCCCGGCGGCATCGGCGACGCCGTGGTCCGGCAGGTGGTGCGCAACGTGGCGCGCCCCGTCGCCCGCGAGCTGGACCACGGGCAGATCCGGGCCTGGAAAGCGGAGGCGCTCCATTTCCAGCTCGACTTGCGGCGGCCCGAAGCGTCCACGCGGCAGAGCGGGAGTGGCGCGCCGGGGAAGCCGGAGACGCTGCCCGAAACGCTCGCGAGCTACCTGCGGGTGCGCATGCTCCCTCCCGGCATCGACCAGGTTCGCTTCGTGACCCGCGGAGTGGAGATGCTCGAAGCGGTGGA
>Ga0070711_100001662_pt1 | contig 12309 bp, 9 predicted proteins | sample LARL53metaG_FD_65452 | JGI IMG/M metagenome (GOLD analysis project Ga0070711, IMG submission 65452) | Corn, switchgrass and miscanthus rhizosphere microbial communities from Kellogg Biological Station, Michigan, USA - LAR L5-3 metaG | ecosystem: Host-associated > Plants > Roots > Rhizosphere ... | reverse complement strand
CTTTCCATCTTCGACGTGCACACCAATCGCGCGCCGGTTGCTGGCCGCATCGCCTTTCAACAATTTCGCAAAGGTTTGTTTTTTGACGCGCGCCGGCCGGAATGTTCGGAAAAGAACGAAGCCATGACCTGGGCGTTTCAGAATCCGCGAGCCACCATTGTGGTGCGACAATTAAGCGGTGCGATTGCGCGGCGCATTGTCGGCTGGGCCAAAGTGGGCGATGAACTGAAACGCGGCGAACGTTTCGGGATGATTCGATTTGGATCGCGGACTGAAGTATATTTGCCGCTCGACGCCGAGATTTTGGTCAAAGTAGGCGATCACGTAAAGGGTGGCGCGAGCGTGATTGCACGATTGCCGGAATGAACGAGCACCATCCAAAGATTTATCTGCTGCCCAACCTGATGACAGCGGGCAACTTGTTTTGCGGATTTACCGCCACTCTCAAGATCGTCCAGGGCGCACTGATTCAATGGTCCAGTCCCGACGAAGCGGCGACGCTTTTTCATGCGGCCGTCTGGTTCATTCTCGGCGCCTGCATTTTTGATATACTCGACGGCCGGCTCGCTCGCCTGGGGGGACAGGACAGCCCCTTCGGTCGCGAGTTCGATTCGCTCGCCGATATCGTTTCTTTTGGAGTGGCGCCCGCGCTGCTGGTTTATCGGATTGTCCTGATCAACTTTCCTCGTGTGGGCTGGATTGTTGCGTTCGTTTATCTCGTCTGCGGCGCGCTGCGCCTTGCCCGTTTTAATACCATGGCGGCTAATGGAGGGGAGAGAGACAAAACGGAATTCACGGGCTTTCCGATTCCGGCCGCTGCCGGGTTAATCGCTTCCATCACCTTTTTCATGCTCTGGTGGTTCGGCGAAAAGGAACACGACATCGGCCGTTGGAAATGGGTGCTTCCGCCGTTAATGCTTTTTCTTTCCGTCATGATGTTTACCCGCTTGAGGTATCCGAGTTTCAAGGCGATCACCTGGCGGACCACCCGATCACTTCCGCGATTCGCCGCCATCATTCTCATTCTGTTCTTCACCGCGTTGAACTACGAATGGATGCCGGCGATTCTGTTCCTCGCCTATTTACTTTATGGATTCCTGCGCCCGTGGGTTTCGAAGCGGTGGCGACGCGAGATCGAAGAGGAGATTGGCGAGGAAGGCGAGAACGGCGAAGCAATCGAATTGTAGGGTAAGCGCATCGCTTGCCTTTTGTAGCGGCGGTCTGTGACCGCCGAAGCTGTAAGCATCGACGCTCGCAGAGTGCTGCTACAGTTGATTCAGCTGCGCCAGAATCTCCGGATCGCGCACGTCTGCCCATTCGCCGCTCAGCTCGAAGGCTTTCACCCTTTTTCCAGATTGGGCGAGGCCGCGAACGGCATCCGTCAGTTCGTATTCGCCGCGCGGTGATGGTTGTAGTTTTGCGGTCCACTCAAAAATGCTCGACCGGAATGCATAAATTCCGGCGTTATACCACGGACTGGTGGCTACGCCCGGCTTCGGTTTTTCGCGGATATCAGTTACCTCCATTTGCTCGTTAACAAAGACAGCGCCACCTTTGCTCACGTCTTCGTTTTGTTTCACACTTACGATTGCCGCGACGTCGTCCGGCAGTTCCACCAGGGATTTGTAATTTGCCGGATCGATCAGAATGTCGCCGTAACTCAACACGAATGGCGATTGATCGACGAAGTCGCACGCGAGCTCGACAACGCGACCGGTCCCATCCTGAACAACCTGAGTCGCGTATTTGATCTGCAAGCCGAAGCAGGTGCCGTCGCCAAAATAATCTCGGACCGCTTCGGCGTGATAACCGACAATGATCAGGAAGTTCTTAACTCCGGCAGCGTGTAATCCTTCAACGATGTGCAGGAGCACCGGTTTGCCCCGGACTTTGATCATCGGTTTCGGAAGATCCGCCGTCAGGTCACGCATTCGTGTGCCGCGGCCCGCTGCGAGGAGGACAGCTTTTCTTATTAGTGTCATTCTGAGCGAAGCGTAGCGGAGTCGAAGAATCCCGTAAAAGTCACCTTAACGATAGCGCACCGGGATCCCTCGACTTCGCTCGGGATGACCGTTTGATTCATTGCGAGTTGATTTAACCAGTGCCGTCGTGCAGCATCGCACCTTGTGTTAAAATTTCTCGGAAAGTATCGGGAAGCCGGGCTGTTGCTTTTGCGCGCGAGCGTCGGGCTGATTTTCATTCTAATTTGCGGGCCGATTCTTCTCTCGGGCGACCATCGCTGGGGACAATTCGGCAGCGCCGTGCGCGTTTTTAATTTTCATTCGCATCTGGATTGGTGGGGGTTTCTCGGCGCGCTCGCCGGATGTGTCGGCGGAATTTTCATGATGCTCGGATTTGCCTTTCGCATCGGGCTTCTGCTGGCGTTTCTACCAGCTCTGGTACATGCCATCGCGGTTTTCCACCACGAAAACGGCCTTTATCCGGTCATCATTCCCATCGAAGCCGTCATCGTTCTCCTTTGTCTATCCTTTATTGGCCCCGGCAAATACAGCGTGGATAAGGGATAACGGGGACAGTGAGAAAGCGATTGGTGAAAGGTGAGAGGTAATGCGTCACCTGCCATCAAGGACTAATCAGCTTTCTTCTCCTTGATCATAATGGCAGGTAGATCGGCCCGTTTGACCAGCTCGCTCACTTTTGGCAGATCGTCTTGTTTGATCGCGTTCCATTTTTTCAGCTGCTCATCGAGGCGGCCGCTGAGCAAGGCGAACACATCCAGCTGCGGCTTGGTCGGTTCGCGATCGCCGGCGTCAACCAAACGACTGAAGGTGTCGAATGCTTCATTCAGCATGCTTGGAAACGCGAGGTTTCCTTCCGATCCCTTCATGTTCACCTGAATCAATTGTTGCTCAACGTCGGACATTTTGCGTTCCATCCCATCGGCCGCATCGAGCGCTGGTTTTACCTTGGGATCGTCGGCGAACTTCGTGTGCAATGCTTTAATTTGCGATTTCACATCACGGATTTCATTAACCGCCTGGTGCAACTCAGATATGCGCGCAGTGACTTGCGTTGAAAGTTCAAACTGCTTGGGCAGTTCCGCTTCATGGTCTTTGGTCCGCGGGTCGATCACGAGATGGAGCGTTGCAGTTTGCGTCTTCCCGTTGGCCGTTAGCTTCACCTGATAATCGCCGGGCAAAGCCAGCGGTCCGCGCGGCCCATTAGTCGAATAGAATGCGCCCGGAATTTGAATTGGCTCGTTGTAACGCAGGTCCCAGGCGAAACGATTCATTCCTTGGTTTGCTGGGATCGTCTTGGGTGCTTCCACCCGATCGGGCCATTCCGGTGGCTGCTCGTTCTCTTTTTTCTCCTTGCTCGACAAATGACGCACCAGTTTCCCACGCGCATCAAGAATATCGATCGTTACTTCATCCTTCGGTGCGGTCTTGAAATAATAATCGACCATTGCACCCATGGGTGGGTTGTCTCCGGCAGGCTGGCGTTTGTCTATCTCTTCGGGGTAATGCAGTCGGACCGCGGTCTGCGGTTGATAAAGCAACATGTCTGTTGAGGGGCTCTGAGCGTTGAGCTGACGCAACGGCGTCAAATTATCGAGCACCCAGAAGGAGCGACCATGTGTGGCCGCGACCAGATCATCATCTTTCACGACCAGGTCGTGAATGGGTGATTGCGGCAAGTTCAATTGTAACGGCTGCCAGTGCGCGCCATCGTCTAACGAGAAATATACACCAAGCTCGGTGCCGGCATAAAGTAATCCTTTGCGTTTTGGATCCTCCCGCACACTGTGGACATAAGCGCCTTCTGGAATCCCGTTGACGATTGTGCTCCAGCTCTTTCCCAGATCGGTCGTTTTGAAAATGTAGGGCTTGAAATCATCCAGCCGGTGGCGGTCGACCGCGACGTAGGCCGTGGTGGCATCGTGAGGCGAGGCATCGATGATTGATACCGTGCTCCACTCCGGCATCTTTGGCGTAACGTTCGCCCAGTTTTTGCCATCGTCAGTCGTGACGTGGACTAATCCGTCATCGGTTCCGGCCCAGATTGTCCCCTGTTTCTTCGGCGATTCGGCCAGTGCGAAAACGGTGTCGTAATATTCCACGCTGGTAATGTCGTTGGTGAGCGGACCGCCACTTGGCTGTTGCTTCGACTTGTCATTTTTCGTCAAATCGTTGCTGATCTGCGTCCAGTTCTTGCCGTGATCGACCGATTTGAAAACGCATTCCCCCGCGGTGTAGATCACGTCGGGATTGTGCGGTGAAAGAAGGAGCGGCGTGACCCATTGGAACCGGTGCACCAAATCAATTGCGCCGTGCCCGGCCCTATCCATCGGCCACACGGTCACGTCCTGAGATTCCTTCCTGCTCTTGTCGTAACGGGTGATGTCGCCCTCGTTGTTGGAGTAAATAATATGCCAATCGCGCGGATCAGGGATGACGAATCCACATTCGCCGCCACCCGCGACGAACCAGTCTTGGGCCGTGATTACTCCTGACTCGCTCCGGCTCGCAATTCCTACATTGGAGTTATCCTGCTGCGCGCCATAAATGTGATAGGGATAGGCATTGTCGGTTGCGACGTGATAAAACTGTGCGGTTGGCTGGTTGTTTTGCGTCGTCCAGGTCTTCCCGCCATCCATCGAAATACTGGCGCCTCCGTCACTGACGTTGCCGATCCGATTCGGATTTTCCGGATCGATCCAGAGCCCGTGGTGATCGCCGTGACGCGCCGGCAGGAGAGTGAAGGTCTTGGCACCATCCACGGACTTAAACGCGCCGGTGTTTAAGACGTAGACGGTGTCGGCTGATTTCGGGTCCGCGTAGATTTTGCTAAAGTACCAAGCCCGCTGACGAAACCGGCCGTCGTCATTGACCTTTGTCCATTTTTCGCCGCCATCATCGGAGCGGAAAATGCCTCCTTCTTTTGCTTCGATAATAGCATAGACGCGGTTCGAATCCGCCCCGGAAACGCTGATCCCGATTTTTCCAAGAATTCCATCTGGCAGTCCATTTCCTGTTAGTTGTTTCCAGGTAACGCCGTTGTCTTCCGATTTGTAGAGGCCGCTGCCCGGCCCGCCGCTGGAGAAGAACCAGGGTTGCCGCCTTGCCTGCCAGAGCGCGGCGAAGACTACATTGGGATTGTGCGGATCGAAGACGACATCAATCGCACCGGTGTTCTCGTCTTTCGAGAGAACCTTTGTCCACGTTTTTCCACCGTCGCTGGTTCGAAAAATTCCGCGCTCTTGATTCGGGCCGAAAGCGTGGCCGAGCGCGGCGACCAGAACAATATCGGGGTTGGTTGGATGAACGATGAGCGCTCCGATCTGGCGGGTATCGCGCAGCCCGATATTTTTCCAGTTCTTTCCCGCGTCCACCGATTTGTAAACACCGGTGCCGTAAGTTGTATTTCCGCGAATTGCGGCCTCGCCGGTGCCGACGTAGACGGTGTTGTGATCCGAAGGCGCCACCGCAATTGCACCAATAGAGGAGATGTCCTGCTTATCGAAGAGCGGCGTCCAATTCGCTCCGCCGTCCACTGTTTTCCAAACCCCGCCCGCCACGGCGCCGAAGTACCAGACATTTGGTTCACCCAGCACCCCTTCGATCGCAAGTGCGCGTCCGCCACGGAATGGTCCGACCTGCCGCCACTGCATCCCGGAGAAAAGCTTTGGGTCAATCTGTGGTCCGGGAGTGGGCGAAGGCGCAGCGTAAACTGCCCCGACTAACATTAGAAAAGCAAAGAAACAGCGAGGACCAGGCGAATTCATGACGCGTAACGTCCAGACTTACGCGTCGGCTTCAACTGCAAAGGCGTTCGAAATCGGAGTTCGCGTTTTCTTTCGAGAGCGAGTTAAATGGCGTTACTCTCTCCTGGGTGCGGCCATTGTTACAGACGCTGCGCGCAAATAGGTTGTGATCGCGTCTCGTTCGGATGCGCTCAGATTCGCGCGACCGGACATCCTGGTAACGAGATGTGGCCATTGATCCGGCGAATGTTTCGTCACGGAGGGCAAGGTGTGACATTCAAGGCAACGTGAGACGAAGAGGGTCCGGCCGTGTGACAGTGTTTGTGAATCGGCGCGATCGCGCCGGGCGTTGGCGACTAGCGCTGGCGAAATGGGTGGCGGCGGCGCGAATTCATTGAGGGCGCAGCCGATTGGCAGCAACGCAAGCAGGGTTAACGCAAACCACCCGTGGCGGTAATTCACAGAGAAAAACCGAAGATAAGGCGCACCTGATAATCGGGCTCGCCTTCGGTGCGAGTGGTTTGTGCCAGTGCAGTGACAGTCGCGAACCAGCGATCACCGCGGTACGAAACATTTGGACCGAGGAAGAAATTGTTTTCTGCTTCCGAGCTTTTCCACGCCGGTAAGAGAATCTCATGGAGCATTTCGGCGCCGACTGAGACTCGTGGGCTAATTTCGTAGCTCACACCCAGAACTTGCTGGATCTCCCCGTTACGCTCGCGCAGCCCTTCCTCCTCCCATTCCGCTTCGAGAACCAGATTGTAGGCGAGAATGAGCGGACCGAAGTTTTTTTGCGCGATCAGCTTTGTTTCGGATTCAAAGAGGCGCCGGCCTGCGCTGATCTCCTGATAAAGCGAAATGCCAATGGGATCCGCAGCTGGATTGGTAAGATTGTAGATTAGTTCGAGCGAGGAACCTTGGTAGTGCGCGCCGCGATTGTCAGAACTGCGCGTATAATCCCAGTTAACAAGGTAAACGCTGGCCTGGAAATGTTCCGTGACGCCGATCTCAATCTCATGACGAAATTGTGCGTCGGTGAACCCATCGTCAAATCGCGTGGTTGCCCAGTTTTCGATCTCAACTGAGCCGGGCGGGGAGATTGGCGCTTCGTAAACAAAAGTGAAATGGCGCGCGCCAGCAAAGCAGATTGAGGGGAGCAAAGACGCGTATAAGACGCCGAGAGCCAGCTTCATTATGTGTGGCGCCCGGCAGCGACGACTGTAGTCGCCCCGGCCAGTCGGGGCGTCGCGAACCACGCACGGCGACCCGCCTTCGCCCGGCTTCGGCGCGGCGGGCAGAGCGCCGTGACTACAGCGCTAGCAGACGGGGAAATTGGGCCCACGAGATTAACGATTCGTTACGGTTTACCGCACAACCTCGAACGGTTTAACCATCGGCGCAGCGACGCTCACGCGTTTCGCTTCTTCAACCGAATCACTACCGGCAAGTGGGACAGCACCGAAACGTTTCGCCGCGAAATAGGAACCAATGACGAGAAGCGCGGCCAGAAATTGGGCCGCCATCGTTTCGTAAGTCGGGAAAATCGCGAACCATAAACTCATCCAAGGTGGAATGATTCCCTCCAGCCAGGGAATCGGCGTCGTTGAAATCCAGTTAGCGAGCTGCATTTCCTGAGCTTGTTCGCCTACCATCACCAAAAGAACTACGCCGAGCAGGATGCCCGTGGTGATCAACATTTTGCGGTAAGGCAATCTCTGTTGCAGAATAAACGTCAGCAACGCGACCATTCCGGTAAGCATAAGACCGAGCAGCGTTCCTTTGAGGACAACTTCGCCGCCGAGTCGCAGATGATAGCTCTGGAGAAAAAGAACCACTTCAAATCCTTCGCGATAGAGCGAAGTGAATCCGAGGAGGATTAAGCCCCAGCGCAGCCGCGAACTTGTGGTGGCAGGATCGAGCAACGATTTGCGTCGCCGATTGTGCGCACGAATCCAGCCACCCCAGTAAATCTTGTGAAAGAACCAGTTCATAATCACAAGCAGGACGATGACGGCGAGTAATCCGGTGGCAGCTTGCAGATGAAGCGCTGGAACGTTCTCACTCAACTGCTTCATGATGCTGGCTGCGATGAACCACGTTACGAGGGTGGCAAGAAATGCGATGGCCGCGCCCGACATTACCGGTCTGCGATATATTAAGCGTGGGCCGGTCATGCTGGCAGTGACAGCAGCGAGGACAAGGATGCATTCCAGTCCCTCGCGAAAAACGAGGACACCGATATCGAGTGAAGCGACGGTGGCGGTAGTATTTGCCTGGAGTGGATCGGGTGCGCCTTGGGCAGCGATGCCCTGCCAGACGAAAATCGCGATAACAAACAACGCGCCGAACACCAAGCCAACGCGAACTCCAATTCCACCAGTCCGTCGCTTTTCTTGCGTAGTGCGTGGGAGGACTGTCGCGTCAGTCTGGTGGCAAACTTCGCGTGCAAGCGCGCTAGGCATGCAATAAACCTAACATATTGAGCTTCGGCGCGCTGTCGCTCCGTTGCCATTTTTTAGCGGCTCGTTGCCCGCGGCCTTTTGCCCACGAAGCAGACGAAATACACGAAAAGGAAGGCCCGTTTGCGGCAAGCAAGGGACGGCCAAAACCACCCTCGCTGCCGCCGGCCATGGGAAGTTTTTTGGAGTGCGCCGAAAGAGTGAAGCGCGACGGCGCTTTTCTCGGCAAAAGTTCGGAAGTCATTCTGTCTTCGGAGACGCATCGCAGAGCTCCGCCCTCCATTGATTTCGTGTTTCGATGCGCACGTTTGGGCGTTTGGAGGGGCGAGCTCTGCGAGCCCGCTCCGAGCAAAGCGGTGTCGCGCTGCGACTGCCACCGCAGTCCAAAAGGGACCGGCGTTTCTTGATAATTTTCGTGTCATTCCGTGTGTTTCGTGGGCAGGAATTCCTGAGGTCTACCCATGTTCCAGTGCCAGATTGTGATTTGGCTGGCGCGTCGTAAAATTCCGGGATGCGGCATCGGCGCGGTTTCACACTGGTGGAGATTGTTATTGCTATCTTCATTTTGCTACTCCTCGTCTTACTCGCAGTTCCGAGCTTGAATGGGGTGCTGGCGGACAAACGGCTGCATCGCTCGCTCGATCGATTCAACGACCTGGTGCGAGAGGCGCACGAGCGCAGTCTGGCTGAACACCGCGCCTATTTAATTGTCTGGAATGATACCTATATCAGTTTGCAACCGGCAGCCTTTTTGAAAACCGAAGAGCATCAACCGATTGATACCATCCCGATCACGCGTCACGACCGATGGAGTCTCGAGTTGCCGGCCGCGCTGATGAAAAAGGTGCCAGCGGAATGGATTTTTTGGGAATCGGGGATCTGCGAGCCAGCCCGCATCCGGTTTGCTAGCAATGACGGCAGCTGGACGACCGAATATTCCGCGTTGAGTGGGCTGGGGGAAATAATAACCTATGCAGCTCGTTAGAAACCGGCTTGCAGAGGATCAGAAACATACACTTCCAAGTCTGTGCGCCAAACAGGCTTTGAGCCTGTTTCACTTCAGCCCCGAAAGCGTTCGGGGCTGGGCACACAGGCAGGAATACCTAAGTTCTTCTTTGTGCCTCGAAGAACGAAAATCAAGCAAAGTGTGGCGTCGCCCTCAGAGGGTACATTTCAAGCGGTCGGCTTTCGCGCTGACCGAAGTGATGCTTGGAGTGCTCATTTTTTCAATCGGGATCATTGCACTGGGGCGGACGGTAAGTAATTGCGTAAACGCGAGTGCGCTTAGCGCGGATGATGCGCGGGTACGGCAGATCCTGGCCAATCGGATGGTAGAAATCGAAACTACGCCGGGGCGGCCGGATCAATCGAAGGAATTCAAAATCGATACCGGATTTGGTATCGTAAAACTGGCGCAAAAGGCCACTCCGCAGGAAATGAACGAAGAAGATGGAACGGAGCTAACGGGAATTATTCGCGTGACCCTTACTGCGAACTGGACTCGGGGCGGAGCCGATCAGTCGAAACAAATTGCGTTTTATGTTTATCGGCTCTGAAGATGCGAGGCGTTCGTCGGTTTGTCTGGGGAGCAGAGGCTGCCAGGCTGTTATTTGCGGCAACTTGCCGCAAATCATGAATCTTTCGGTACGATCTCCATTCGTGCTGCGCGCGAAGATGCATTCGGCACAGCGGCCGAATGCTGCAGGCAAGCTGCCTGCGCTCCCCAGAGGTTTGCGCGGGCGCGCGTTTACCCTGCTCGAGATCATGCTGGCAGTGCTTATTCTCGGAATGATGGCGCTGGTGATTTATCGCTTCGTACAAGCAAATGTGACGGCAATGCGGGTGTCGTCGGAAATGGAAGCGGTGGCGGCGCGTTACGATGGATTGCGCGAGCTGCTGACCCAGCAATTGCAAAGCCTGCCGCCCGGGGCTGGAGCCCTCACTGGCGAACCATTGAAGATTGAAGGACATGACCGCGATGAGCTGACCTGGTTTTGCTCGGCGGGGCCGGGGGTTTTGACTCGTTATGCGAGTGGCGATTATCGAGTTAACCTGCGGCTGCGACGGCACGATGCCAAGAGCCAGCAGCTCGATCTTGGTCTCCTGCGCACGCCAAAAGATGACACCGCGGTTTCCAATGAACATGAAACGTGGGTGCGCTTGATCGATAACGTCGCCACTTTGCAAATTCGCTTTTTCGATTCACGTTTGAACACCTGGGTGCAACGCTGGACCGATACCGTGACGCTGCCGCGTTTGGTCAAGGTGGTAATCGGTCGGACAGACGCGAAAGTCCCGACGGAGATCATCGTGCCGCTGGCACGAATGCCGTTATGAGACTTTCGAAATTACGCGGTGCTGCGCTGTTGCTTGCATTGTGGGCGCTGTTTTTGCTGGCGGCATTGGTGATGTCGTGGGCTCTGAACATTGATTCGCGTTTAAAAATTTCCGGAAACGAAAATCGAATTTTGGAAGCGCAGGCGATGGCAGCATCGGGTGCGGAAGTCGCGATGGTTCCCACGATCACACCGAATTCGACCAACCTGCAGGGCCGCTTTGGGCCACGCCAGACCTACAGTGTACGTATTACGGGGGAGGGCGGTCGCCTGAATATTAACTGGTTGGTGGCCGGGGAAAACCCTGACCGGATCGAGATTCTGCGGCGGTATCTGGAAGTGAAAGGAATTGAATTGAACGAACGGAGCCGAATGATCGATTGTCTGCTCGATTGGGTCGACCCGGATGATCTTGTTCGTTTGAATGGAGCAGAAGCGGAGGAAGGTTACCAACCGGCAAATGCGTTGTTGGTTCGCATTGACGAGCTGAAAAAGGTGAAAGGTTGGGACACCATTACTTCCACCCCGGGATGGGACGACGAATTTACCGTCAATAGCACCGGGCCGGTGGATCTGGCCTGGGCGCCGCGAGATGTCTTACGCGCACTGCCCGGCTTTACTGATCAAATGGTAGATCGTCTCCTCCAACTGCGCGCAGGACCTGATGGCCAGGATGGCACGGCTGATGATACCGTATTTAAAAATATGGATGAGGTTCGTGTGGCGCTAGGACTTTCGCCGCAACAATTTCAACAGCTTAGCCCTTTCATCTCGTTCAGGGATCCTGTCCTACGAGTCGTTAGCACGGGCCAATCAAGCGACACTACTCGGGTCATTCAACTCGTCTTCCGTCGTGCCGGCACCACTCCGCAGTTGATCACCTGGAAGGAATTTTAATGAGCGAGTTTTTTCTCGTTCCCGGCGCGGAAGGATGGAATCTGATCAGTAGGCCCGCCGAGAATGGCAACTGGCGGGTGCGGGCGTTTCCTACTTTGGACGAAGCAGCGCAAACCCTGAGTACGGATGACAACGTCGTCCTGGCGCTGCCAGTATCGGCGGTGTTGGCGCAACGGATGCGCCTGCCGAGCGTCGAGGGATCGGAATTACGCGAGATGGTTCGCATCCAGCTGGAGAAGGCGCTCCCATTTTCCGCCGAGGAAGTGACCAGCGACTTCGAGGTCATCGAGCAAGCGAACGGCGAATGTGTCGTTTCGGCGATCGCGGTGCAGAACCAGCGGCTGCAAGAAATCGCAGCACCGCTGTTAAATCGCAAAGTCATTCCGCGCGCCGTCACGGTTTATGCAGCGCAACGCATCGCAACCCACGCCGAGAAAGGGCGCGCATTGTTCATCTATCCGGAATCGGGTGCGCTGGTCTCGGCAATCTCGGAAAACGGGAAGCTTAGTTTCGCGCGTACGATCGACGGCGGTATAGCCGCGCCGCTTGAGCTGGAGCTGCCGCAGTTAACCATGACGGCGGAATTACAGGGTATTAACGCGTCGTTTGAAAACGTCCTGGTGGACGAAAAATGCTTTAATCTGCGGGACAGGGTCGAGAGCGCGCTGGCAGCGCCGGCGGAATTGATGTCGATCGAGACGCCGCCTGCTTCGACTGCGCTGAACCTTCTTCCTCAGGCGTGGCGCGAGGAGCGGGCGCGTCAATTCCAGCGCGGACAATGGAAGAGGCGACTGGTGATTGCAGGTATGGTCTACGCCACAATTGTCGGCCTCGCTCTTATTCAACTCGCGTATCTGAAATTCCGAATCTGGCAACTGGACGCTCAGATTAA
>Ga0070711_100001657_pt1 | contig 12319 bp, 10 predicted proteins | sample LARL53metaG_FD_65452 | JGI IMG/M metagenome (GOLD analysis project Ga0070711, IMG submission 65452) | Corn, switchgrass and miscanthus rhizosphere microbial communities from Kellogg Biological Station, Michigan, USA - LAR L5-3 metaG | ecosystem: Host-associated > Plants > Roots > Rhizosphere ... | reverse complement strand
CGACCTGTTCGCAGCTCGGCTACATGTTCGTGGCGATGGGGGCGGGGGCCTATTCGGTCGGCATGTTCCACCTGTTCACCCACGCCTTCTTCAAGGCGCTCCTGTTCCTGGGCTCGGGCTCGGTGATCTATGCGATGCACCACGAACAGGACATCCGCATGATGGGCGGCCTGTGGCGGAAAATTCCGTACACGTTCGTGGTGATGACCATCGGTACGCTGGCGCTGACCGGTTTTCCGCTGTTCGCCGGCTATTTCTCCAAGGACGCGATTATCGAGTCGGCCTATGCGGCGCATAACCCGTTTGCGTCCTATGCGTATGTCCTGACGATCGTCGCCGCCGGCCTGACCTCGTTCTATTCGTGGCGGCTGATGTTCAAGACCTTTTTCGGAGAGCCGCACGACCAGGAGCATTACGAGGCCGCGCATGAGAGCCCGATCTGGATGCTGATCTCGATCGGGGTGCTGGCTTTTGGCTCGGTCTTCTCCGGCATTCCCTTCAAGGAGATTTTTGTCAGCCCTCACGGCGTAGAGGAGTTCTTCCGCGAATCCGTGAAGATGAATCCGCATATCCTCGAAGACATGGAGCATATGCCCTCTCTGCTCGGATATTTGCCGACCGTCATGATGGCCCTGGGTGCCGTCATTTCCTACATCTTCTACATCCGCCGTCCGTACCTGCCCGAGGAGCTCGCGGCCCAGCAACCCATGCTGTACCAGTTCCTGCTCAACAAATGGTACTTTGACGAACTCTACGACCTGATCTTCGTGCGGCCGGCCAAATGGATCGGCTACATGCTGTGGAAGAAGGGCGACGGCTACATTATCGACGGCTTCGGTCCCGATGGCGTCTCGGCCTGGGTGCTCGACATCACCCGCAACGTCGTCAAACTCCAGACCGGCTATCTCTATCACTACGCCTTTGCGATGCTGATCGGAGCGGCCGGATTGATCACCTGGTTCATGTTCGGCTTGGGAGGCCAGTGATGACAACCTGGCCCATCCTTTCCGTCCTCACCTTCCTGCCGCTGTTCGGCGCGCTGATCGTCTATGTCAGCCGCGGCGATGACGAGGCGGCGCGGCGTAATTCGCGCTGGATCGCGCTGTGGACCACGCTCGTCACGTTCGCGGTCTCGCTGATCCTGGTCTGGCGTTTCGACCCCGCGCAGACGGACTTCCAGTTCGTCGAGAAGACGTCCTGGCTTGCGACCGGCATCACCTATCACATGGGCGTCGACGGCATCTCGCTGCCGCTGATCATCCTCACCACCGGGATCATGCCGCTTTGCATCATCGCGAGCTGGCGCGCGATCACGGTCCGTGTTCGCGAATACATGATGGCGTTCCTGATCCTGGAAACGCTGATGGTCGGTACCTTCTCGGCGCTCGACCTCGTCTTGTTCTATCTCTTCTTCGAGGGCGGCCTGATCCCGATGTTCCTGATCATCGGCGTGTGGGGCGGTCCGCGCCGGGTCTATGCGTCGTTCAAGTTCTTCCTCTATACGCTGCTCGGCTCGGTTCTGATGCTGCTTGCCATCATGGCGCTGTACTGGAACGGAAGCACAACCGATATCCCGACGCTGATGCACACCGCCGTGCCGCGCTCGTTGCAGACCTGGGCGTGGCTGGCGTTCTTCGCCTCCTTCGCCGTGAAGATGCCGATGTGGCCGGTGCACACCTGGCTGCCCGACGCGCATGTCGAGGCGCCGACCGCGGGCTCGGTGATCCTGGCCGCGATCCTCCTGAAGATGGGCGGCTACGGCTTCCTGCGCTTCTCGCTGCCGATGTTCCCGCTGGCCTCGCACGACTTCGCCCCGTTGATCTTCACGCTCTCGGTCATCGCCATCATCTACACTTCGCTGGTGGCGCTGATGCAGGAGGATATGAAGAAGCTGATCGCCTATTCCTCCGTCGCCCATATGGGATTCGTCACCATGGGCATTTTCGCCGGCACCATACAAGGAGTGGCCGGCGGCATGTTCCAGATGATCTCGCACGGCATCGTCTCGGGCGCGCTGTTCCTCTGCGTCGGCGTCGTCTATGACCGCATGCACACCCGCGAGATCGCGGCCTATGGCGGGCTGGTCAATCGCATGCCGCTCTACGCCATGGTGTTCATGGTCTTTACCATGGCCAATGTCGGTCTGCCCGGCACCTCCGGCTTCATCGGCGAGTTCATGACCCTGCTCGGCACCTTCAAGATCTCGATCCCGACGGCGTTCTTTGCCACCTCGGGCGTGATCCTGTCGGCGGCCTATGCGCTCTGGCTCTACCGCAAGGTGGTGTTCGGCGCGCTGGTCAAGCCGTCGCTGATGAGCATGAAGGACCTGACCTTGCGCGAATGCGTGACGCTGTTCCCGCTGGTCGCCTTGTCGATCTATTTCGGCGTCTACCCGAAGCCGGTGCTGGACATGTCGGCGGCGTCCGTGCAGCTCCTCGTCAACAACTACACCACTGCGGTGACGGCGGTGAAAGCCGCCGCCCTGGTGCATTAAGGCATCTCCCATGAGCTTCGAAACCGCAGGTTATCAACTGCTGCCGGTCCTGCCCGAACTGGTGCTCGCGGTCGGCGCCATGGTGCTGTTGTTGCTCGGGGCCTATCGCGGGCAGGGCACCACCTCGCTGGTCACTGCGCTCGCCGTGTGCCTTCTCGTCGTCACCGGCGTGCTCGAGCTGATGCTGCCTGCCGGCAAGGTTTCGAGCTTCGGCGGCAGCTTCATCGTCGATGATTTCGCCCGTTTCCTGAAAATTCTGGCGCTGATCGGCTCGGTCGCGACACTGGTGCTGTCGACCGAGTTCCTGTCCGATCCGTCGCGGCGCATCTTCGAATATCCGATCCTGGTGCTGCTATCGACGCTCGGCATGATGGTGCTGATTTCGGCGGGCGACCTGATCATGCTCTATCTCGGGCTCGAGCTGATGTCGCTTGCGCTCTACGTCGTCGCCGCCAGCAACCGCGACAACGCCAAATCGACCGAGGCCGGCCTGAAATATTTCGTGCTCGGCGCGCTCTCATCAGGGATGCTGCTGTACGGCGCTTCGCTGATCTACGGTTTCACGGGCACGATCAACTTCGCGGGCGTGGCGGCCGTCGCCAAGACCGGCAATATCGGCCTCATCTTCGGCCTGGTGTTCCTGCTGGTGGGCCTCTGCTTCAAGGTGTCCGCCGTGCCGTTCCACATGTGGACGCCCGACGTCTATGAGGGCGCGCCGACTCCGGTGACGGCGTTCTTCGCATCGGCGCCGAAAGTGGCCGCGATGGCGGTGTTCGTTCGCGCCGCGATGACGGCCTTCCCCGGCATCACCACGGAGTGGCAGCAGATCATCGTCTTCGTCTCGATCGCCTCGATGGCGCTCGGCTCGTTCGCAGCGATCGGGCAGAAGAACATCAAGCGGCTGATGGCCTATTCCTCGATCGGTCACATGGGATTTGCGCTGGTGGGCCTCGCGGCCGGCACCGCCGAGGGCGCGCAAGGCGTGCTGGTCTACATGGCCATCTATATCGCCATGACGCTCGGGTCTTTTTCCGTCATCCTCGCGATGAAGCGGAACGGCCAGGCCGTCGAGCAGATCAGCGACTTCGCAGGGCTCTCGCGCACCAACCCGATGCTTGCATTCCTGTTCGCGATGTTCCTGTTCTCGCTGGCGGGCATTCCGCCGCTCGCCGGCTTCTTTGCGAAGTTCTATGTCTTCACCGCCGCCATCAGGGCCAATTTGTTCACACTCGCCGTCATCGGCGTCCTGACCAGCGTCGTTGGCGCCTTCTACTATCTCTCGATCGTGAAGGTGATGTATTTCGACGAACCTCTCGCCAGGCTCGATCCGATCCGGATCGAACTGCGCACCGTGCTCGCGGTGACGGGCTTGTTCAACATCCTCTTCGCGCTCTTTGCGGGATCGGTGGTCAGTCTCGCCACCGCCGCGGCAAAGTCCCTGTTCTAGGCGCATGATGGGCGAAAGGTGGGCCCGATCTTCGGAGACGATCATGCGTAACTCTCGCCAATGACCTTTACGCTCGGTCCGCGCGCCACCTCCGCCGGTTACCGGCTCGCTGCCTTTGACCAGATCGGCTCGACCAATGCGGAAGCGATTGGGCGCGGGCGCGAGGGGGATCGCGGTTCGATCTGGTTCGTGACGTCGGAGCAGACCGCGGGGCGGGGGCGGCGTCAGCGGACCTGGATCGCGCCGCGTGGTAACCTCGCTTCCAGCGTGCTCGAAGTTCTGGACATTGCGCCCGCGACTGCCGCCACGCTCGGCTTCGCCGCAGGGCTGGCGACGGAAGCGGCCTTGCGGAAGGTCAGCCTTGAGGCTTCCTTGCGCGCCGGTCCCGAGCCCCTCAAATACGACCTCAAATGGCCCAATGACGTCCTTGCTGGAGGCAAAAAGCTGGTCGGGATTTCGCTGGACGCCGAAGCTGTGGGAGGTCGCCTGGCCATCGTCGTCGGGATTGGCACCAATGTCGTGGGCGCGCCGGAGGGAACGCCGACACCGGCGACGTCGCTTGCCGCGCTCGGCGTTCAGATCAGCGCCGAGGAGTTGTTCGCAACGCTGTCGGATAGTTGGGTCGAATTCAGCGGCATCTGGGACAATGGCCGCGGTTTTGCCGAGATACGCCGGCTCTGGCTCGATCGTGCTGCGGGACTGGGCGGGAAGGTCGCGATCCAGAATGGCGGGAGGATCATCGAAGGCTGCTTCGAGACGATCGACGAGACCGGCTGCCTGATCGTGAGTACGGCAGACGGCAGACGCTCTCCGATCAGCGCGGGCGATGTCTATTTCGGCCAGGCGGCCTCTGCGGGAGCGAGTTGATGGCGCGGCCGGACGAACTGACCTTTGCGCCGCTCGGCGGCGTTGGCGAGATCGGCATGAACCTGTCGATCTATGGTCTCGGCAAGGACCGCCAGCGCGCCTGGCTCGCGATCGATCTCGGCGTCTCCTTCGGCGACGAAGAGCATCTGCCCGGCATCGACCTCATCATGCCTGATATCAGCTTCCTCGAGAAAGAGCGGAGGAATCTGGTCGGCCTCGTGCTGACGCATGCTCACGAGGACCATTTCGGCGCGATCATCGATCTTTGGCCGAAGCTCAGATGCCCGATCTATGCGACGAAATTCAGCGCCGCCCTGTTCGAGGCCAAGTGCGAGTCCGAGCGCGACCCGCCGAAAATCCCGGTCACCGTGGTGCCGTCAGGGGGCCGCGTTGATATCGGCCCCTTCAGCGTCGAATTCATTCCGGTCGCGCATTCGATACCGGAATCCCATGCGCTCGCGATCCACACCGAGGTCGGGACCGTGCTGCACACCGGCGACTGGAAGATCGATCCGACCCCGATCATCGGCCAGCCCACGGACGAGCGGCGGCTGCGCGAACTGGGAGACGCCGGCGTGCTGGCGCTGGTAGGAGATTCCACCAATGCCGTGCGCGAGGGGCGCTCGCCCTCGGAAGCCGAAGTCGCGAAAACGATCGTGGAGCTGGTGAAGTCAGCCAGGGGCCGCGTGGCGGTGACGACCTTTGCCTCCAATGTCGCGCGCCTCAAGGCGGTGGCGGACGCGGCGAGGGTGGCGGATCGCGAAGTCGTGGTCGTCGGCCGCGCCATGGAGCGGGTGGTGCAGGTCGCGCGCGAGACCGGCTATCTCGACGGCGTACAGAATTTCCGCAGCATGGAGATGTACGGCCATTTCCCCGCGGACAAGGTGCTGGCGCTATGCACCGGCAGCCAGGGCGAGCCGCGTGCGGCGCTGGCGCGCATCGCCAGCAACGACCATCCGCAAGTGACGCTGAACAAGGGCGATCGGGTGATCTTCTCCTCGCGCACCATTCCCGGCAACGAGAAGGCGGTCGGATCGATCATCAATGGATTGGTGGCGCAGGGCGTCGAGGTCGTGACCGATCGCACGCATCTGGTTCATGTGTCCGGCCATCCCCGGTGCGATGAACTCCGCGACATCATCGCCTGGACGCGGCCGCAACTCTTGATCCCCGTTCATGGCGAGGCGTTGCATCTGTCCGAACACGCGCGGCTGGCGCGCGCAGCCGGCGTGCCCAGGGTGCTCACCATCCGCAATGGCGATCTCGTCCAGCTCGGACCCGGCGACCCCGGTATCATCGATGAGCTGCCCTCGGGGCGGCTCTACAAGGACGGCAATATTCTGGAAGACGCCAAGTCGCGTGCCGTGGTCGAGCGGCGGCGGATGGGCTTTGCCGGCTGCGTCTTCGTGGCCATCGCCATGACTGAAAAGGGCGAATTGGTCGACGATCCCGAGGTTGATCTTGTCGGAGTCCCCGAGAAGAATAGGGCCGGCGAGGCACTCGACGACATCGTGTTCGACGTCGTCGTCTCGACCGTGGAAGGCCTGCCGCGGGCGCGGCGGCGTGATCCGGATGCGCTGGCGGAATCGGTGCGGCGGGCCGTGCGGTCGTCACTGAACGAACAATGGGGCAAGAAGCCGCTGTGTCTCGTTCATGTGCTCGAAGTCTAAAGCGCGATGAGATCAGGATGAATCGTCATCGCGCTTTAGTTCATTGTTTGAGCATGATCTTTTCGGAAAATCGCTTCACACTTTTCCGGATCATGCTCTAGCGCGTCGCTATTTGCGATCGGGGCGCGCGCAAGCGATAGAGGGAGGACGTCATGCTCGGCCGGCTCAATCATGTCGCGATCGCCGTCAAGGACGCCGAGAAGGCCGCCAAAATCTATGGCGCGGCCTTCGGCGCGCAGATTTCGGACGCCGTGCCCCTGCCGGAGCATGGCGTCATTACCGTGTTCGTGACGCTGCCGAACACCAAGATCGAGTTCATCCAGCCGCTGGGCGAGGCTTCGCCGATCGCGAAATTCCTGGAGCGCAATGCCGATGGCGGCATTCATCACGTGTGCTATGAGGTTGCCGACATCATCGCCTCGCGCGATACGCTGATCAGGGAAGGCGCGCGGGTGCTGGGCGACGGCGTGCCCAAGATCGGCGCCCACGGCAAGCCGGTGCTGTTCCTGCATCCGAAGGATTTCTCCGGGGCACTGGTCGAGATCGAGCAAAGCTGACAGATGGCCTACAGCATCTCAACCGGGTTTGCGATCTACTTCGTGCTGTGGTGGATCGTGCTGTTCGTGACGCTGCCGTTCGGCGTGAGGAGCCAGCACGAGGACGGCAGCGGCGCGCCTGGCACCGATCCCGGCGCGCCGATCGCGACCCGGATGGGCCGAAAGTTGATCTGGACCACCATCATTTCCGCCGTGATTTTTGCCATCGCTATGCTCGCCTACGATGCCGGCTATCTCTCCATCGACAGGCTTGCGAGATTGATGGGGTCGCCGGTCTAAAGCGCGATGAGTTCAGGTTGGCTCGACATCGCGCTTAGGTTCTTGTTTGGGCATGATCTTTGTCGGAAAACCGCTATGCACTTTTCCGGATCATGCCCAGGAATTATCCCCGGGGGGAAAGAAATGACGTTTGAGCGCATCGTAATCGGTTTTCTGGTCCTGATCGTTGCCGGTCTTGGCGCGGCTTTCTACACCGACTGGAAGCTCGCCGTTCAGGTCCGCAGCCTGAAGGCCTTCACCGAAGGCTATGTGTTTGCCGAAGCCGTCGCCGCCTGCGAAAAGGCGCCGAGCTCGACACCGTTCAAGTGGAACGGCGGCACCAACACCTCCATCGTCGGGCTCAATTCGGTCAAGCCGGACAAATATACCGTCGTCGCGAGCTTCACGCTCCTCGCCGATGGCGTGTATTGCGATTACGATCCGATCAAGCACAAGGCCAGCATCGGCAACAACTTCCTCGAACGGGAAGAATTCTAGTCATCGATCAGAGCGGGGGCCCATGACGTCACAGCATCGACCCGCCGACGCCTCTCGGACTGATCAATATCGAATCCTGAAAGAGCCTGATCTCCGCGATTATCTGTCGGGGCTTCCCGACATTGCGGGGAGGCTGGGCGGTCCGCCCTCCGGCTGGACCATCAGCGAGGTCGGTGACGGCAACCTCAACCTCGTCTTCATCATCAAGGGCACGAGCGGCGGGATCGCCGTCAAGCAGGCGTTACCCTACGTTCGGCTGGTCGGCGAGAGCTGGCCGCTGCCGCTGTCGCGCTCGCACTATGAGTATCTGGCGCTGACGCATCAGGTGCGGCTCGCGCCCGGCCTCGTGCCTGACGTGTTGCATCACAACGAAGCGTTGGCACTGGTCGCGATGGAGCTGCTCGAGCCGCACATCATCATGCGCAGGGGATTGGTCGCCGGGACGACCTATCCGCATTTTGTCGAAGACATCACGACGTTCCTGGCGCGGACGCTGTTCTTCAGTTCCGATCTCGCCATCCCTGCCGCGGAGAAGAAGGAGGGCATTGCAGCGTTCGCCGGCAACCACGCGCTCTGCAAGATCACCGAGGACCTGATCTTCACCGATCCCTACCGCGTCGCCGAGCAGAACCGGTGGACGTCGCCCTGGCTGGACGCCACCGCCGCGCGTTTCCGCGACGATCTCGATGCGCATGTCGGGATCTCCCGCCTCAAGCTGAAGTTCATGAGCGCGCCGGAGGCGCTGATCCATGGCGACCTGCACACCGGCTCGATCATGGTGACCGGGCGCGAAACGCGGGTGATCGATCCGGAATTCGCGTTCTATGGTCCTATGGGCTTCGATCTCGGCGCCGTGATCGGCAATCTCTTGATGGCCTATCTGGCGTCGGTCGGCCACGAACGTTCCGTGGGCGAGCGGGCTGCTTTTGAAGGCTGGATGCTGCAGACCATCGAAGCGACTTGGCGGGAGTTTGCCCGCAAATTCCTCGATCTCTGGCGATGCGAAGCCAAAGGCGACGCCTATCCAGTCGCCTTGTTCGAGGGAAGCGCGGGCGCGCAACGCATCGAAGACGAGCGGCAGGCCTATATGGGGCGGCTGTTCGAAGATACCGTCGGTTTCGCGGCGGCAAAGACCATCCGCCGCATTCTCGGGCTCGCGCACAACATCGATTTCGAGCTGATCGCCGACGAGAAGCTGCGGGCGGTGTGCGAGGCCCGCAGTCTGCGGCTCGCGCGCGAGATGCTGGTGAACAGGTCATCTTTTGCTGACATCGCAGACGTCACCGACGCCGCGCGAAAAATACGCGACTGGCAGCCGGACTTCGCCGGCTGAATCTAGTCGGCCGCTTTGGCGCGCAGCCGCTGCGCATAGACGTTGATCACCAAAGCCGCAAGCAGGATCAGGCCACGGATCAGGATCTTCAGAAAACTGTCGATATTGACGTGGTCGAGGCCGTTATTGAGCACGCCGAGGACGAACAGGCCGACGATGGTGTTGCCGATGCCGCCACGGCCGCCGAACAGGCTGGTGCCGCCGACCACGACCGCCGCGATGGAGTCGAGCAGATAGGTGTCGAACTCGTTCTGCTGCGCGCTGCCGAAATGGGCAACGCCGAGCATGCCGCCGATCCCGGCGCACACGGCCGAGATCACCATAACACTGCCGAGGATCAGATTCACGTTGAGGCCGGAATATTCGGCAGCCTCCCGGTTGCCGCCGACCATGTAAACGTAGCGGCCAAACCGCGTATAGGTGAGCACCAGGTGGCCGGCGAGCAGCATCACCGCCGCGACGATGACGATCCAGGGGATGCCGCCGATCGATCCCGAACCGAGCGTTGCGATCAGCGGCGGCACCTTGTAGGCGATCTGCCCGCGCACGAGTAGCGCCGAGATCCCGGCCGCGATCTGCATCATGGCGAGCGTCATGATGAAGGAGGGGATGCCGATCAGCGTCAGCCCCATGGCATTGACGACGCCGAGCAGGGCGCAAAGCAGTAGGGAAAGCAGGATGGCGACCGCGCCCGGCAGCGGCACATTGGCAATGTTCACATAGGATTCCTGCAAGGTGAAATAGGCAACCGCAATCCCTGTGACATTGGCGATGCTGGCGATCGACAGATCGATCTCGGCGCAGAGGATGACGAAGGTCAGCCCGACGGCGATGATCCCGGTAACGGAGACCTGGGTCAGGATGTTGCCGACATTGTCGAGCGTGGCAAAGGAAGGACTTGCAACCGCGAAGAACAGGGACAGGAAGATCAGCGTCAGGAACGGCGCAATGTTGCGCATCTGGGAGCGCAGGAAGGAGGCAAGCCCGCGTGGCTTGTGATCGCTCCGGGGCGTCGCGCTCTCACTGCTTGCCATCATCCCGCTCCATCAGGCCGCTTCGAGCAGGCGGTCCTTGCTGACCGCCTCGCCCGCGAATTCACGCACCACCGCGCCGCGCTTCATCACCACGATCCGGTCGGCCAGCGACAGCACCGTCTCCGGCTCGGTCGACAGCACGATGATCGCCAGTCCCCTGGCGCGCAGGTCGCGAACGATATTGATCACGTCGTTCTTGGCGCCGACGTCCATGCCGCGCGTCGGCTCGCACAGCACCAGAAGCCGCGGCGGATAGGTCAGCCATTTCGCCAGCGCCACCTTTTGCTGGTTGCCGCCGGACAGCATGCCGAGGTCGAGGCCGACCACCGGCGGCCTGATCTGCAATTGATCGACCTGCCGCCTGGCGATTTCCCGTTCGCGCGCGGGCTTGAGCAGGAGAGCTGAGATACGTTCGAGAATGCTGATGGAGACGTTCTTGTAGACGGGCTCCTGATGGAACAGCATCGCGCGCCGGCTCTCGGGCACCAGCGCCACGCCGGCTCGCCTGGCATCGGCGGTGCTGCCGAATTTTCTGTTACGTCCGTCCACGGTGAGGGTTCCGGCATCGGGCTTCATCTTGCCGAACAGGATGCGCGACAACTCCAGCTGGCCGCAGCCCATGAATCCATACACGCCCAGAACTTCGCCGGCACGCGCCTCGAAGGAGATATGCCGCAGGCTGCGGCCAAGCGAGAGCTGATCGACCTTCAGCACGACGGCGCCGTCGCTCGCGTGCGGGAGCATGAGGTCGTCGGTATAGCTGTGCTCCAGCGCTTCGCGGCCCTTGCCGATCATCGCTTCGATCAGCGCGCCCTTGCTGGTTGACGCGGCCGGGGTGTCTGTGACTTTCCGGCCGTTGCGAAACACTGTGACGGTGTCGGACACGCGCAGAATGTCCTCGATGAAGTGAGAGATGAAGACGATTGCCGTGCCTTGCTCGCGCAGCCGCCGCAAGGTCGCGAACAGCCGCTCCACTTCCGGCGGCGACAGCGCCGAGGTCGGCTCGTCCAGAATGACGATGCGGGCGCCCGAGAACAGCACGCGCGCGATCTCGATCAGCTGCTGCAGTCCGATCGGCAGGTCGCCGAGCCGGGTGAGGGGATCGACATCGATCCCGAAGCGCGCAAGCTGCTCGCCGGCCTCGCGCGCCATCCGCCGCCATTGCACGAGGCCAAGGGCGTTGGTCGGCTGGTTGCCGAGAAAGACGTTCTCGGCGACCGTCAGGTCGGGCGCGACGCTGAGCTCCTGATGCACCATGGCGATGCCGGCGGCATGCGCGTCGCGTGCGGAGCGGAATCGCTTTTCCTGTCCGTCCAGCAGCAAGCGGCCGGAGAATTCCGGATGCACGCCGGCGATGATCTTCATCAGCGTGCTTTTGCCCGCGCCGTTCTCGCCGACGAGACCGTGGATCTCGCCGGCTGACAGTGCGAAGTCGACCCCGCGCAGCGCCTCGACGCCGCCGAAGGTCTTGCTGATCCCCTTGAGTTCGAGGAGTGGGGAAGCGCCTTCCGGCACGGCTAGTGCTCCGATTCCGAAGTTCGCATCCTATCGCGGCACCCTCGTTAGCGAACTTCGGAATCGAGGAGCACTAGCAAATCTTTGATTCTAGTGCGGCTTTGACTTTGAAGTTCCGATGGAGAATGTGCGGTCAGACTGATTGGAACTTCAAAGTCGCCGCACTAGCTCAGATCAGGAAGTGGTTCTCCATCCACTGCATGCCTTCAGCATTCGCCTTGGTCACGACGGGGCCGTCGGTGACGACGTTCTTCGGGATGCCTCCCTGGCCGGTCTTTTCGCCGCCAACAACGGCAGCGACACCCGCAACGATGGCGCCGCCATGGATGCGGCAGGACGGATTGCGGACGGTTGCATACATCCGCCCTTCGCTGACGGCCTGGATCGCCGGCGGCATGGCGTCGACGCCGCCGATCAGGATGTTGGTGCGGTTGTGCGCCTTCATGATGTTGGCGGCGGCAAGCGCCATGTCGTCATTGTGGAAGAACGCCGCGTCGATCTGCGGATATTTGGTGAGGTAGGTCTCCCACAGCCGCGCGGTCTTCGAGACGTCCCAATCGGCGGGCTGGGTGTCGAGCACCTCGATGCCTGGGTACTGCTTGACGACCGCGTTAAAGCCCTTGGCGCGGCCCTGCGCGCCGGTGTG